>Ga0214545_1012915_pt1 | contig 10642 bp, 11 predicted proteins | sample CNSS4metaG_FD_160064 | JGI IMG/M metagenome (GOLD analysis project Ga0214545, IMG submission 160064) | Root nodule microbial communities from cowpea collected in UCLA plant growth center, Los Angeles, California, USA - CNSS4 | ecosystem: Host-associated > Plants > Roots > Nodule | place: USA...
TAATGCTTAATTTACAGAGTAATTGCATACGTTTTGGTTAAGATACGTTCATGCTTAATGTATGTAGCTTGGCTGTCACGAATTTAAGGATGTGTGCATTGCTTAATTGCATAATGAAGCCAGATTGTAATTTTCGCTTAGTGAATTATTATCTAGTGGATTGAGAAAAGGCAGAGTTGGTGTTAATTTGGTGGCCTATGATAAGTGAAATTGCGTTTGAATCAAGGATGTCAATACGGTTTTAATCACTGTAGCATTTAATTTAATCTGTTGATTAGCATTTTGAATTTGTCTGCCAAACCTCCCTTGTGTTGTATTGTTGTGTTCATCTGGAAATTGAAGCTTTGAATGAAAATATTGGTCGTTGGGAGACAACTTGGTTCACTTTCATATACTGCATTTATTCTGTTTTAATTTGGTGGGGTACGGCCTCTATCATGGTGTATCACACCTAGCCGGCTTCGCTGGCATATCCACACATATCATCATTCACCAACATACCTATATCGGTAAAGGCTGGGGGACTGGTGTACCACACCTAGCCAATTTTACCAAGTAATAATAATAAACGTCCATCATATCTACACGCGAAGTTATTCAGGTAACCGACCTAGGCTGACCTAATCCTACCTGGCCTAAACCGGTAACACTCTCTACATGTGTAGCACTCTCTACAACTGAGGTTGAGTACATAGCAGTTAGACATGCATGTTCTTAAAGCATATGGTTGAAGCATCAACTTATGGATTATGGTGTAAAGCTAGACAAGGTACCTCTTTATTGTGATAATACAAGTGCAATCAACCTAACTAAGAATCCAATCCAACATTCTAAAACTAAACACATTGAAATCATGCATCATTTCATAAGAGATCATATTCAAAAAGGTGATATTGAAATCATGTTTGTGAAAACTGAAAATCAATTGGCGGATTTATTTACTCAACCACTTGCATGTGATAGATTTAATAAGCTTAGAACTGAATTAGGTGTTCTTGACATGAAGAATATATGTTGATATTTGTTTAGCTTGTTAATCTTATAAGATCATGTGTGTGCTGCACTTAAAATGTGCAATCTGCATAATTTGAAAATTGCCAGAATTCCAGTCAACTAAATTTGCAAATTCAACACATAGATTTCATTTAAAATGTCAAAATCTGCATAATTTATGTTCTGGAACTGTTTCAATCTGCTAAATCTCACAAAACAACACATATATTTGATTCAAATTGGTCTGGTGTGTATTTCGTGAAATCTAAAATTTTTAGTCAGCTAAATTGGCAAATTCAACACATAGATTTCACTTAAAATTGCCACTGCACCAAAAATCAGTTTACTGGTACAGTTTTAGTCGACTAACTCTGTATTTTTATGTGTTTAAATTACTTATGCTGATGTGGAATTGTTTGAATTGATTGTAATTCATTGACCTAGTCAAAGTATGCATCACATTACTGTTTTTGGACTGTAGCAGTAGCATATAACAGCTATTACATCAGCTAAAATCAACTTTTCATATTGCATTGACCATAAAGTGCTTTAATTACATGATTTCCAATGTGCATGCATTAGATGTGAACTGTTTGTGAGTGGATTGATCATAAAACGCATGGGAAACACATCACTGCATCTCTGATTCAGATTCCCTTACATTTAATTGCTGTGATTTCCTGTACTGCATCGAAACCAGAAAATTTGCACGATTTAATTGACTGATTTTGAAAATAAACCTGTTGATTCTATAAATACTTGCATAAGCATCATGCATTGGCATTCTCATTTGCTAGTAAGAGCAAAACCTACTTTTCACCATGCCTAGAATATCACGAGCTGCCCCCTCAGATGATGAAAGCTCTACCACACCTACTCCATCCTCTCCATATGCTATGAATCAAGGAAGGCTTGAGATATGGTTTGAAGGCCATGAAGACAGAATTCAAACCTTCTTGATTGAGATCAATAGGAAGCAAATCATCCTTCCTAAGGTGATTCGTATGCCATGGCTAAGGGTAGAAAACTTTGGCAACCTTGAGTAACATCTCAAAGCTCAAAAATTGAAGACTTTCCTTGAGCTTTTGGGTAAGGTGTATCCCGATTTGGTAAAGGTGTTCTATGCCAACCTCAAGTTCAGCAATGGTGTTCTCAAATCAAGTGTCAAAGGTGTGGAAATGGAAATCATTAGGCAAACATGGAAGGATATGGCTGGCCTAAGGCAAAGAGGTGTGCAAGTCCGCAAAGGTGAAACTAGTGCAGTGGATGAGTTCAACAAGGTGCAATACTTAAATCAATGTGTAAGAAACCAAGGTGAGTAAGCTAGAAATTTCCATGTGGGAAGGCTTCGTGTGGAGGAAAGGTTGCTAGCCATGGTGGTGACCAAAATCATCATGCCTAGGGGGAGCAACCATGCTACCTTGAATGAAGGTGATCTAGTGGTGATGTACTGCATTCAAAATGGTGTGATGGTGGATTGGACATACACAATCCGTGACCATATGATGAAGTTAAAGAGGCTCACAGATTTCAAGCTTCCATATGTGGTGCTCATCTCCAAGTTCATTGAGCATTTTGGTGTGGATGTGGAAGGAGAGCTTGAGGAGTCTACTAGCCTTCTCAATCATGTTCCAACTCTGAATATGCACAAGATGGGATTCACCAAAGTAGGCAACACTTGGATAGTTGAAGGAGATCAAGGTGCAAACATTGAAGTTGGAGCAAATGACCATGAAGCGAGAACTAGTGGAGGAAACCAAGAGGAAGATGAACCTCTACCAATGGCAATTGAGTTGTACAACCCTCCTAAGAATACTGGACCTACATACTCCCAATTTGAGAAATAGGTTCTCAATCAACTTCAACACCTCCACATGGCACAAAATGCACATCACATGTACTACACAACAAGGTTTCAAGACTTGGATGACCAACTCCATAATGTTCATGACCTCCTCTCCAGTGTCTACACCAGAGACAACCCTAGGAATGAGTGAAGGGGATGGCTCATAGGTCATGCATTGCATTTTCATGTTGCATTTTGTGTGTCTGCTGTTTGTTCAAGTATTTCAATTGGCTATTTTCTCATTTTAGTCGGCTGATTATATCAGTTTTTAGCTTCATGATGTTCTGTAATTTTTGTTTTTGTTCTGGTGTGTTTGTATTCGTACCAGGTGCTCTGGTACACCCCTATGTTACTACTTTAATGAAAATTTTCATCTTTCCAAATTGATCTATGCATTTACTTTCAATTGATGAATCCAAAGGGGGAGAAAAATGAGTGAAAATTGAGTAAAATTGTGTTAAAATTGGAAAACCTGAAATAAATTTGTTGTAATCATATAATACTGCAAACTTAATCAAAAATCTGAAGTTAAATCATATTATTAATGATAGGGGGAGCATATGCATATGTGATATGTATGTATGCTTGTGTGCTTTTGCTTGGTTGTATATTTGGAATATTGGTATCTTGTATGCAAAAGCTTTTTCAAGTTTCTCTATGGATCTTAGCTCATCAATTCAACTCGAGGGTGTTGGCTTCATCAATTCAGGGGGTGATTGTTGGCACAAGCAAGCTTGAAGTAAAGAATTGATAAAGCCATGTGCATGAAGATCTTAAGTGTTTGATGAAGATTGAGGAAGATCCTCTTGAAGATTTAGTTTTAGTGTGTTAAATCTGAAAATAACATGTTAAATGTAATTGTTTAGTGTTATACAATGTTGGTAGGCTATATGACATAGGTTAGATGTCTTGTGTGCCTTAATGTGTCTCTTTTAATCTATTAAAATGGGTTTTAACAGGTTAAAAGGCTTGTTGTATATAGTTTCTGGTATGAATGCATTCAGTCAGTTGAATTATTTTTCAATCGACTGATTTCACTTAAGTCAGGTGAAATCAGCTGACTGTACGAAAAATTCAATCAACTGATTTCACTTAAACCAAAACTATATAAGCTGTGTTTTCGCGAGCAGAGGTGCGAATCTGAGTTTTTCTGAACCAAATCGTGTCATTCATCTCTGGGAAGCGTTCTCTCTCTACAATACACAGTTGGAACTCGTGGTTTGAAGATCTTGGTTGATCTTGGTTGATTTTGGAGGCATTTTGGCTTGTGAGTAGCTTGAAGAACACATGTATGGTGTGCTAGGGACAGCCACCATCAGGTTTAGATGTTCTTGTGCCTCTAGATGGTTTGCCTGATGTGATTTCAGGTCTGCAAGTGTGATTCTTGTAGGTTGTGGTTCTAGATTTTTGTGAGTCAAAAATCTTGTGTGTTTTGTGTTCAAAAGTGTAATCTTGGTTTGTGATTTGTAAAACTTTTGAATATAGTGGAAACCAGGCTCAGGTTGTCCTGGTAAACTGGATGTAGCTCTGTGATTGAGTGAACTAGTATAAAAACAGTTGTGCAATCTTCTTTCCCTCATCTCTCTCTCTCTTTGAAACTCTTTAAAAACTCAAGAAAACCAAGCAATTTGATCTTTGGTGTGATTTAATCCGTTCTTGTGTAATCTGAGGGTTTATACTTGTTATAAATACTGATTGGAACATGTCTTGTATGTAAAAGATTGTTGTTTGAGTTGAATTCGCAAACTCTGCATTCTGCATAATTCTCCAATATTTTAGCAGACTGAATTGCATTTTTAATCGACTATTTCATAGCATCAAGAACAATTTAGTCTGTTGTTTTATATTTTAATCGATTGAAAGTGTACTGGTCTGCTGCATTTACATCCAAACTTTCTAGTCCATTAGATTCAATTGAAAAGAGGTTTAAGCTTTCAAAAAAGTTTTATAACGCAAATTCAACCCCCCCTTCTTGGCTAGACTCACCATTTCAAAACTAACAATTGGTATCTGGAGCAAGGTTCTTGAAAGGTATTCAAGTTTGATAAAAAATCTTTTGAAATGGCTGAAAGTAAACTCCCTTTTGCTGAAGGTGCCTCTATTCATAGACCACCTATGTTTTGTGGTCTAAACTATTAGTTTTGGAAAATAAGGATGCAATTTTTCATTGAATCTATAGACAAAGGAATTTGGGATGCAATAGTTAATGAACCATACACTCCTAAATGTGTTGTTGAAAATAAGCAAGTGAGCAAGCCTTGGAGTGAATGTACTAATGAAGAAAGGAGGAGAGCTCAATATGATTGCAATGCCAATTTCAAAACTAACACCCTCTACTAACATGCTCTGAATTAAGCGCTCAATTTCCTCCTTTTGACTGTGAGGAAAGCGATATGCTTTCACCTTGACAGGAGCAGAACCTTCGACCAGGGGAATGGTGTAGTCATGCGTTCGGGAAGGAGGCAAGGAAGTAGGTGTACTAAAAACTAAAGCATAATCCTGTAGTAAGGAAGCTAACTCAAGAGCCATCTTAGGAGGCAAATCCAACAAGGAATGTGGAGGAGAGCCAGGTGCCACGAGTTCCATACAAAAAATTTCTACTATAGAATTAGTATGAAGCATGCGACGAATATGATGAAGTTGTGCAGGTGGAGGGAATGTATCAACATCACCCTGTAAGGTAATAAATTTCCCTTGATCTAAAAATTGCAGTTGCAAAAACTCATAATTGGGCAGGTGAGGTCCAATAGTCTTTAACCAACGAGCTCCTAAAATTAAATTAACTCCTGATATGGGTAGAACAAAAATTGGTAATTCGAAAGTACTTCCCTGCACCTAAATAACAAGATCTTAGATCATACCTTCGACCGCTAAATAAGTCCCATTACCCACCATAACACGAAACGTGGAAACTGGTTCAACTGGTAACTTTAAAAACTTGGCGATGTGTGGTTTAATAAAGATGTTGGAACTCCCACCATCCACTAAAACTCTACTGGGTAACTGGTTAATAAAAGCCTCAAAACGGATAGTGCCAACGCCAAGGCCCCCCTTTAAGGTATTTAAGGATAAATGGGGATCACTTGCAGGAACGATATTACTATTGGGAACGCATGTTGTGGATTCCTTTGAAGTGAGCAAGTCAGGGTCTAGATCATCCTCTTCTATTTGTAACAACAACAATTGGCGATTAGGACATTTATGATTGAAAGTGAACTTCTTGTCACAGAAATAATACAAGCATTTTTCCCGATGCAGTTGCATCTCGGCAGGAGTCATCTTCTTAACAGTATTATGTCGAATAGGAGGTGTGGAGGGTGTAGGCAACAAGGGCGGCAAGGAAGTGGTTGATGCATTTTGTTTCCCCGAAGTCATGCTAGTACTACTAAAGGAAATTTGTGAATATTTTTTAGTAGGAGTACAACACCGGGTGGAGCCGGGAGGTGCATATTTCTCCTCATATAACTTGGCTAAGAAGACTACTCGTAGGATGGTCGCATGAAATTGGACAATAACATCGCAGCGAATATCGTTATTAAGGCCGCTTATAAAACATTGTAATAATGCTACAGCAGAGAGTCCAGATGAATGATTGGCCAATTCCATGAAACGTAGATAATAGTCGGAAACCGTACCAGATTGTTGCAGTTTGAATAGTTCTTGAGCTGGGAAATCAAACATTGAAGGACCAAACTGAGATTCCAACGTTGTAGTAAGCTCATTCTAAGATCGAATAGCATTCAAGCATTGTAGCATTTGAAACCAAGGAACGACGTCTTTCTCAAAATGAATAGCTACGATATCCACGCGAACAGCGTCTAGAGTGTTGTGGTAGCTGAAAAACTTCTCAGCTTTAAAAATCCATTCCAGGATTGGCGTGGTTCCATCAAAATGTGGAAACCCTAAGGAGATATTCTTCATAGGCAATGAGGAATCCCTAGGGGAGTTCGTAACACCAAGGGGCTGAGAATGATTATGAACGAATAAATCAATGGATTTCTGCATCTGCTCCATGCGTTCCTGGGTGCTATTCTGCAACCGCGGCGCCACCTGTTGTTGAGTGATATCACGGTCGTGTTGTGCTTGATCCCGCAGTTCAATCAAATTCATCAATCGACGCAGTTGTTCACCTTGAGTTGTAACTTGATTTTGCAAATCTTTCAGCCTTGTGTTCTCAGCCATTGGCGTCAATGGAAGCACCAATGGAATAGTGTATATTCGTATTATGAAATAAGTGTCAAAAGTAGCAACAATAAAGTTCAATTCTAACAAAAATTGAACCAAATTCACATAAAGTGTATCAACAAGGCAACAAAGGTAGTGTTGATAACATTTTGATTCGTCGTCCTTTAAGCACCCTTCTGGAATTTCACACCTGAATAGTCCATAATTAATGAATCCGAATGAGAAAAGAGTTCAGAGTAAGAAGGTGAAGCAAAGGAATTATCAGAAAGGATAATCATACCATCAATGATCCTCTCATTTTGCAAAGTCCCGCAAATAAACGTTTCTTCTTCTGATTCTATTTGTTCTTCTCAATCTCGTATGATATGGGTTTTCTTCCACGTGTCGTTTTGTTATAACAAACTTGGATTCTGCTTTATTCTTTTCCACGCCAACATCTTGACATGTTACATATGATGTCGTCAATCTATATTTTGTCTATATTTTGTATTATTGTCTTATACTTTATTAATTACATATAATCGATATATCATCTAATCATTGTTTATGTTACAAGCTTTCATTTTTAACTTAATTCATGTCAACTTTTATTACTATTTATGTGTGTATATGTATGATATGCACATGCATGTATGTGCCTTTTTTTTATTTATTAACAAATTTGGTTTAGTATTAGTTGAAGTAAAAATTAAAGGATGCATAAGTGAAGAATATGAAGAATGGAAAGGTTATGTTAACCTTTTTGAGCTTCAAATGATGCTCCAAGTGCTTCTAAAAGAATAACACATACGCTAAAACGTCCTTAAGATGTACTAAAAACATACTTATGGCACTCATCTTGTCCATTGGTTTATTCATCCAAGTTTTATTAAGAAGACGAATCTCAGGCTTGACTACCAACACCTGGCATGACTACTAAGCTGATGAAGAAGATGAAGTTCCCCATCGCCTCTTCGGTCAAACCAACACACATGGAAATGAAAAAATTGTTGAAAAGGAAGTCAAAACATTGGTCTGCTCGTGATCTTAGGCGCATACAAAGTGTCTATGCATTGTTTATGCATACATTTGAATTCTTTCTAGAAGAGAAGTCTCATATGCACCCTCATGTTCTTTCTACCTAGAATACTCTATGTAGACCTATTGTGCGAGACTAATTTGAGTTCACTTTCAAACAAATCATAATCATTTCTAAATAATTTTCTTCTAAAATTACATGAACCATTATCTTCCGTTTTGAATGAAAAATATTTTCAAACAAATCATAATTATTTCCAAATAATTTTCTTCTAAAATTACGTGAACCATAATTTTCCATTTTGAATGAAAATATTTAGCAGGGACTAACTCAAAAATTTTCAAAAATTGTTATTTTTACCTCTCCTACCCTCCCTTCTAAAATATATAGATTATTTTTATTTCTTTTGTAAAGTTTTTCCATAACCAACCTCTCATACCCTCCCTTCTAAACCCCACCAAACCAACGTTATTTCTCCAAATTGTTAGCAGGAGGGATCGAACCCATGACCTCCCCCTCCCTTCCCTTCCTTTTAGCCACTAGGTCACCTTATCACTCCTTCAACGTATCATAAACAATCACTTCCATTCCTAACATTACTTTTTAGCAATTCAAAATAATCTATCAGGTTCAGTGCACACCTTAAAGGTAATATATAAAGTGTCTCAAAGTGTGATTTGCATTTGAGAATGGTACACTAAAATTTGAATTTAAAAAGATTTTGTTTGGATGATAAAGTAAATCAACTTTAAAATCAACTATACATTTTACCTCTATTAAAGTTAAATGAGCTAAGGAGACAAACTTCCAAAAAGCACTTATGGTAAAAAAAAACATGAAGAAAAAATTAAATCTAATTCTTTCTAATTCAAACTTAATTTACCCATCTCAACCTTTTCGAAAGTTCTCTCATGTTACTTCAGAGAAAAAGCAAAAATATAAAGTTCTAAATAACAATTTGTGACAACAATTTCAGCCAAGAGAGGCACTATAATATAAATGTAGCCACATTTGTCCACAATTTCCCATGACAAAACCACGACCAGGACCATGATAATTGGTATTATCATGTTTTTATTTTATTTATTTTTATTTATTATTGTTATTTTATTTTTGGATTTTATTTGATATTTTAGGTTTTATTCAATAAAAGTGGAAAATATAAATGTGTGGATTATATTTTACAAATAAGTGAAAATTTAAGAGATTTGAGAAGATTATCAACAGAATGAGTGAAATATTGAATAGTAAAAGATTATCAACAATATCATATATCCACAAAGTTAGTTATTCAAATTATAAATGATAAGATTTGAAGAATATATCAAAGATATGGAATCTTCAAAGATTAAAAGATATATATCAAGGATTATCTATTACAATTTATTCAACTACAAAATCAAGTCCATGAAAGTATAAAAATAGAGGACCTGTCATAGGTCAAATACACACCTAAAGAGAAAGAAACTTGATATCTCTACACTTGATGGTAGAAGGGCATTCTAACGGAAGGAGGCATTCAAATTCAAATCAGTCTAGTATTCAGTATGCCTAGGAGTAGCTAATTCCCTCATTCACGGGGTTAGGTGTAATTTATTCTTAATTCTCTATGAATTCTTCACTCAATATAATTTTTTTCCATAATCTCTTATGTTTTATTCTTGTTTTAACTGCATAGTGTATGAATTTTGCACATGTGGGTGTCCATACTGATCCGAAAGATAGTTTGAAAACCCAATTTATGATCTTTAATTGGATGTTCTAGACATGATGCATATTGGGAGTAACAGCTCATCCGAAAGATAGTTTAGGAAACCCTAGTAGGATAAAACAACTTTTGATTTCAAATGCTAGACATAGATGTGGTCATTGATCATTCTTAAGCGTTAACATATTTGTCACTAATGCAAATGCAATAATAAAATTGTTAGACATAGAGTTTTTATTATTTTAGTTTAGGCTTATCTGCGACGAAATTCAGGCATGTTACAAACGATGTGAGTGTGACAGATGAAAATTGAATTATTTTGTTTGTTGATTTTTCCTTTAAATGGAATAGTGAAACCCAATCCCAGTGAAACTTTTATTTCATATTTTTCTAAATCAAACTTTTTGTTTCCGTTGTGTTAATTCCCATTATATTTTATATTCTACATTTATTTTTCCTTTAACCCATAAATGTTTTGTTATTCTCACCCTTTATCAGTAACTAATCAATTAATTTAGACCACATTAGTCCGTGTGGGATACGATATATGGACTTGTCTACTTGATGAGTTCAAATTTTTGCCCTCACTTAATATTTAAATTTGGGGATTTAATTGAATTTTCTGTGCTTAAAGATTGATTTAATTAGGATTTGTGATTATTGGATTTATTGAGTAAGTTTGGTAAAAGTGGCCTAAAAATTGATTTTAGTTGCATAAAATACTATTGGATATTTTAACGTTTGTTAATGCAGCTGGAATTTATTTTTGGTCAATTAATAGTGTGATTTTGAAATATTCAAAGTTACAAAATAAGTCCAAAATCAAGAAATTCTGGAAAAGAATAAATCAGGAGCTAAATGCACCCCCAGATTTTATTTGCACACTCCTTCC
>Ga0214545_1012916_pt1 | contig 10642 bp, 2 predicted proteins | sample CNSS4metaG_FD_160064 | JGI IMG/M metagenome (GOLD analysis project Ga0214545, IMG submission 160064) | Root nodule microbial communities from cowpea collected in UCLA plant growth center, Los Angeles, California, USA - CNSS4 | ecosystem: Host-associated > Plants > Roots > Nodule | place: USA...
TGACGACTTCACTTTTTGTTTTTTTTTTTTTATGTTCAGGTTTATGTAATTTTTTTAAATATATATTATTTAGTTTTTTTAAAAATATTTGTTTACAGTAGAGAAACAAAGTGACATCCTCCTTTCATCTAATGGCGATTTTTTCGCCAGTTTCTTCCGATTTGATCAAAACGCCCTCCTTCTCCATTTTATTTTACAAATTTAGTATTTTATTAAATGATACTTTTTATTTGATAGTTAGTAGACTAACTAAAACACAAATAAAATAAACCTAAACAAATTAAATATTCAAATATAATTATTGAAGGACTTTTTAATATTTTTTAATTTGTATCATTTTATTTTTTTAATTTTGTATTAAGATTTAAAGATTAAGTATTTTAGGATTTTTTAAAACTATTTTTTTATACTTTTACTGTAGACAAATATTTTTAAAAAAACTAAATAATATATATTTAAAAAATGTACATAAAGTTGAACGTTAAAAAAAAAACAAAAGGTGAAGTCGTCATGTCCAAGGACGACTTCACTTTTAAAGTGAATGGAAACCGACTTCTTAAAGCACGGTTTCGCTTTTTGGAAAAAAAAAAAAGGAAACCGGCATGGTGGAGGATGACTTCACCTATAATGTCGTTCACCATGACGACTTGACCCTATTTTGCAAAAAAAATTCAACAGACCCACTTTTACAAATTTGAATTTAAAAGAACCCCTAAATACAAAAAAGCCTCCGGTGACACATCTTTGGTTAAAATATTAACAACAACGATTTAGTATTAATTAGATGAATGTGTACATTATAGTTTTTGTCGACTCGTTTCGATCTTTGGTCTAGACGACTCGACCTTTGACTCGTGCCGATTTATTCTAAACTTTGATTAGGATTGACTTGTCTCGACATTTGGTTTGGACCGACTCGTCTCGAGCCCAATCCGACTCGTTTCGAACTTCAGTCAGGACCAACTCGTTTCAACCTTTGACCGAGTTGACTCGACTAGATCTCCCGCTCGAGTCGACTTTGCTCACCCTGAGGTTCGGCCTTTGACCTGGACCTACTCTGTAACGTTCCTACTGAAAATTACTTAATTAAAAATAAATAATTAATAATTGAACGTCAACTTCAAAATTTCATTTAATCCCAAACACGGGAAAATTTGAAGTATTATTCACTATGCCATAATTTAAATGAAACTAGAGTAATAATGTTATTACAAGTTCCAAAATAGCAACAAAATATTAGAAAAACACAATAAAATCTCTAGCTCAATGTCCCCCAAGCTAGCCCTCTCTCCGTCGTTATGCATCAATAGCATCACCTGGAATATCATATGCTCCAATATGATAATTCACACGATCATCGCCAAACACAAACAGAAAGGGTGAGCTCATAAATAAATAACACATCAATTAATAATATCAAAATACACCCAATTATTTGATTCTAATTAGCTCTTGGCCAAGACCTTAATACCCCAAAGATTTTCAACCTTCAATTCACACAAATAGTTGACCATGGACTCAGGATTTATGATGCTCACACGAACTTGCCCGCTCGTGGTCCTGCCTCTACGAACCTTCCCGCTCGTAGTCCTGCTTTACGAACCTCGCCACTCGCAGCATCTCTCAAGTGTGAGCACGGAACATACCAACCTCCCCGCTTGTATCCCCACACGAGAGTAACAAGATATGAACCTCCCCGCTCATATCATCACGTGTTCACCACCATCCATGAACCTACCCGTTCATGGCACAACATCTCCTAATCCAAGTCCCGCATTTACTGTGTACAAGCAACACACATAAGCCACTACTTTCAGTTTTATCGCCTAACACTGCCTAAGCATTGCCAGGCAAAATTACTGCACAAACCCGCCTGGCAGAACAACCTTGTCGCTAAGCGCCAGGGCCCCTCCAGAGCCCTTGTTTCATGGCTATCGCCTGGCGGGTCACCACTCGTCGCTAGGCGCCTCTCAGTCCAGAAACCCCCTCTAACCCTTCTATCGCTTGGCGGCTCTGCTCGTGTCGCAAGGCGCTATACCAGTAACGTGCTAGTTACTAGTTTAGCATCTCAACCTGTTTTATGTACTTAGCAATGCAGCGATATGTATTACCTTAACTATTGACAAGTCTTTATCCCCAACTTAGCTTAAGGTTTCAACTAAGGCAATATGTATTTCAATAATCTAAAACCACAAGTGTATATTCATGTACGCTCATGCCAATGATTTAAAATTCCCCATCACTCACTTTCTTCATGAATTCACTTCCAGCAACCAATTTTAATCACCTCCCTTAGGTGTAAATATTCTCAATACCTCAGATATACTTGACTGATTCATTTACCAACACAGTGGTTCCCAACACCCCATTCAATTAGTATATACTAATCTAACCCAAGGTTTCACTTTCAATCCTATTTTAACTCCCCTCTATTAGCCTCTGATTCACCTTAGGATAAATATTAATGATAGGATTTTCACTTTCCCACACAGAACCCCAAACGTGCACCAACCGTCAAAAGCCGCAAACATCGCTACTGCACTACCTCTCGCTTGGCGGCGCATTCTTGCCACTAGGCGGCACATCATTTTCTGGGTAAAAACCCAGATTTTTCTAATGCCAATGACCCTCCCAAAACCACCAATTCGCATTTCCATCAGTTAATTACATAACATTAGACCACATCAGTCTCACCGTCTTCATCCTCTTTTAGTAAAATCATAGAATCACAATTTCTTTCTTATTACACTATAAAAATCAACTCAATGAATCATTTCCCAAACCCTAACAATGTTACCATAATCGAATGTTTCCCATTAAATCCACAAGATTCATACGCACAGGTAAACATTCGTAATATAACACATCTCATAATTTCACATTGTATACATGAACGATTCCAGGGAATCCAATCAATCACAGAGTTAAAAACCAATTAAAGAACACGTGCAACGCTCGCGTCGCCTGGCAGACTCACGCTTGCCACCAGGCGGTTCATCTCGAGAATCCAGAATTGGGTTCATCACTCATGCATCACCTGATGGCACATTCAAAGCAGCTAGGCGACTTTTGGGAATTTTTCCAAAAACGCGAAAACAATATGATTTTGATTATGCAGGGCATCATATTCATACATTACGATACAAAAATAATCACAGAGTATTCATACACATAAAAGAACTCCCCTAACCTGGAAAATCCTTGCTCAGTTTGAATAATTGGAACCCTTTTTGCACCACCACCAATCCAATTCTTGGCTCCTCTCAAACGCACTCGATGTCCTGAACATTCACTCAAAGACCCCTTTCAGAACTCACTTTCTCAAGCCTTAATGCTTGTTAATGATAAGAAAATGAAAACGGCTTTGAATTAGGTGTTAATGGCTAACTAAGCCTTAATGCTTGTTAATGATAGGAAAACGAAAATGGCTTTGAATTAGGTGTTAATGGCCATTCAAGGACCATTATTGGTTGCCTTCCCAGCCACTTAGGTTGCCCTTCTTGCAGCTAGGGTTTCTCTGCCCTTTCATTTTCATGTCAAAAGAAAATTTGGCTAGAAAGAAAAGTTTAATTCGTTCTTAGCAAGGTTTGAACCCACAACCATTTAATCACAAAGCAAGTGCCCCACCAATTCAACCAATTCATGTTTCATGATAATTCCTATAATTTTAGGATTACATTATCACTAATCACGTTCAAACATAACCTTAGAATAATACACATATTAAAATAACATACAATTGGCATACATAAGACTTGAACCCAAGTTCTCTCACACAACCAAGTACTCTCAACCATTTGAGCTAGTACTTTTCCACATCATAACAATCCACATTAAATGCCATAAAGGCTCCTACTACTCGCATTTATTAAATAATTATTTATTTAATTATTTAAAATTCTCAAGTCTTACATACTCGGTGTAAGTTTTAGTCTACAACAACTTTTCTTGACCTTCATCCTAGTCTCACTCATCTCAATACTTGTTTTGTCTTGATCTTTGGCCAAGGCTGACTTATTTTGACCTTCAATCAAGACAAACTCTTCTCGACCTTCAACTAGGGCCGACTAGTCTCAACATCTCGACCTTTGGTGAAGGTCGACTAGCTTCCATTCGACTCGGCTCAACTTCTACCTTTGTCAACTTAGCTGACCATTCAACTTAGACTGGCGTAGCTCCATCTTTTAAACTAAAGGTCGAGCCGATTCACCCCAAAACAAAGGGTGAGTAGTGTAGACCATGACTGAGGGTCTAGACGAGTTGGCTTGGGTTGAAGGTTGAGATGAGTTGGTCCAGACCAAAAGTTGAATTGAATAGAATTTTTTTTCTTAAATGAGCAATTAATTTGCTTTATCGAAAAAGGAAAATTGAAATTCAAGATATTTGAATTACTCCATCCAATCAAACTATTTAAGATATGAAGAAAATTCAATTGTAAGTAATTCAAATACCATGTATTTCAATTTCTTGAAATTGTTAAACTTTCTTATCCAAAACAATGTAAGGCTTCATTTACCTTTCTCCATGATACAACTTGACCAACTTAAAAATATAACTTGATGTTTTTTTTTATATTTTAGCTAATTACTAACACAAAAAGGGCTTATTACATCTCACCTTTTACGTTTGACCTATAGAAATCAGACAGGAAAAATGCAGTGTCATTTTTTTAATTAAGTTGTCAAAATTTTTGTTTTAGTGTCAAAAGTAAAAATTAGTTTTTACGTCTGCATATATGTTTTGCATTAAGAGTAGTTGTCTAAACATCTATTTTGTTTACATTGAAATCATGATTCTTTTAGGAGAACTAAAAAATGTCTCCTTTGTTGTTTATGGGCTTTTTCGTGGTGGTTGCTTTGATTACATTAGAATCTTTGTGGGTCAATTGTATCATTGAGGTATGTGCTCTATATATCTGTGATTGTTTTTGGGAATCTGAATCACAAGAATGCATGAATGTCTCCAATGTGATCCTCTCTTATTTTGCATATTGTTGTCATTTATGTTTCATGTATGTAGAATAAACTCATTGCAGTTGATATTTTTTTGTATTTCATTTTTTTCTTTTAAGCTAAAACCCATTATTCAAAAAAAAAACTACAAAAAAATTTATGTCGAGTTGAATAATATTCGACATAAATTTACGTCGAGGATTTTTTTATGACATAAATTCAGGTTACTTATAGATGTCAAATTTTTAACATATGTAAATAGTAAAAAATATCAAACATCAAAAAACCTTTTTTGTGGTATTGAAATTCACTAATGGACTTGTTGCTTGCCCATTTTTTGTGTACCCACCATAATAATCTCCACCATTTTTTACTTTCACAATGTTATTTTGTTTTCTGGGATGTTTCTCTATCTTAACCTTAAAAATTAATTGCGATTAAGACTTCAATCCTTACAATGAAGTAGGTAGTCACCCATAAAAGGTGATAAAGGATCTTGCATCTATGCCTAAAAACCATAAACATTAATAATGACTTCCAATAAGTTTGAACTTTTCATTACACTCTTTTAACATTTAGTATGCATGAATTAGTATACATTTTTTAGTAAATCATACCTCTTTATCTTAGAAATGTAGAATTTGGTACTGAGATTAGTTAAGTGTGATTTTAATAAAATTTTGATAAAAATGCAACACATTTTGCAGAACAGAAGAATTATGCAATTGAGCACTAAGAATGATGCCAGGAGCTGAAAGGCAAATATTCAAACTTTTGTCTTCATAGCTTAAGTGATGAGATAGGCACTAAGCCATGGAGCAAACCTTCAAGAGGGGAGAATTTAAGTTGATCAAATCTGAAGAGCAAAAGCATCAAGATGAGGAGTGGAACCCAAATAAAACCCTTTTGAAGAAGAAACATCAAATTTGATCACCAAAGCAGAAGCTTGAGCCATAAGAAAACCACGCATATAAGGAAATCGTTGTAAATGAGCACTAAATAGTGGAGTTGAGCATTAATTTCATTTTTACATAAATAAAGTGTTGTTCTATTTTATAAAGGTTCTTTCTTAGACTTTTATTTTACACTTTTTCTTTTGTTTTTTCACTATAACAATTTCAGAGAACTACGAGAGAGGAAATGCAACTCCATAAACTCCCTTCTATTGATGTTGGATGTAACATTTTCTAATTCTTTGTATTATTATTATTATTATTATATATATATATATATATATATATATATATATATATATATATACTTATGTTTAGTGTTAATGCTTTGGTTTGTACTTGAATGTTGGATGAACTAATTAATCGTTAGATTGAGTTGGAAAATTATCTTAAACCTAAGGTTTAACCAAATCACCCAATGCATTTGAATGTTTGGAACAAATTTGAATGTTTTAGTTGAATAGAGTCCAACACTTAAAGCAAAGGTTCATTCCTAGTGATTGAGGAACTAATGTTGTGATTAAAGTCCATGGCTTTCTAAACTCGGTGAATTGAATTAGAATGAGCCAAACAATTTTAGTGACACTAGATAACTGCATCAATATACCTTAAATTAGTATAATTACATTTGAAGGAGATATGTGAAGTTCAATCTCAATACGCTTACATATATTGGTTTTTTCAGTCTTATTTTACTTTTGTTGAACTTTTTCATTAATCCTACTCATGGGAAGTTTTATTGCAAGTTAGTGACAAATTAAAATTAATTGAATTTTTTTACAAGTGTGTGTTATATTAAAAAAAAAAAAAAAACAAACACACACACAAGAAAATCATGCATATAAGGAAACCTTTGTAACTAAGTGTTAGAGATTAGAGTTGAGCATCAATTTTATTTCTAGAGATTGGAGTTGAGTATCAATTTTATTTCTACATAAATAAAGTGTTGTTTTGTTTCATAGAGCTTCTTTCTCCTTTTATTTTTAGACTTTTTCTTTGTTTTTTTATTATAACAATTTAAGAGAATTGTGAGAGAAGAACTGCAACTCTATATGCTTTTAAACATAGTCATCATTATGAGTGGCTCAACTATCTTCTATTGAGGTTGGATGTAACATTTTCAAATTTTTTGTACTATTATATATATATATATATATATATATATATATATATATATATATATGCTTTTGTTTAGTGTTAATACTTTGGTTTATGCTTGAATGTTGGATGAACTAATTACTCATTAGATTGAGTTGGAAAATTAATCTTAAACCTAAGGTTCAACAAAATCACCCTATGTCGTTGAATGCTAGGAATAGATTTGAATGTTTTAGTTGAATTAAGTCCTACACTTAAAGCAAAGGTTCATTTACTAATGATTGAGGAACTAACATTGTGATTGAAGTCCATGGATTTCTAAACTCAAGGAATTGAATTAGAATGAGCCAAACACTTTTAGTGACACTAGATAAATGCATCAATATAATTACATTGGAAGGAGATTTGTGAATTTCAATATGCTTACATATATTGGTTGTTTCAATCTTATTTCACTTTTGTTGAACTTTTTCAGCTAAACACTACTCATGGGAAGTTTTATTGCAAGTTAGTGATAAATTAAAATTAATTGAAATTTTTTACAAGTCCTTATGGATACAACACTTATTTATGTATTTTAACTGACTGAATACACTTGTCGACATGAATGAACACATCCAACAATAACTCATGAGTTTATCCCAACAACAAAAATGCGTGTAGAAGTATAAGTATCATATCATTTTGAAAATTAATAGAATAATATCACGATGTAGTTTACCAAAACCAATAATTTCATCATTACTCAATTAAGTAAAATGAAGGTTCTTAAATTTAAGAAAAGATCCAAATGTATAGTTCTTGAAATAGAAAACAATTTATTAAAAAAACTAGCAATATAAAACACATGACCTAATCTTGCCTTTTAAATAAAGGCATTGCTCATTTTCCAATAACTTCGTTAGGTTTTTCCACAACCAATAATGCACTATAAATAGGTTGTACAACTATAATCAGTTCATCATCTTTGTTATACATGGATCGTAGAACTAGAACCAAATCATCATGTGGTATTACTGTGAATAACCATATTTTATGCTTATATGACATTTGCATAGCACATGAAGTGGAATTATGAAAATTGTAAGAATTTGTTACATCACTCTTTACGAGAAGAAGCTTGGAAACACTTTGATCAACTGTAGCCTGAATTTGTCTCAAAATCTCAAAAAGTTAGACTTGGATTTTGTTCTGATAGATTCACCCTCTTTCACCAATTAACAGTACCATACCATTGTTGATCAATAGTTTTCACACCATATATTATAAGAAAGCATATATTTAGTATCGGTCAAAAGTTAATGCTAACTTATTTGTTTTTAATATTTATTTTAGTTAACATGAGAATTTATTTATTTTTAATAGTTATCTGAATTAACATTTACTAAGCTAACATTAATTTAAATAAATATAAATATTAAAATTAAATAGTTAATATAATTTAAAATATTAAATTATTGAAAAAAATGTTAATTCAAGCATATTTAATAAGTAAATATTAACATTCCGAAAAAGCCATTCCATAATAAAATTTAGGTATCCAAGAATTGTATGACACCGGTGGAAGAAAGAGGTCACAAATAAAGAGGAACATCTAAATTGGGCCAACCCCTATTGAGTATAAGAAAAACCGGCCCATTTGATTCATAGTCTGTTAAGATAGAAGAAGCCCACTTATATTCATTCATCTCTGCCACAATTGTGTGCCTTAATAATGGAAGCATACTTCAACTATTTCTCTTTAAACTTCAGTTTAGTTTAGGAGATTAATCTTTGTTTTTAAGTAGCTCCAAAAAGAGAACAATGGTTCATTGTGGTAAAACCAAAAGATGTGTATATTACAAATTAATATTCCTTTATCTTTTTTGTTTTTTCTCTCCATGCTTTTTAATTACCGTTTCATGATGACCCGCTAACCCATGAAAATTTAACAGGTCATGTTGAGTTTGCTTTGTCATCTCGCCTAACCTATCAATCTAACAAACCAAAGGTGAGTTGGCACGAGTTAATAAAGTAAAAGTTAACTTTTATATATATATGATATTTCTTCAAAAGTATAAAGTACTATAATTTAAATCATTAAGACTTATAAATTAATTTTTAATTATAATAAAATAATTTAACATATAAGTAATAATTATTTTAACTTATATACAATAATATTATAATTTAAAAGGTTAAATATAGTTTTGGTCCTTTAACTTTTAATGAAAATTTGAATTAGTCTCTCTTATAAACATTGAACTCATTTAGTCCCTCGATTATCTCAATGTGTCGATTTAGTCATTTTAATCCAATTTCATTAAGTTTATTTGACATCTCAAACATATTTCATTATAATATTTTCGTTTGTTTACACTGTTTGACACATTTTCACATCAATGTTAGTTGAAAAATATGTTTAAAACATCAAATAAACTTAAAAAAATGGTTTAAAGGACTAAATTCACGTATTTCTAAAAATGAGATACTAAATTAGTTCAAGGTTTGCAGGAGGGATCAATTTTAATTTTCACTAAAAGTTGAAGGATAAAAAATATATTTAATCCTAATTTAAATTATTAAGACTTATAAATTAAGTTTTAATTATTAATTATGATAAAGTAACTTAACATGTAAAAGTGATAATTACTTTAAATTATCCCATTATATATATTGCTGATTAAAAAAATATGGGCGAAACCAAATCAAGGAAATTTACCTTACACCTATTTCTATTAACAAGAAGTGTGTAATAATGGTGCATTGTTTTTCTAAGAATTTAATTAACTCCAAAAGTTACCAATGGAGACTTGTTGAGTGTCAAATAATTATATATGTTGTGGAGAGTGTGGATACTAAAAGAAGGGATTGCATGGAAATAAAATAAATGAAGAAAAGACGCTCTTATTCCTTTTGCAAGTACACATGATAGAAAACTTATTTTATTTGGAAATGCTTAGTTATTAAAATATCTACATGATTGTCTTTTACTTTTTGACCCACAGTTTGCACTTGCAGAAGTGATCAAGTGCTTCTTCAAACAAAATCTATCACATGAAATTGGTCCTTTAACAACCATATCCACCATCACTACCTTTTACTTCTTCATATAAACATCCTACTATCTAAGAAACTGGCTTTGATCATTCTCGATGAAATCGGTCAGTTTCAATTTTCGATTTTATTAACTATATTGATCTTTTGAGTAAGTTCTGTCTTATCCTTTGTCTTGTCTCGATTTTGAGTTCGGATTGCCTCATCTGAACCTTCAACTCGAGTAGACCCGTCTTGACCTTAGGCTCCAGACCGACCAATCTTGACTTTTAACCTGTGTCGACCTGTTTTTATCTTCGAATAAGATGGTTTAGAGGTGTTGTTTTTAAAAGTTAATTAAAGTCTTTCTAGTGGAGTCAAACCCACCTTGACCTTAATGCTAACCTACATAAGATTGGGTTTTGGAGGTTAGGATTTTTGTTTGACTCTCTCATTTCGAAACTTCCTAAAAAAAGACTTATTTAAAGATGAATTAGAACTATGGACTATAAATCAAATTGACAATATTATATATATATATATATATATATATATATATATATATATATATATATATATATATATATATATATATATATTTTTTTTATATATTTTTTTTTTATT
>Ga0214545_1012925_pt1 | contig 10634 bp, 4 predicted proteins | sample CNSS4metaG_FD_160064 | JGI IMG/M metagenome (GOLD analysis project Ga0214545, IMG submission 160064) | Root nodule microbial communities from cowpea collected in UCLA plant growth center, Los Angeles, California, USA - CNSS4 | ecosystem: Host-associated > Plants > Roots > Nodule | place: USA...
TTTTTTTTGTTTTTGTTTTTTTCTTTTTTTTTTTTTTTTTTGTAAAAGGGTTAGAACACCCCAAATGTTTTTCTATTTACAATTTTTTTATTGTTGATAAAAAAATCACATATAAATAATTGGTCTACGAACAAAGTTTAATATCTCATTCATTTATAACAATCATATCATCATCATAAATTTAAATCAATATTAATAAAAATTTTATTAGTTTCCCTTCCCTTTGAATAATTTTCCTCATAGTTAAACTCCACATTTCAAGAAATAAAGCTACTCACACTTGAGAATTAGAATAAGGTAACCAAAATGGTAAAAATTTAGTATATGGCGGAACTAACTGAGGGGGTCACTTCTCTCGACTACCTCACTAAAATTGATAACTAAAACAATGTAAAAGTAAAAAGAAAAAATTTATAAAATAAATATAAATTTACTCTGTTCAAATTTCTATTCAGACAAGAATTATTCTTAATTGCTCACATACTACAAGGTGTAATTAAATTTTGAAAGAGATGAAATATGGAGAAGAATTAGAGAGAAAGGAGGGACAACGTTTGAATTCTAGGATAGAAATAAAATGAAAAGTATAACTTGTTAAATTGATGAAACTCATGTGGGTATGTGGGTATATCATTGTTCTAATTAGTAACACCTTTGTATAAAAAAAAGAGTAATAATATTTTTACAAACGAAATTTTAACAAAGTTCGACAAACTAATTTTTAAGTAAAAAAATAAAAAAATGAAAGGTATATGGGTAAAAATTTTAAAAATACAAAAAATAGAAAGGAAGAAAAAAATGGGTCTTTTAATCCAAAACTGAATATATATTTAGATCAATACAAACGGTCCATATTATATTATATTTTTATTACATTAAATATATTTCAAATCTATGTAAACATAATTCTTTTAGTTTTATTTTTCTACAATATTTTTAGATTTATGACATTATCTTAATTTCTTTTCAGTCTTCTCTTCATCATTAATTTCAATTGGTTTAGTGCTAAAATAACTGTGAAATAGAAATGAATTAAGATTATTAAGTTAGTAGATATATTTAAATTAAGATGTTCATATTATTTTTACATATTTAAATAGAAAATATGAAATATATTTATTAGTTTACGTCATCAAAACAATTATATATAATATTTTATAATTATTTTTTTAAATATTATCAACAACAAATTTAATAGCTTTAATCTTGTTCTTACTTTTTAATTTAATATCTTATTTTTAAAATTGAAATTTCAAAAAGATACTTTATTTAGTAATAAGTTATTTTTTGTAAAAAAAAAATTATTTTCAAATAACACTTTTATAATTTTTCTTTTGATTATAAATTTAAGGTTTAATTACTCGTTTGATCTCCACTTTGGTTGGAATGTTTCAATTTGATTCCATTTTTAAATAATTTCAATTGCATCCTAAATTTTGAAAGAGTGTCTCAATTAGGTTCTTTAAAAAAATACTAACGACGTTAGTACGTTAATGGCCTGATACGTGTCAATCTGTGATTTTTTATATTTTTTAATTTTTTGTAATTTTTTTTTTCAAAAAACTTTCGTCACGTGTCAAGTCCTTGGGGTGACACATGGCATTGTCAACGCCTCGTGGCAGAAAACTGACATGTGTTAATGTCAGTGTCAAATGTCATTGTCTTGATTCCAATTTAGTCATAGAGAAATTATTTTTTAACAAAGTTTTCTTTACAAACTTTTGACAATGCATATGGGACTGCACCTCAATGAATGAAAGAAATGTTTGATATAACATGAAAATAGAAGAAAAAGATTTGGAGTGTTGAAAAACATTGTCAAAAAGAAATTTGTCAAAGTATCATAATCCTTTAGTCATATATATGTCTTTTCTATCTAATTTAGTCTCAACTTTGTCAAAACAAAACAATATTGTTCTTCTCCCAATTGAGATAAAAAATACTAATTGTGTAAATGTTATGCTGATTATTTTTATTAAAAATGACTTTTTAACATATTGCATTATTATATATTATTAATCTTTGTTTTGTTAATTCATGTGTTTTTATAAGATTAAAACTAATTAAGTATAAATATTTTTAAAATAAAATAAGTATTTACAACTAATATATTATTAATCTATTCTTTTATAAGAATAAATTAATTAATATCATTTATACCATAATAAATTTTGTTATCTTTTAATTGTGACCAAATTTATTATTTAAATAAATATTATACTAATATTTATATTAAAATTTAGTGGTAAAAATTATGATTAGCAAAACATGGGTTAATAATATACAATAATATAATATGTTAAAATGTCATTTTTAATAAAAAAAAATTGTATAATATTTATACAAACAATAAATTTGGTCTCAATTTGGATCTGAACAATATTGCTTAATTTTGAAAAAAAGTGAATATTAAAGTGAATCAGATAGACATACACACACACACACACACACACACACACACATATATATATATATATATATATATATGTATATTGACTAAATTAAAATCAAGACAATAACACCTAACACGTGATAATATCTTGTCATATGATAGTGTCACGTGTCACCCTAGAGACATGACACGTGCCAACAAAATTTTTGCAAAATAAAAATAAAAATAATAATAAAACTACAAATTGACATGTGACATATTAACACCGTTATTAATTTCTTTTTAAAATAACCTAATTTAGTTACTTTTTCAAAAGTTAGGATACAATTTAAACTTTTAAAAGTAAGAACAAATAGAAACATTTTAAGCAAAATAGGGACCAAACAAGTAATCTTTAAATTCATAAAGTAAAATGTTATATTACAAGTAGGATTATAGTATGTCTACTCAATAACTTAAATAGTTTCAATACATAATTATTTGATGGAATATACAAATTTTTATATTGAAAAAAACATGTTTTTACAATATTTTTTCAAATCATAATAGACCTAAAGGTAAAAGTGTAGTTGTTTAGATTAAGAAAAAGATAATTTAAAGTAAAGAGAAAGTGTGCAAGTTTATAAATAATTTAATGAGTATAATAGATAAAAAAATTATATTTCATAATAAAAATACACGAAAATAAATTACTAAAATTTAAATAAATTGATTTTATTTTTTATTATTTTAATTATCTGTTTATTTTAATGTAAAACTTATATTAATATTTTATGTTTTGAATACATTTCTTTGTCTTCTTAGCACATTTGAAGAGAAAGTTATCAACAAAAATTGTTCTCATTATCCGTGCATTGAGACTTTGGTAGATGCACTCTCTAACATTTCTTCCCTATCTATGTTTTGAAAACAAATATGGAGTAAGAAACAAACTAACAATTTGAGAATTAGAAAAAAATCTTACATAACAATATAAAATCACTTTCCAATCAATAGAAAAAATAACTCCCATAATTTTAACACAAAATTTTGTACCAAAAACAGAGAAACTACAAATATATGTATCGATACAATCTCTATAAAAGTCAACACAAATCCCAAACTTTTAGAAGTTGCATCATTAGTATACGTATTAATTAACTTTTGGGTACCATTAGAACTTATATATTGGAAGAATTTCTCAATCTAATGCTTATATCAAAAGATTTTAAAATAAAAAAATATGTATATAATTCCTCATATTTTAGTAGAAAATTACCGATCAATCTTATATATTTTATAATAACATGTATCACAGCTTGTAATGAAACACTTTGGTGAAATTTATCATACATTCTCATTCTCCATATCCAATTAATGGAAACTTCACGAAAACAATTGAATGACTATAAATAACAATTGCAAATTCGCAAAAATACCTTACAGAGCTAAATATAAAAAGCTTTAAAATGAAAAAATATATTCAGTGAACTCTTTTTTTATACTTACATACTTACAGAAAAAATACATATAACACAAATTCAATTATTAAGAAAATGAATTTTTACATTAAAAAGTAACCCATATAAAGATCTATATATAAAATACAACCTGTGTGTTTGTTTTCTACCTAATTTTTTAGAAAATGAATATGAAAACCCTGGACGAGGTATCCAGTGTTATGAGTGATGGAATCTTCACAACTGTATAATCCACCATTGAAAAGGACCACTCAATGAATACAAGTTGAAGGGCCTGTGGAGTCTCTTGAAGAGTGCACCACATTGTGATCACAAGCTTCCACCATTGACTTTCATTAAAAGTTTTTTTTGTTTGTTAGGAAGCATAAATTCTTAAGGAAGAATCCAAGAAAGAAAACACAATTTTACTGCATTTTCTATCTTTTGAAATATCCAAAATTTAATCTCAAAACGTTAACTTCCAATCAATACAACATTGAGATATCATTATTAGTTTTAAATAACTACAATATATTTGAATTGATTTAAATTTATAAGTGTACAATTGATTCATCTATATCAATACACATAATTAGATATAATTAATAAAATATAGTTATATTGAATTATTCTAAATCTACTATCTACTATCTTCTATCTTCTAAATTGTGTCATTTAATTGATGAAGAAAAAGATGAATAATTTAATGTCGCTGAAGAGAAAAAAAAAGTTGAAAACATAAAAGATTTATAAACTCAATCTAAATAATTAAAACTAAAATTTATATATTAGATATAACTTATTTTAAAATGGTCCAAGCAATTCATAAATAGAAGTTGAAATAAAGTTTATGACCAACACTATTCAAAGGGTGAAAGAGCATGAATGTGTCCAGAAGACACTCAATTATTAAACTAAAAAAAATTGATCCGTTACACTAACTCACATATGAAAACGACCTTTCAATATGAAAATCACGGACGAGAAATAATTTGAATGGTACTTGTGAAATTATGTATTGAATCTGCTTTAAATAAAGGAAAAAAAATGATGACACTCCTATAAAACGCACTATCTTTGGGCAATAATAGAAAAAAAAAACAAAAATTAAATAATAAGCTGTAAAGGAAACAGAACAACCAAATATGATCATAAAAAATAAATATATTGTGGTGAAAAAACAAATACCTAAAATAACTTGAAAATATAGTTTATTTGACCGAGGTCAAAGTGACCAATTGAGGAAGAAAGCAGAGGTGTGGGGTAATGGACTTCCTTTTCTAGGACACACCAAAAATCGGAGCAGATGACAGGTATTTGTCATTAAACACAACACGAAGCTCATTAATTTTTTTCTGATTCAGTTCATTAAATAATTTGACATTCTTCAACACATGTCATTCTTTAATTCTTCACTAAAATAATTTAGAAAGTCTCATCACAGAGAGAAGTATTATTTTTTTTTATAACATAAAGATAAGGAAGGATCTCTCTACATAAAATAGGTCTAGTCTCTCTTTTGCTGCCAACACTCTTAACTGTAATATATGACAAATATAAATTATTAAACTAACATATCATAAAATTAATGAAATATAATATATAACTTTACTTTCATTTGTTGTGCATTTCCTTTCAAACTTATTAAATCTTATATAAAATATGCTAATAATGCACACGAAAAAAGAAAAAAAGAAAGGTAGTTAAGCTCACCACTTAATTAATTGCTTAATCATCCATTACAGTTGTCAATTTGAAAGTTATGTAAACAATAAATTTGTATTGTTTGATAAGTATCAAACTCTACAAATGATAGAAAATGCAAGTCCTCCTTGTTAAACACTACTAATTTAATAAACAAATAAATGCTTATCCTTAATAATCATCTGACTTGTGGTCCATTAACATAAATTTTTCCACTGAGAAAGCATGTGAACATATAAATATAACATGATATCATCATATTACATATATTCATTCTTGCATAGATATATAAATCTTTTGCATATGTCAGAGGCTCCTGCTACAGTAGTCCTTCTCCTTCAGCTCTGGTACACTTTCCTAGGGATTCATAACCCAATCACAGTTGTAGAATCTGTCACTACCCTTTACTGCACCGAAGTCACTTCTCTCTCTTCTTTCCCACCCTCATCTCCATGCTAAAATATATAAAACAACACTCCACAACAGGCCAAAATAACCAGCTTTTGATCCCTGATATACTAATATATAATATTATGTGCTGAACACGCTCTCTGGTGTCTCTGGTGTGCTATTTAGATCACAAGAGTGAAAGGAAGAAGCAACAGAGAGAAAGGTAGAGATGGAGGAGGTTTTTGTTGCCATGAAACTAGTTTTTTCAGTTGCTGTTGTGGGGGTTCTGAGCTGGATACTGTATGTGTATGGAAGTTTGTGGCTTGAGTCTCAAAGGGTGAGGAAGAGGATACAAATGCAAGGAATAAAAGGGCCTCCACCTTCTTTTCTGCATGGAAATCTGTCTGATATGCAGAGAATTCAAGCTCAGGCTAGCCTAGCCAAAGCTTCTATTTCAACCTCCAACGGTTCTGATCAGTATGTGGCTCATGACTGCACTGCAACCCTCTTCCCCTATTTTGAGCACTGGAGGAAACAATATGGTACTCTTCTCTTCTTCTCCTTCTACTTTGTTCTCATTAATCTTAACCAATCTTTCTGGATAATATCTAAACAAATCTGGTGCTGAGGATGTTGGTCACTCTCAAATCTGCTTAAAATTTCTGCATGGTTTTAGATTTGGACCCTCTTTCAACAAGTTTATTAGTTAAAAAAGAAAATAAAAGAAAAACCTAGTTGTTTCTTCCATATACTAACTTACGGACTTACACCTTCATAGAATCTTTTTCATGTAACTTCTTCAGAAACTTTTACACTTTCTCTCAATCCATTATATCTTCTTACTCTTTCTTGCAATAAGTATTCAAAGCAAATGCATTCACTACTGTTTTAAGGTTCAAGTATTTTTTGTATTGAACCACTGGCCTATACCAATAGTTTCAAAATTTTGCAATCATGATTTTAGAGACAGGGTATTAGCTTTTGCCGAAAGTCAAGCTAAGTGCTTATGTGCCTAACTGTGCTCTTCTGCTGGAGCACTAATTTTAAGAATACTTGGTGGGGTATCACGATTCTGTAGTTTTTGCCTTGTTATCTTCTTTAGTGGTGAAGCAAGGTGCCAGAGGGCAAAAAATCCTGTGTTTATACATTTGGTGGTACCTAGTTGGATGAGTTTTTGACATGACATAAGTCTTTTTGAACATTCTTCCTTAGTCTTTATTTTGTTGATACTTAGCAATTTGGGATTGAGGTGGGATGGCAGAGAAAAAACAGATATTTTCCTAAAGAAAACATGATCTTGACATTTAAAAAGTTAATAATACATGATGGGCACCAAAAGAAGGAATATATCTTTTGCAATCTTCTTTTAGCTTTTAAGTAATTAAGCATTATGATTAAATATTTTACAAATGTTCTGAATTAATCTACATATTATTTTTGTATTTTCATTTTATGTGTTAGATGAAAAAAAAGCAGAAAAAGAATATATCCTTCCTTATTTCACCACTTGCAGTCTTGTCTTGCAGAAAAAAAAAAGAAGAGGTTTCTCCACTTGCTGCAAGTTGAGAATCCAAAAGTAAAATTGAATTGAAAATTAGAAAATTCCATGAAAACTTTGAGAAGGTTTTGGAAATGCTAAAGGGAATCTCTCTCTCCCTTCTGTTTAAACAATTTTAAAGAACATTAGTACCAATAGTATAAATTTCTCTGTATACATAGCTACTCTCTTGAAATTTATTCCTAACCCAATTAATGCAAAAGAAAAAGGATAAAAAATGAATTAACAAGTAAACATAGATAATAATAATAATAATAATAAGTTTGACCGGTGTGGGCTCTACAAGATACATTAGTATCTTATCTTCTACTGAAAACTAAGACTGTTCTGCAAAATCCATACTAAATCATGCAGGATAAGCCAACAAGTTGTCCACTCATGGAAAAAATCAAGCACTACCACCCTCTATGGATTCATGTCATGTCATTAATATTTTTGAGAAAAATGGATTCATATCATACCTTAACTGTATGACAAATACATTTGGAGTTCTCAACTTTACAGCTGTTGTGTATCAATTTGGGTACCCGTGGGCCTATGCTGTAGGCTATATAGCAACTCTAAGATTTATGTATCCTATGGATTATTTTGTCTCATATTTTCCTCTTCTCTTTCTTCATTATTATTCAACAACAGAAACTTATACTAACATATACTTATACAATTTCAAAGAGTTTTGGCATCACATCCTTTATCATATCTCCTTTTAATATATTATGTATCATAGCTTAAATTTATTAAAATAAGTATAACTCGGATAGTTCTATAGTTTCCAACAGATGTGAATAATAATACACTAAAAAATGTTATGTTAACTAAATGTGGACCATGTAATGACAGGAGTGAGATCAAGTCTCTCTATTATTATAGTATATATGATCAAAATTTGTACAAAATGGCATGCATTATGCTTCTGTTCTAACAGTTAATGATTAGGAGACGTGAATATCTGGTCTTGCAGGTCTACTGTACACTTACTCCACAGGGATGAAACAGCACCTGTATATTAACCAACCGGATCTAGTACGAGAAATGAATCAGTGCATCACTTTGGTTTTGGGTAAGCCTACTTACTTAACAAAAAAACTTGAACCTATGCTTGGCAATGGCATTTTGAGAGCCAATGGTATCAGTTGGTCACAGCAGAGGAAACTTGTTGCAGCTGAATTCTTCATGGACAAAGTTAAGGTATGTATAAATTTTTAACTATCTGTCACTACCTTATACCACCACCCCTTGTCTATTTACCCCCCTTTTTTTTTTCGTTTATATTTTCAGCTAAAAGATATAATAAATGTCCAATTGGTTCTTACAAAAAGTATATGAGATATCAATTCCTAGGAAAAATTAACTATTTAATTATTACAGATGAAAGATGCTTTAGTTTTCTAATTCATCTGAATTAATATTTTTAGGATTAAATTTTAGGCAACTGAATTAATATCAATCAATCATGTGTTAGTAGAGAGAAAATGATTGAAGGACTAAATTATCCCACCTCTGTAATTTTTGACACTAATGAATTAAATATTTTTGCTCTTGGATATTAACTGTCTCCTGCATGTTTTCTTAACCAAGTTAGAGGAGACTTTGAGAAAGTATTTATAAAAGAGTATGTTACATTTCTTATATTTGTAGTTTAGTAAATGATTCTTGGTAAGACAGTGAAGTTCATGACTATGTATTGCAGGGTATGGTGGACTTAATGATAGAGTCAGCGCAGCCAATACTATTGAAATGGGAGCAAACTATTGAGAGCCAAGGAGGTGCCACAGCTGAAGTTAAAGTGGATAAAGATCTGAGAGGTTTATCAGCTGATGTTATTTCAAGGGTTTGCTTTGGCCATTCTTATTCCAAGGGAAAGGAAGTCTTCTCCAAGCTTAGAAGCATGCAGAAGGCCATGTTCAAGCATCGTGGCTTCCTTTTTGGCCTCGGCAGTTTTCGGTATGTCAATCTTTTATTAATCTAAAACGGATAATATTTGTTTTGAGTCACTCAATGATTTGGTGGGAATTAGTTCTAGTTCTTACATTTTAAGAAAGTGAATTTAGTTCTTGTATTTCTAAAATGTGGTAGATTCTGTTCTTCTGTCATGTCAAAATGAAGTGTACTAGATTATTGAATGAAACCACTATTTTTCCGATTTGTATAACGTTAGAACGAAAATCAGTTTTAACCAAAATTTGAGAACTTAATGCATTTTACCCTTTAAAATTCTACTATCTTACAGTACAATTCTTCATACACGTAAATCTGCAGAATTGTAAGAGTGATACATATAAAAAGGCATCATAGAATGCTGATTATTTTGATCTATATATATATAACCTTGAGCGTGTCTTAAAAGCTTTATACATGCACATCAAAATGTCACTAGACGAATGGTGAGTTTATTTGTGGCCTAAAAGTTTATTAATTATTAATTAATGGCAGTGAGAAACTGAGTTTCAAGTCAAAGAAGCAAAATGAGATAGCGAATTTGGAGAAAGAGATAGAGTCATTGATATGGGAGTTAGTGGAGAAACGCAAGAGGGAATGCTCAGAGGCATCCTCATCAGAGAAGGATTTGATGCAGTTACTGTTGGAAGCAGCCATGAGTGATCAGAGTCTGGGGAAGGACTTTTCCAAACGGTTCATTGTGGATAACTGCAAAAACATTTACTTTGCTGGTCATGAAACCACTGCTGTAGCAGCCTCCTGGTGTTTGATGCTTCTTGGTTTGCACCTAGAATGGCAGACACGTATAAGGGCTGAGGTAGCTGAACATTGCCCCAACGGTATACCAGATTCAGATTCTCTCCCTCTGTTGAAAACGGTATGCTCTTTGGTTTTCAGAAATCATATAACTAGTCTTGCATCTCGTAATCTTATGAAACTGTTCTTCTTATTTGTACATAGCTGGGTATGGTGATTCAAGAAGTGCTACGTTTATATCCACCAGCAGCCTTTGTGTCAAGGGAGGCATACGAAGATATCCAAATTGGAAACCTGGATGTTCCTAAGGGTGTTTGTTTGTGGACTCTGATCCCAACCCTGCACAGAGATCCTGAAATATGGGGAGCAGATGCTAATGAGTTTAAACCAGAAAGGTTCAGTGAGGGAGTGTCGAAGGCCTGCAAGTATCCACAAGCTTATGTGCCATTTGGGTTGG
>Ga0214545_1012927_pt1 | contig 10632 bp, 4 predicted proteins | sample CNSS4metaG_FD_160064 | JGI IMG/M metagenome (GOLD analysis project Ga0214545, IMG submission 160064) | Root nodule microbial communities from cowpea collected in UCLA plant growth center, Los Angeles, California, USA - CNSS4 | ecosystem: Host-associated > Plants > Roots > Nodule | place: USA...
AAAAAATTCAACAATTTAAATTGATGTAATAATTTATTAACAATTGAAATGATGAAGTAAATTTCGGTTCAAAAATAATACAATTTGGTTCAAAATTAATGTGGTTTGGTTAAAAAACAGTTCAAAGATAGTGTAGTTCAGTTTAAAAATAGTGCAGTTTAGTTTAAAAATAGTGCAGTTTGTACAACAGTTCTGTTGATAATAGTTCAATTCACATTATAGTGCAATGCAGTTCAGTTCAGTTTATTAGACAACAAAAACAGTTTAGTTCAGTTTGTCTGAATTGTTTTTCAGTTGAGTGCAGTTCAGACGAATTATTTTTTAGTTCAGTGCAATTTTTAATGGTTTAGTGCAGTTTAGTATGTTTTGCCCAGCCCTAGTTGTGACAAGTTAACATTTCTGAATTTTGTAGTTATTATATTATTATATTGTGAGTTTTTCATTATATTATCATAGTAAGAGATATAAAAATTAATCTTACACTATTTGAATTATTTGTGATTCTTTTGTTTTTTGAATTTCATTTTAAATATATAAAAAAAAAGTTTATTTATTCTATATATGCATATGACAATGGACTATTGCACAATGAATCTGAGAAAGTAATTGTGATGGCTGTTTATAACAGATACATGCAGAAATTTTCAAAAAAATTAACCTTGAATGCTACCATTAGTATTGTGATGATTTTGGATGTTCTATTATTGCTTTGATTAAAAATATTATAAAAGTTAATACCACATATTCTAAATCATAATTATCATTATTATTTAAAATATAATATTTATTCTTGACTTCTTAATTTACTTATAATTATTATGAAAAACAAAAAATTCAAAATACATGTTATAAAAGTGAAGGAGTCAATGTTGTGATTTGAAAGCTCTGAGAGTAAAAGAACCGAGAACAAGTACCGAAATCACCATACATAGGCCCAACAACAATTATCAGAGTACGAAAATGAATGCTTTCCAACAACAATTATCACACACTTCGGAGAGAGTACGAAATAAGCATTCTTATACCTGGAATTTCATCGGCAATAGTACGGTATAATAAAATTGTGCACTTGTATGAAATTTGCTCCTTTACAGAAAAGAAGAAAGAGAATAACATGTTACCCAATCATATGTTGTTATGTAGAAGTATTTTATTTAAAAAGTTTCATCATATCTAGTGAGTCATGTCATAAAAATCTTTACACAGATAATATACAACATACATAAACTAAAAGAAAAAAAGAAAGAAAGATATTAACACATGACTCAAGGTGGAGGAAAAGAATGAATGGGGATTCTAAGATAAGATAGATTACTTTTGGCTCCTTTGACACACAAATAGAGTGGGCCAATGTCGGCTATGATTTTCTCGGAAACGGTATTAAAAATTGTCTGCAGCCATTCTGATGCAACGTTGTAAGAAATGCAATTAAGGAACAAAACATGTTTGTCTGGTTTCTGAAATTTGAGAAGTTTACATGTTAGTGAGTGTCATTATCAGAGAATAAAGAAAGAAGGGTATTCCAAATTCCAATTCATTTAAATTTGCTTAGGATTCAGAATCCAGATAGAAGGGGACTTGCTATTATAAAAACGATGACACATGAATTATGATATAAGAGAAGTCGTCGTTTGGCTCTTGTCATGGTTAGGGCATGCCCTTCCTATATGGCCTCAATCACGGATCTCTGCTAATTGCTTTTGTTTTCTTCTTCAATTCTTAATTATTATATTTCTGTAAAGTATCAGCTAACTCAGTACTCAACTTTTTAATTCCTTGTTTTTATGTTCTACGATTGTTCTTTCGTGTTTTTTCTGGCTTTGGGATATTCCTTTTTACTTTACAGAGCATGATTATTCATATTTTGTGAACTTTCTTTAAATAATTATTACAAATTTCTTATAGCTATATTAAAAGCATGTGTTTTTTGGATTTCATTTATTCTTTGGCGTGCTTCAATTCAATACGTTTAACTACTTGAAAGTTCAGTGTGTGTGCGTGTCATCAGTTAATTAGAAGTATGCAAAAATATTGGTACCTTATTTCTAGAATCACTATAAGTTAAACTTTTGTTGTATAGATCATGATATTTTTTCGAAATTTAGAAACATTACGTGATTATTGAAGGAAATTATAACGGATAAGTAAGTTTGAAATGGTTGACAAAATGATTTGCTAGATATATATATGTCAACCAATTCTAACAAATCATGACCATTACTTACGAGACAGTATCCATAGTCAACAAAAATTCATCTACATAAATGTTACAACTGTAAACAACTACATATTTATGCACACGCAGTGGCCAAGACAAATATGACAGTGACTGCTTTGAACTTTTGAGTAAAAAATGGTAGCGGTTGGTCCATACACTAAATATTTTGTATTGCTTTTGTTTCATCTTTTCTTTGTTTTTCACACTTAGCTCAAAAGATTGTGAATAGGCAGAATATATGTGAAAGTCACCTACAGGAGGTCTACAATATTCTGCGTCAAGATCGATGTTATCATCAAAACAAATCACTTTTTTTCAATCTTTCCGAACAATGTCAAAATCCCACATCGCTTCAATATATGTATAAAGGTTTTTCTGAGATATATGAATTCTCCCTTCTTAAAATAACTCTTGAAATTTAGTAATAAGAACTCAAAAGCATTAAAATTAACAGTATAATGGTAGAAGATAATAAGTCACACGTTAACATTATTCTAAGATGCTATTTTAGTTTTTTTTTTTTGCACCTGGTTTCTACAACATGTAATAAAACTATTTATGATTTTGGCATATACATGCATTTTAATCGTGCAAACTATGATTATTTGACTAATATTCTGAAACTTGCTGCATTCTTCTACATCCATATAATTATACAAAGTGACTTCTCAGTGAAAATATAAAATATTGAAACTTATGTCTTTTGACATCCATATCAAATGTCCAAATTTTGACTATAAATAATTTTTTATTGTTTATAATAAGATCAGTTAATATATATATATATATATATATATATATATATAATAGATACAAGATTTATAATTTTTCTTGTTTTAAACTACGATCGAAAACTGGACATATACTTATTTGAACAAATCTTCCTTGAAAGAATTTTTAGAAAGTAAGAAGAAAAGTGAAATAAAATTTTTCAGAAATTTAAATCAACTTATGAATTAATTGATAAAAACTCTTTCATACAACTTTGTACATTTTTTTTAATTAGTGTTTAACTTAAGTTAATTTCTTTATCTTTTCTTCTAAAATTATGGATGTTAAGAAACTCATCCAAAAATTTAGATATTAATTAGAAGGTATTTTGGTCAATTGCAACCTTTGCATTGTTACATGTAGGATCTGACTGAATTTTTTGTTGTTCACTCAAAAGCTCATGTGTTAGATATTGCTGTTAGATAGATAGGTATTCATTCCCAAAAGAATGCTATTACAGTTGATAAAAGAAGAGTGACGAAAAATAGGTTAAGTTCTCTATACACAACCAATTAATATTATTTTTGTTCAGTGATACTAAGATTCAAGTTACAGAACAGTTTGAGACTACTCACCAATGTTTCACTTACACAAGCATAAACATAGTTATCAAACTTGCAATTTATTTCTGTAAAATGACATGAGTTTACTCCGGTAAACTAAGAGAATCTGGAGTAAACTCAAAACTTTTGTTTGGCTTTTTTTTAATCAAGATGACAGCACCAAAGTCATCTTTAGGTTATGACTGTACAGAGAAAGGGAATTCTAGAAAGCAAATAGGGTTTGACATAGCCTTCTCATTTTTTCTTCCATCTTCTTCCTCTTGTCACAACAACCTTCGACCTTGTCTTTTCACCTTCGTCGTTCAATTTCCATGCTGACCATGACTTGAGTATGTTGAAGTTGGAGGTTTGAAGACTGACTCATTTTCTTGCAGCTCTCCCGGATTCTTTTTCTTCATTTTCTTCCTTCTTTTTACACTGTTTTAACTTCTGCGTTTTGTTCAAGGTGTTAGCTTCATCCCTTTCCTTTAATCTCCATGCTTTTGTTTATAAGTTGAAACAATTTTAATGTTCCAAGTAATACCTTACTGTTTATGACTGGAGTTATGTTCTGCATTTTAATTATCTTGATGGTGGTCTAACACATTATTCTCACAGCAACAACATCCAATAACTCATATATATATTCTGCTTAAATTCAAATTTAAATGAGTGAAATTAACAGTTAACTTCCTACACTTCGTGTCCAACCCTACTTGATTACTTGTTTTTCGAGGTTTAGCATTTTATTTTATTAGGAATTTAAATTAAATTTATTATAATATTTATAAATATGTTAATGCTTTTTACATAAAGTAAGCATTACTATTCAATTAGAACCTGCAGAAAAAAGCTCTAATGAAACTCTGAATTTGACAACCTTGCCGATAACATAGATAATAAGCTACTTATCCATAGCCACAATATATATTATGGTAAACAGAAATGAACTTTTGAGCATGAGTGATTTGACCAAAGAACACCTTGCATTTAAGAGTCAAATATGTCTTCACCTACCATATTATCAAGGGATGCTCCTTCCAATTTAATTTTATCTTCTGTAGGCATGCCTACGAATAAATAAGTGTGAAAATAAAGCATTACGTTCATGCCGGTAATAGTCAAGTTTTTCTGACAAAATGCTTATCTTCTGCTGCCATGGCAGTAACTAAAAAGGAAATGATTCCTTTGTCTGTCAGTGCTGCAAAATATGTAGTTAGAGCATATATTCAAACGACTCTTAAAATTACAACCAAATAATACAAACAAATCAGATAATAAACTGCACTGCCACTGATTGATCAGCACATGAGAAAGTCTGAGATAGCAGACACATGCTAGTTAAATATCAATCTAGCGGATTTTATTATCTATGTGGGAAATTAAACACTAGCTTCCCTTTTTCTAACTTCAATTGATACATATAATTCCAACTTCCATCAATAGAGATAACAAATGATGTACACAAATATGATGCTATGGGTAGCTCAACTCTTGAAAAGCACTTTGTCGTGGCATCACTCCCTCGAAACTTGAAGCAACAAGAGGAGGATACATCACAGAACTCGTCTCACCCCAATTAGTAGTTTGGCCACAACATGAAGATGCACAACCACCACCCATTATCTTATCGTTAATCATTTCCTCTCCATACAAGAACTCCAACCCTCCTAATAACCTTTGAGAATAATCATTAGTAGAAACCATTTCCCCAATACCTACGGAACTGAAACTCACTTCTCCTTGCACCAACTCAGAACAGTACTCATTATTACTCTGACCAAATTGTACTTGGCTGTTGCCATTGCCAATAGAGTTCATGCACCCAGAAGAGCTAACATGGACCTGCTCCTCTTGAATTTGTTGTGTTGATGAGAAAGAACCCTGTGGAAACTGAACATTATTCAACCCTATGGGTTCATAATCATCGGAGAATCTCCCTCCAAGCTTGATTAGAAGTTTCCTAATAGAGTCTTGGTCGTTGAAACTTGGAGTTTGACTCGTGTACGATGAAAGTGGCGGCGCCGGAATCTGTGGCCAGCAAGGCTGTTGTTGAACACTGTTTTCCTGGAGCAAGAGTGAGGAATTGTTCTCCTGCTTAACGACGCCGTTTCCTTTGTTACGTGCCTGCAGTTCCTTGCGGTGCTTCCCTAAAAGCTTCTTCTTCAGCCTCGTGTTCCAGTAGTTCTTTATGTCGTTATCAGTTCTTCCTGGCAATTGTGCTGCAATCACCGACCACCTGCGTTACATCACACAAAACAAAACGGTTCATTAATCATTCTACGAGAAATCAAACTATCCCATGTATCAGTTTATTGTTAAAAAAAGTGAAAGATTGTTTTTCTTTTTCACACATGTATCCTCTCCCAGAAACAATAGTAATTACCTGCTTCCAATGCTAACGTAGAGGCTGCAAATGATGTTATCTTCTTCCTCAGAGAAGCCACCGTGCTTGATGTTAGGGCGGAGGTAGTTTAGCCACCTGAGGCGGCAACTCTTGCCACATCGTTTGAGGCCTGACTCAAGAAAGAAAGAGAAGTTAATGGAAAAGTGTAGCTAGGTCAGAAAAAAATAGGGTTATATTTGAGTATGGTATGTGTATAATAATACCAATCTTCTGAGGCAAAGCGATCCAGTTGCCTCCGGTTCCGTGCTGTTCGATGTAGGATTTGAGTTTGGCATCTTCTTCCGGCGACCAAGGACCCTTCTTCACGTTTGCTTTGTCACAGCAAGGTGCTCTCCCCATGGTGGTGGTGTTGCTCTGAGAAAGCTTTGATTGATTTTTGGGAGAAGGGTTGTATTTAGGGTGTGAATAATTGAGAGAGAGAAAGATATTTAATTATAAAAGTAGGAGCGGATAAACATGATTCCAATTGAACATCCAATCGTACAAATTTTATATAAGAGTGTGGCAGAAAAGAAAGGTGTTTATGTAGAAAATTCCAGCTATTTAGTATTGGTAGAATACGAGAAGGATGGTGCTTCTTCTTGTCTTTCTTAAACTGGAATCAAATTTTCTTCCAACTTTTTAAAGTCCACTCCACTCTCACCCTTCGCTGTCCAACTATAAACTAGCATTCGACATGCCTATTACTTTTCCTTTTGCTCACTATTTCCCTCTTTCTATACAAACTCAATTGGTTTATGTATAATGCACTAACATAAATTATGTCATTGAGTTTTCGTCTAAAAATAACATCAATTTATAACAAGTTCATCACGAAAGAAAAGATTTACCGAGTCGAGATCACCGACTCAAACGAATTTAATACTAATAGAAAATATTAATCGAATAAAAATAGAACTATTTTTTCATCACTACAAAAAAAAAGCTTCTTTAGTAATCGATTTTAGTGACCATAGTCGCTATAATGACCAATTTTGATACCAATTCAAAAAGTAAAAAATTATTGGTTACTAAAATAATCACTATTATGAATAAAAAATTATAATTGGTCACTAAATTGGTCTTTAAAATTAGATACCATGGTTTTGACTACCAAAGAAAATTGGTCACTAAAAATTAGCTAGGTTGGTTTTAGCTACCAAAATAACTTAGTTTCTAAATTGATCTCTAATTAGTTACTGACCAATTTAGTGACTAATTATAACTTTTTATTTATAATAGTGACTATTTTAGTAACTAATATTTTTTTATTTTTTAAATTAGTATCTAAATTGTTCACTATAACGACTAACAACTCTTGGTCACTAAACTTAGTTATGAAGCATTTTTCTTGTAGTGCATATAAACGTTGCAAATTTTATTGTACAAATTAATTTTGTAAAATTATATTAAATTTAAAGTTTATTTATTAACATAATATTAAAGTCATGAATATTAGAGTCATGAATTAAATCTTATTTTTACAAAGATTATTTATTGTTGAGTCTATTTATTGTTGAGTCTATTGTTTGGACTGTTACGAGACTATCATTAATATTTATTTCAACATGGATTCATATTTGTTTTGAAAATTCTGGTATTCGGTCTCATGTTAAATTATATATAGAATTTAATTGAAACACAGTTAACATATGTTCTAAGTGATTTTTCACATTTTTTATTGGAAAAATTGAATTTGAGTCTAACAATTGAGTTGAAATAATTTTAGCTAGCGTTTTTAGTCGGACCAAAAATTTATAAATAGTGTTAACTTGTTTTTATAATTAAATATTTATGTATAAATTGTATTAATTCAAAATCACTTAATCTCAATTAGTTTTGTAAAATCAGTTTCGTTGGAAGTTAATGTTGTCAAAACTCATCCACAACACACTAAATCTATCTACAATCACATTCAAACAATAATACACGTAACCTTCTTCAACTATTTAGATATGGGATTTATAGCATTGTTAAAAATTGTATTGTTTTCTTACATTCAGTACTTTCTTCAATTGTCTAACAGAAGAGAAGAAGGAAAGAGTTGAAACTTGTGAAAAGTTAGCATTCCAAACACTTGTGCGTGCGTGTGTTTTTCATCTTAGTAGTTAATGTTATCGCACATGCATGCCTTTCTTATAGGGTGAAAAAAAAAATTAGGGTATTCTTCCACTGGGAATCCCAGATGATATTACAAGATTCTGACATTTTCTTAAGAAATTATATCTCTCAACAAATTTTTTTTTTTTTCAGATGAGATGTTGAATAGTTAATCATACGCTTAAGACACAAAAATATCTATTTAATTAACGCACGTGCTTTGCACTAACATTTTGAACAAGAAAAAACAACACTTAAAAAAAAGTGAAAATAACTCTTAAGTTGTATTTGAAAAGAAAAAAACTACATTTTTTGTTTGGAAGTAATACTAGAAGAAATATAGATGTTAATTGTTGTTGTTCTTTGAAAGAGAAAGGCTTGACCGTAATTAATGATCAACTAATTTTGAAGTGCGGGTGCTTGGAAAAGGATACTATTAAGAGGGTAAAGTGGAGAGAAATTATTAGATAATGAATACCCAAGACAATCTATGCTTAGGAATTATGACATGATTTATTTTTTCATTTATAAAAAACAATAATCAAGATCATTATAGTATTATAAATAATATAAGTGTTCTATTACACTTTATAACTTTTTTTAATCTTTCTTATTTCATGGTTTAATAGCAAATATTTTCTGAAAAAAAAAACTTATTTTAAAAATAACTCTATATAAAATGTTATGTGCACATGTATATTAGCTAAATAATAAACTAAATGAATACAAGTTTATTTAAATAAAACTGTATTATATATGTTTATTTTAGCAAATGACAATGAAAATTAAGAGTAATTACAAAGTAAATTTATTTATAAAAATAAGTGAGAATGTACTTATCAAAAATTCAATATTTACAAAAAAAAAAGAAGGACAAGTTCTACATTTACTTAAAAATGAAGAAAGTTAAATAATATATAAGAAAAAAAAAAGACTAATAAATTTATTATTTACATATTTTGAGATAAAGTATCAAAGTTTTTGTTTAAGTCTCATTATTACCGAATCCCACTCAAAAATTATAAATACTACAAAATTGAGAAAGAGGATTAACATAATATTATAAGAAAGAGAGAGTAAATATTAAAAAAATATATATATTAACATATATATCACACTTAATTCATCATCATATTTGTAATTTTTCTTTTTCGCTTATTAGTTGATTATATCTACCACGGAACTTTAGGTTCACATTCAGCAATAGTTAATAAATTTGTAGGGTCTTGAACTCACTAAACTTCTCCGAAATGAGAAAATGAAAAGCAAGATGTTGAAAATTATGATGAAGTATGAAATCCATGTGCATTTTATAATTGAAAGGTTATAGAGTTTCTAGAAGGAAAGAAATGAGACCTTAGCGGCATTGAAAATATATGAAAAATCGTTGGTTTTGGGTTTTGGTTGGTGAACAAATGACCAACAAAGCAACAACATGAGGACCGAGGCAGAAGGTTGACCACATTCATTACACTCACTATCAAACATGCCAACGATTAAACTCAAAAATTAAACTTTATCTAATTTCTTACTGTTAACTTTTGAATAAATTACAATTTAAAGTTTTTTTTTTGCTATTATTTTTTCTCTTAAAAGTATCGTGAGGACATATTCAACATTTTCTTTCTCATCCTCTGTACTTTACTTTATATCTTTGTTATTTTTTCGATTAAATATGATTTTGTCCTTCAAGTTTAATTAAAATTTTTGATTAATTTTTTTTTAAAATTTTTGATTAATTTAATTTTTTATTTTTAAAAAAATGTAAACTTAGTCATTTTAATCAAATTTTGTTAAATTTGTTTGACATTTCAAGTACATTTTATGATATTATTTGAATTGTTTACACCCGTTTGACACATCTTCGCTTTAATACTAACTGAAATATTATCATAAAATACATTTAAAATGTCAAATAAACTTAACAAAATTTGGTAAGAAAAACTAAATCCCTAAATTCATACATTTATAAAAATGAAGGACTAAATTGGTATAAAATTTCAAAGAGAGACTGATTTCAAAATTCTGTTAAACTGGAGGGATCAAAAATATATTTAACATTGTTTTCTCTATCACATTAACAATAAATGTTGTTTACTTTCAACCCAAAGTTTGATTAATATGAATTCCATTAGGACTCATTATATTAAGTCTGAGAAGTTACAGCAACAGCCATGACTGGCACTTATTGCATTGTTTATTTTCAAGTGAAACTTTAACTAACCTGCACAAGGAATTACAGAGTCAACGAAGTGTTACCATATAAAAATAATTAAGATTTCGTTATACATAAGGAGAGACCTAACTAAAGCTAGGTCTATATGTATGATGAAGATGTTTTGAAATTGAATAAAAGAAAGATGCAGTCACTAGTGCAGAATTCTCATTTTACCTCGCCTTATATGCCTCGGTTGGCTAGGAACCGAAGCATATAATGGCGCGGTGGCATTTTTGCAATTACAGCCAAGTTTTAGGCCTCGGTTCTCCAAATACCTGAAGCCAAAGAAGGGTATAGGCCGCGGTTCGCTCAAAACCGGTGCCAAAGAGGTGTTTAGGCCTCGGTCCATCAGGACCCGAAGCCAAAAAGTGGCTGGAAGTCAGGGTATAGGCCTCGG
>Ga0214545_1012928_pt1 | contig 10631 bp, 9 predicted proteins | sample CNSS4metaG_FD_160064 | JGI IMG/M metagenome (GOLD analysis project Ga0214545, IMG submission 160064) | Root nodule microbial communities from cowpea collected in UCLA plant growth center, Los Angeles, California, USA - CNSS4 | ecosystem: Host-associated > Plants > Roots > Nodule | place: USA...
TATATATATATATATATATATATATATTAAATGTTTCAAACATGTTTCATAATAATATTTGAGTTTTTTATATTATTTGACACATTTTCACTTCAATATAAGTTAAGAAAATATAACAAAACGTGTTTGAACGTTAAATAAACTTAATAAAATCTGATTAAAAAAACTTACACATTCTAAAGTTTGGAGACTTAATTACACCAAGATTTTAAAAAGGAACTAATTCCAATTTTTACAGAAAAATTAGAAACAAAAAATATATTTAACCATATATATATATATATATATATATATATATATATATATATATATATATATATAAAAGTTATCGCTTATTTCATTTTGGTTAACATGAATTTTACTGTAAAATGGGAAGAACATTGAAGCAAGAGACATAAAAGTAGAGCTGCAAGATGAGAAGGTGGATGAATACAAAGTCACAATAGTGTCTAACAATTCACCTTACCTTACAGGCTACAAAACCACTTCAAAATTTGTTGAATCAAATTACATATATTCTGTTAAAAACCACAACTATCGCCATCAAAAGCTCACCCAGCCTTACATAGCAGAGCTACAAGATGAGAAGGTGGATGAAGACAAATCCACAATAGTGTCTAACAATTCATCTTACCTTACAAGCTACAAAACCACTTCAAAATCTGTTGAACCAAATTACATATATTCTGCTAAAAACCAAAACCGTCACCATCAAAAGCTCACTCAGCCTTACAAAGCAGAGTTGCAAGATGAGAAGGTGGATGAAGACAAAGCCGCAGTGGTGTCTAACAATTCACCTTTCCTTACAAGCTACAAAACCACTTCAAAATTTGTTGAACCAAATTACATATATTCTACTAAAAACCACAACCATCACCATCAAAAGCTCACTCAGCCTTACAACATAGAACTGCAAGATGAGAAAGTGGATGAAGACAAAGCCACAGTAGTGTCTACCAATTCACCTTACCTTACAGGCTATGAAACCACTTCAAAATCTGTTGAACCAAATTACATATATTTTGCTAAAAACCACAATCATCACCATCAAAAGCTCACTCAGTCTTACACAGCAGAGCTACAAGATGAGAAGGTGGATGAAGACAAAGCCACAGTGATGTCTAACAATTCACCTTACCTTACAAGCTACAAAACCACTTCAAAATCTGTTGAACCAAATTACATATATTCTGCTAAAAACCACAACCATCACGATCAAAAGTTCACTCAACCTCACACAGCAGAATTGCAAGATGAGAAGGTGGATGAAGACAAAGCCGCAGTGGTGTCTAACAATTCACCTTACCTTATAAGCTACAAAACCACTTCAAAATCTGTTGAACCAAATTACATATATTCTGCTAAAAACCACAACCATCACCATCAAAAGCTCACTCAACCTTACACAACAGAGCTGCAAAATGAGAAAGTGGATGAAGACAAAGTCATAGTAGTGTCTACCAATTCACCTTACCTTACAGGCTATGAAACCACTTCAAAATCTGTTGAACCAAATTATATATATTCTGCTAAAAATCAAAATCATCACAACCAAAAGCTCACTCAGCCTTACACAACAGAACTCCAAAATGAAAAGGCGGATGAAGACAAAGACACAGTTGTGTCTAACGATTCACCTTACCTTACAAACTACAAAATCACTTCAAAATTTGTTGAATCAAATTACATATATTCTGCTACAAACCACAACCATCACCGTTAAAAGCTCACTCAGCCTTACGCAGCAAGTTACACTCATGCTCATCAACTCAATGAAGTCGATCATCCTTACATCAGTGTCTATGGTGCCAAGAATGTTCCAAAACCGTCATCCTATGATGATACCAATAAACCTTACATAATACAATATGGTGGAACCGATCCTAAAATTGACATGAAAGTGTCTTCCAGAGTGGATCATACAGAGGCTTTCAAGGTAGGATTTTTCGCTTTGAATGATCTTCATGTTGGGAATGTGATGACACTACAATTTCCCAATAGAGAGGTTTCTGACTTTCTCCCCAGAAAGGAAGCTGATTCTATTCCTTTCTCAACCTCACAACTTCCCAGTGTTCTTCAACTCTTCTCGATCCCAGAAGATTCTCCTGAAGCCGTTGCCATGAGAGGAACACTTGAACAATGTGAAGCAGAACCCATGAGAGGAGAGACCAAGATTTGTGCCACCTCTCTAGAGTCCATGCTGGAATTCGTTAGCACCACCATTGGTTCAGAGACCAAGCTCGATCTTCTCACAACCACCATTCCCACACTCTCTGGTGTCCCTCTCCAAAAGTTCACCGTTTTGGAAGTATCAGAAGATATCAATGCTCCCAAATGGGTGGCTTGTCATCCCCTACCTTACCCTTATGCCATTTACTACTGTCACTCTGTAGACACAGAGAGCAAGGCGTTCAAGGTCTTGTTGGGTAGTGAGAATGGAGAAAACAAAGTTGAAGCTCTTGGAATCTGTCATTTGGACACATCAGATTGGGATCCAAACCACATTATATTTAGGCAACTTGGAATTAAAGCTGGGCAGGATCCAGTGTGCCATTTCTTCCTCGTAAAACATCTATTGTGGATTCCCCAACCTTCACAAGCCACCATGTGAAGGAACTTCGCTAGCTTCTGCAATAAACGTCAATCTCAGTAGAGATGATCATGTTCCGTATGCGGACTTTCTCCTTGTGTTTAGGTTTTTGTGCCTTGTTTTATGTACAATAATGTGTTAGGCAGAAAAAACCTCCTTGTTAATGTTTATGTTCTTGGAAGAGCTGCACAACTCAACGGGAATGGAAACATCGACTTGGTGTAGTGTTAAATTCACAATGAATGTATTTTATCTAGTTGAAGCTAGCTAATGTAAAATGTTGTGTTGTTCATCACAATGAGCAAGACGTGCAGTTTTGATAATTATTGGTATTTTTCGGTGTTTGCAAGTTTTTTGTTAAGATTTTTAAATAAGAATTTGTAGAAAGAAAATTTAAATTTGAATAAACTTTGATAAATCTGAATGGAAATGCATAGATTAAGAGTAAAATAGCATTTTACTTTATCTGCTACAATAGTTAATGTTTTTAATTGCATTTGAAGTTTGTAATTATAATTTAACTAATATATAACATGTTTACTTTGCATCAAGAATCAAATAAAATTTGTATCCAGATTATCTTTCAAATACGTGTCTCTGAACATTTTTTACAAATATTGATACTACAGAAAAATATGTACGCATGCATGACATTACTTTATAAAAGAGTTAGAAAACACTCAAATCCTCTCTTTATCTTTAATTAATTTATCTTTTGTTTGATAAAAAAATCAAATAAAATGTAGAAACTTTATTTCTCTTATGAATCAACATAAGTATAAGTTATTATTCAAGGTTTTGTCTTGTTGTACTACAATTAATTAGTATCTTTAAAAAACCTTATTATTATATTATTTTTTATCAGCTTGTATATTATTATGTAGTAATTAGCTATATGAACGTAATAAACCACAATTGGGACAACCAAAACCGTCTCTGTCACATTCTGCCACCCAATTATAATCCATAATAATTATGTGATAAGTGTGTGTTTTAATTTTTCTATCGTATCGTCAACGTGTGTATGAATGTTCATACTCAAGTTTCTTTCATTTTCTTTTTCATTTTTGGGCCAACCAACGCACCTACCACTATTTATGTATTTATGGAAGACTCTTTTGTATCTTGCACGAATTAATATAATTAAACCAGTTCTTTCATGAGACATGGCCAAAAGATTTCATATCATTGATCATGAATATATTTATATAAAAAATCAAGAAAAAAAATACTTTCCTTTTTTGTATTTATTATTAATTCGTATATAATATAGGGATTTCTAGTTAGACTTTAATTTTTAACATTGTTTTTGTTCCAATTTGTGACTATGAAAAAGTTAAGAATCTATTTATGTGGGGATCACCCTATTAACTTGATAATGTCATATAACGACTTTCTGGAGATGGTGTGGTGTAGGACAATTATATTTACAAATTACAATGTCATGTGGAGTATATTTGCTTCAACAATTATAGATCCACTATTCGTGTTTAATTCATGATTTTCAAACTGCCAGAAAGGCAAAAGTTACATCAATATTGAAAAGATACACTACAAAATTCTCATAAACAAAATTAATTTTAATTATAAAAAATTGTTAATTATCATAATGACTAACAATTTTTTATCACTAAAATTATTGTTAACTGTAATGATATAACTATAAGTTTCTTAAATTAAAAAAAAAAAATTAAATATGTTTTTGGTCCCTTAACTTTCAGTGAATTTTGCAATTAGTCTATTTCAAAATTTTAAATTAACTTAGTCCTTTATCTTTCGAAATACGTGAAGATTTTGTTAGGTTTATTTGATATTTTGTCCGCATTTCAAGATTGTATTTGAGTTATTTATACTGTTTGACACATTTTTACTTTAATGTTAAGACAAATATTATTATTAAACGTGTTTAAAATGTCAAATAAATTTAACAAAAATTGATTAAAAAAACTAAATTCATGTATTTAGAAAGATAAAAGACTAAATTGGTCCAAAGTTTCGAAATAGACTAATTCTAAAATTTATTGAAAGTTAACAAAAAAAAATATATTTAGAAAAAAAAAACTTCCTATATGTAAAATTATGAAAATCTGATAAAATATAAGAATGTTTTGAAGACATTTTTATTTCATCTATTTATAGACACACTTCCATTACCTGTACTTAAATTTTATTATAAAAAAACATACTTATCTAAAAATAGATAATATTTCAAATACAACCACTCATTCAATCAATATTATTTAAACTTAAAAAGTCAAAATCTCTCTCTATATATATTGGAATCATTACTGCAGGAGCATTAAATGCAGAAAGCAAGTTACATTGTGACAGGAAGTTAGGGTCTGTTTCTGATTATTGTGAAGAGAGTCCAATTGATGCAATAAGTGTTGATAGAAAAGTGGTCCACTTCTTCCCATGCCCTAGACAATAATGCACTACCTGCATGTGGAGCATAATAATATACAAGTTTTCAAGCTTTGTCCTTTTTAGGAATTTTCACGGCTTTCACATTCATTAGGTATACTACAAAACACTTCACTTTTTCAAATTTAGACCATCTTTTGTATTTGGTGTTCACAAATCTGCATTTACATTCCACAACTGAAAAAGTCATATTCATAATTTTAAATTTAATATCCCACGTTAAACTTGGTTTATATGTATATTTGTAGGTCAATTACGTTAAACTTGTTATTGAGTATACCATATGCATATGTTGATATGGCAGCAGGGTTGGTCATAAGAAACATACACTATATACTAAAACTAAAATCTAAATCTAAATTAGAGTATATCCATATATAAATAACACAACTACCTTTATATTTTAATTTTAATAAATTAAGATAAATTTAAATCCATTTTCTAGTATTAAAATTATGCTATGATGCACCGATACTTTAATTTGGATTACGTATTTGTATCTGACACATATTCATGTCTGATACTTGAGGATACCTTATTGATACTTATCATTGAAGTATCTAATTTATAAGTCGTAGTATATTACAAGAAAATATTTTAATAATGATCAATTTTAGTGACAACAAATAATTAGTCAATATATATTGATCAATTTAGGTACCAATCTAAAAATTAAAAATATCTGACAACTAAAATAGTCTCAACAAAATATAATTGGTCTCTAAATTGATAATTAAAATAGTTTTTATTATAAATTTATTTCTAAATTGGTCACTAACATTAGTTACCAAAGTTTTGATTACCAAAATAATTAGTTTCAAAATTGTTCACTAAACATTAGCTATCAAGGTTTTGACTACCAAAATAATTGGTCTCTAATTAGGAAATAGATCTCTAACATATTTTTTGTTATTAAAATTAATCATTATTTAAGTGTTTTCCTGTAGTAGCACTTTTATGACGACAAAAATTTATATTTTTTATATTAACAACTTTAACAATATAGTTTTAATTTGGATTTACACAATAACAATCTTATATTTATAATATTTTTTAAGGATTATTATATATTTTTTAATATTTATAAATCACATATTTATCATCTATCGTATTTATTATTTTCAAAATAAACTTATTGATCTATGGAATCCAGTACCATAGGAATTATGTCTCCTCTGAGAAGATAGATACAGTATCGCGAGTGCATCTGGTTCTGAAGACAAACTTTCACATGCTATGCTTCTCATAGTGCTTGCAAATTATTAAGGAATCGGTGCACCCTACAGCTACAACTTCAGCATCTTTTGTCGCAGTAGTGGATCTTTTTACTGTTAAGGCACTCACAGACAAAGTAGGATCTATGTAATGGTTTACAAGGAACGAACACATGAAAACACTGTCTAGTTTTTTTGTTTCTATGTATTTTCCAGCTATTTTCGTCTTCACTCACAGTTGGCCATGATTGCGCACGAGTTTCAAGTCCTTTTAGTTTGTGTCGGCAAATTCGTATGAGAAACCTAGAAACTAAACTATGAAAACTTTTTTTTTCTTTGAGGTGATAAATTATTGTTCATGTTTCACCTTATATTTACCATCCTTTTAAAAATGCGATTCAAAAGTAGGGTTCATAAAATGGTATAAGTAAACGTTTTCAATTGAAAAAGGACCTCTGGTATATGTCACAGAAGACCCCATGAATCGTTTTATGAGACTGACTTCATAATGAAAGAAAAAGTTACATAAAACGAAAAGGAAACGTGAGGTTATTGTAACCTAACTTTGCACAGGAGAAAGATCGACCACATTTTTTGTGAAGATAAACAAGGATTTTCAAACACAATAAATAGAAAAGAAGAAAAACAAATTGTAAGAAAAATAATAGAGTTATCTCTTGGATGTTGTTGGAGCTAGTGGCGTTACGTACCTCACTTTCACTATCCATGGTGGACCCTCTAGTAGGGTTTTCCTTTTCAATACGCTCCTTTACGTACATCCATTATTACACTCAGTCAAACGTGCCTAAACCAGTAGCTCATGCATAATTTTTCTTCCTTTTTTTTTTCTTTTCTGAGGGATGCCTTGTACAAAAATGAAGAGATTAATTTTAATTTAGAATTTTTTACGAGTTTCTTTACGATTTAAACTTCACACAAACGAGGTTCTTTTTCAAAGTCTTATTCCTCTTTTTAATATGACGAAAAAAGAAGAGAAACAAGTATAGGAAAAGCATATTCCTTAAATAAATTATCCAACCCCTTTATTCCTCGATTATAAATTTTGTGGAGAAAAAAATGGGTATTCTTAAAAGCAGAAAAAAGTTCACCTAATTAAGACTTGAGAGACTTTTGCATTGATCATTCAAGTAATGGAAAAAAAGTTTTGAAAGTTGTTGAAATATTGGGTTTTTTTTGTTCAATCCAAATAGATAATTAAAAAAATACATATCCAATGTCATTCAACAAGATATATTATATTTCCATAATACGACAAAATATTAGTATAAATATAAAATTGTCTTAATGTCAAATTTAAGTGTCATTTCCTTAAAATAGTTTTTTTTCTTTTCCCGCTTTTTCCTGTCATATAACTTTTCTTCCTTTTCTTCTCATATTCAAGCAAATGTGTCAGGTAGTTGTCTTACAAAGTTGTGTTTTTCATCGCTTTCTCACTTGCTGTCATTTTATGGCGGAGTTTTTATCAAAACATAATAGTTAGCCATAAAATTCTTAAAATATACAAAAAATAATCATGAAAATAACTGTATATAACTGAGAAACTAATATCTCAAACAAGATCATGAAATTAGGTGTAAGAGAGAAAACCTCAATTGCTTTTCAACCTTTTGTTATTTATAAAAGTTATTGTATTTCATACACAAGTCACTTTGGAATCTAATTTTTTATTTAAAAACTATACTCTAAAAAGAAAAAAAACACACACACACACACAATCACTAGATCATAACACGACGTCGTAATTGTCATTAAGTGCTGAGATTGGTCCCCAGCTGAACCTGTGGCACTCTGCCATTTCCATTTTCTACTCCCTTGTTTTTGGAGTTAGATTTACCTCCGAAATGACCGAAAGACCCTTCCATTTCTTCAAGCGTTTTACCACGTGTCTCGGGAAGCGCAAAGTAGAAGAACAACCACCCAATCACTGCAACACCAGAGTAGAGGAAGAAAGTTCCACCAAAAGTAATGGCTTTCGTGAGGGACAAAAACGTCATTGTCACAACCCCACTACTCACTCTATTCACCACCACACCGGCGGCCACACCCTGCGCCCGCAACCGCAACGGAAAAACCTCAGCGCTGTAAACCCACGTGATGGGTCCAGCACCGATGGAAAACGTGGCCACGAAGGCTAACACCATCGCTATGCTCAATCCAATGCCCCACATCGGTTTACTCTCAGACCGCTCAATGATGGTAAAGCCTATTCCCAGAGTGAGAAGCGACACCATCATGCCCGCAACACTAGACAACAACATGGGACGACGACCCACGCGGTCCAACACCAAAGAAGAAAGTACGATGAACAAGGTCTTCACGAATCCAACGGCCACGGTTGCAAGAAGCGTGTGTGTGTCATCGGTCATCCCAGCATTCTGGAAGATTCTCGGACTGTATAAAACGATGGCGTCTACGCCCGACGCTTGTTGGAAGCAGTAAATCCCGAGCGCTGCAATCACGATGTGACGAACCGCCGGCGTTGGATAAAGGAACAGCTCTTTCCACACGTCCTTGCCCGTGCTTTGTTTGGTTACCTGAACGACGTCGTCGTTGCAGCTCTCTGGGATCCCTGCGGCTTGTTTGATCTCGGCCAGCCTCAGTTGAGCTTCTTCCTTGCTGTCGGAGGTTTTGTTAAGCACTTTCGCTGCCTCTCCCAAACGCCCGTTCATCACCAGCCACCGTGGAGATTCCGGCATCGCCAACACTCCCAGTGTTATGAGTGCCGAAGGAATTGCACCCACCCCGAGCATCATTCGCCATCCCAACTTCAATGTCATCTTTGAAAATGCGAAGTTTGATATGTATCCGAGTAATATCCCTCCATTAATAAAAGCCTGCAAAATCATGTTTTTGTAAATAAACAAATGAACATACATACATAACGAAATCAAAGTTTGATTGAATTATATTCAGGAAAAAAAAAATGATTACATCGGTGAAGGAAGTGAGGAAGCCACGATAGGAGGCTGGGGAGACCTCGGCGGAGTAGACGGGGCCGATCATGAGGGCGTAGCCGATGCCGATTCCGGCGACGAAACGGCCGAACATGAGAAACGCATAGTTGGGGGAGAAACCCATGAGAATTGCTCCGGCGAAGAAGATGGTGCCGGCGAAGACAATGGTGTATCGGCGGCCTATCCAGTCGGAGGTTCTGCCGGCCAAGCATGAGCCTATGAGAGAGTAGAGGTTGATGATTCCCAAGAGTATCTCTATTTTCACATCCGACACCTTTAGGTCCTTCTTTATGTATATGGCTGCACCGGTCATCACCCCAATATCTGTAACAATAACAACATTCATCGTAACTACACATACACCACAATTTACACATTTATAATTTGGTTATATCAGGAGATTCCCTTTCTCTAAATAAAGAATCTTGCAAACATTCTTTTATTTTTTCTATTTGTTTTCTCACGAAGTCTTCTTCCCCTTTTCCCTTTTCATACTCAACTGGATATTATAAGTGTTACAGGACAATTCTGGTCTCTGCACATGTTACAGCGTTAAGAAATAACATGGATATAGATAAGAAGACTGACCATAACCAAGTAAAATGCATGTAGTGGAGGCCAATATAGCGCAGCCAAAAGCATAGAAGTTTGTTTTGGGCTTCTTGGGAGGATCGAAATCATCAAGTGCTTTATGAGTTTCAACTCCCTTTCCCTCCTCTGCCATGTTGTTGACTTGGTTGAAGGGAAAATGTGAGAGGAGAGGAGGGAGATGAGAGAAAAGCGTGTTAAATTGGTAACATGTGTTTATTTTTTGGGTAACATGAGGTGAAGAGAGAAAAATTAAGGAGTTGCTATGTGAAAAGAAAGGTTGAAGGAGGTGCTTAAATAGACCATATTGCCATGCAAATGCATCCCTCACCATAAACAGAAAGAGTGTCACATGGTGGGAGTAAAATCCCCAACACTCTCTCTTTACCTAAACAAATAGTTGTCACTTTGTGTGCCACTTGTTTTTGTTTTCTTTTATGTACTGTGTGGATATTGTTATTTTATTTTTAATTATATTTTAAGATTTTAATCGGTCGAATGTTATGATAAGAGATGTCGTATTGTTATTTTATTCTGATTTAAAAAAATATACCTTTAGTTTAATCATAAAAAAAATTGAAACAAACCAAATCAATTATTAGTCTAAAAAGAGTCATTTTTACGTTTCGTTTAAACTCATAAAAGACCAACATAATGCATCATATGTAAAAAAAAAAAAAGAAAAAAAAAGAAGAAGAAGCTAAATTATTCTATGTCAGACTTTGATGTGACACAAAAAAACAAGTTTTACATTGAATTAAAACACAAATAAATAAATAAATAAATAAATAAATATATATATATATATATATATATATATATATATATATATATATATAT
>Ga0214545_1012931_pt1 | contig 10628 bp, 5 predicted proteins | sample CNSS4metaG_FD_160064 | JGI IMG/M metagenome (GOLD analysis project Ga0214545, IMG submission 160064) | Root nodule microbial communities from cowpea collected in UCLA plant growth center, Los Angeles, California, USA - CNSS4 | ecosystem: Host-associated > Plants > Roots > Nodule | place: USA...
ATTAATGTATGATGTTTCTCACAATAAAAACTAAAAATTTGAATATAAAATATTCATATCAAAAGATGACTTTAAAAATTATAAGAAATCAAAATTCTAAAAGAATATACAAAATATAATGGAATATGTATATGTAAGGCCTGTTAATATTATTCCTTATCTTCATGCCCTAAATTAAAGTGTTGTCCTTGTAAGTGGGCCTAAAGGCTGGCCCAGTAGATAAAACCCTTCTCAGTTGTCCTAAGTCACATTTTCCTTTCATTTCAGAGAACCTAAACTGCAGCCGTCAACCCCCTCCGCTAGGGTTTTGCTTCCACTGTCACGTTAAGCTAAGAGAACTCGTGCTCCATGTAAGTATCTCTTCTAGCCGTACTAGTTTCCTTTTTACCATCTTTTCGTGATTTCGGTTGAAAGCCTCTGTTAACGTCAGTTGTCTGGTTCTGTTCCACCCCTATTTCAGCCCATAGTCCATCCTTAGAGTTGTTGCGCTCATGGTCGTGCCGTCGGGGTCTTAGCTAAACTTTTCCAGGTACGGGGAAGCTAGAGTTTTCGAGTCTTGAATGATTTTCTGGCTAGTTTTGATGTTTGTTGGGTATTGCATGAACTATATGTCTGTGATGAATGTGTGAACGATCTTGGACTGTTGCTTGGGTATGGATATGTGACTGTTGTAGGAAAGGCAGTGGCGAGATCTGTCAATCTCGCCCAGGCTAAGGTAACTCGCCCAGGCGAGACCTGCAGGAGCAACCAGGGTTTTGCGAACCCTCGCCCAGGCGGGGGACTCTGGTTTTGAGCGATGCCAGTCTCGCTCAGGCGAGAGCCACTCGTCTAAGCGAGGAGGAGTGAAGGCCTGGAATGCTGTTGTGGTCTAGCCAAGGCGAGGGATGCCACTATTGGGCGAGAGGTTGTCTCGCCCAGGCGAGTCAGGACTCGTCTAAGCGAGCCTGCGAGGAAATCCCAGCATTTGTCGCGATCTCGCCCAAGCGAGGGTCTATCGCCGAAGCGAGAATACCCCTCTCGCCTGAGCGCGATATGTTGCAGGTTGGATGACTCTCTTAAATTGGTAATTAGATTGTTGGTTATGATGTGTTTTGCATGAGGTATGAATTTTGTGAATTGAAAGGCATGGTATGATCTGTGTTATAAATTGTATAAATGATTATGCATGTTGGGAGGAGATTATATGTGGGGAAATTGTGAGCTTGGCATGATTTCTACATGAATTGTACATGAGAAGTTGGATACATATGTATGTGCATGTGGTCACAAACCTGGCATGAACAACAATGGATCTTGATGGTTGGTAAACCTTTGGTATGGTTTTGGTATGAGGAGAAACACCTTACTCATGATTGGGAATAACGAGTTGGTAATGATTCAACATATGAGAAATGAGGATTTGGTTATGGATTTTGGTTTGAAATCTTATGTGCAACGTATGTGTAAATTCTTGGCTGTTTATGTATGTTGGTCCATGTTAGTGCGTAATTCCTTGGGGGTCTCTAGGTGAGACTTTCAGGGTTGTGCTTCAGTGGTCGGGACGTAATTCCATGGCCCCTGTTAGTGGGTGTCCATGGTGGTGCCCCATCTGTATAACTAGGTAAGGATTCAAGGTAAGGTTGCATCCTGACACTCGAAGGAGTCAGTTAGTCTCACCTAGAGCGGACTGACTCCTGTGGTGAGAGTAGCAGGAGGCCTAAAATTCATTAAGGGCTAACCTTGTGGTGAGGGAAAATCGATTCATTATAACACTTGTAACACATAGCTCGGATGTGAGCAGCTCGGGGCTGAGCAGAGGTATCCACCATAGGTGCAAGCATCCGCTGAATCTGACCAGGTTATACGTATCCGGATGAGTCGAGTCGAGTCGTTGTGTATTGATTGAAAAGTCATAACATGCTTGTTGTTGTATGGGTACTGGATGGTGAAAATATATTTGACTGTATGATGAAAATGTTGTCGGCTCTAGCTTACCCTGTTTGTTGTATGGTTGTACTGTATGTGGCTGTTCTTTCTTGCAATGATCATCAATTTGATTGATAGGAGCAGATGGGCGAGGTTCTCGTGGTCAGCAAGAAAATGACGATTCCGCTGCTTAGCCATCTGGGCTGGATTCTATTTTTCGTCATGGTTCTTTAGGGCTATGGCCCATCTATTATTTTATGCTTTGATACTCTATTCTCATTGTTAGACTTATATCTAGTTTCCCGTTGGTATCGTGGTGTGCCCAGGTTGTAGGGGTTGTGTTAAGGACCCCAGGAGTATACTACAGTACTATCTTTGTGTTTCCTTTAATTTCGTTTAATAATTAAATGGGACGTTACAGTATATATAGTCATTAATTTGATATATTTTTTATATTTTATATATATATATATATATATATATATATATATATATTACTAATCGATTTCAGTAAAATTTATTTTTTATACATCTTATAAGTTTTTGATCAGTCAACTAACTAAAAGTCTCATAAGTTAGAAATCATAAAACGAGATTTAAAAAAAATGTAATATAAAAATGAAATGGGTATTCTTTAAATATAGATCAGCATATCATATAATAAGTATATAAAAAATGAGATTTAAAAAAATTAGTAATTATTATAATGTTTTAAGTACACACTTAATTGTTTAAAGTAGCCCTCGTCAACGACCACAAATTTACTATTTTATAGTAGTCTTAATTGTGCAATTAGGAGGAAGAAAAAAAAAGTCCATATGTAATACATGATTTTATAAAATGACATAAATAAAATAAATAAAATTGTATAAATTATTACATTATACTGATATTATTTTTCTGTGTCAAACTCTATTAACGAAAGAATATTTTCAATTGTTTTGAACCTTCGTTGATATCATAACACTATACCTGCAAATCTGAACTTCCACTGATACTGTAACATCATCAAGTATTTATATTTTCCGTTAATGTTATAATACTATCCACGATTTCAAATCTCCTATACATTAACAAAATATTAAAAAAATACTTTAATATTAACTTAATCCACATGAACTTAAATAAATATTAACAATAAAAAAATTAACATTTGTTTGACCAATACTATATTTAATAAATTAAAGAGTATTAACTCAATCTATATATATATATATATATATATATATATATTATTTTATGAAATAAATCATACATTTAACATTGATTTAATCGATATAAAAGTTTATATCTATAAAATAAAATTTATATACACATACTCTTTATAAGACTACCTAACTAGTTTCTTTTATATAAAAAATAATAATCTTTTTTTATGTTTCGGTATAGGGACCAAACACCTATTTCTAACACTCAAATTAGACTTAAGTTCTTTTATCCAGTGTTTTCCTCTGCTGGCTGTTCAGTTTTTTTTCTTGTTCGATTCCTTTGCTGCTTCTCGCTCGGTTGATCGGACGATTGGGGTACTTGTCTAAAAATGTTTCGATGCTTAAGTCAGTTTGAGTCCGATCGGGATATAGCAATAAATGTTGTAATAAATGCGAGTCAAAAGTTCTTACCAACTTACCTTGGATCTATTTATAGTTTTTGATATGACCGGAGGACCGCGTGTCCTGACGGATGTCTTCGTAAATGAGGATGTCTCCACATATATGGGGACAAAGTTCAATTGAAAATGAACGCGGGGCTGTTTGGTCGTGAGTTCCCTTAAAACACTCGGAAGAGATTGTCACATCTACGTTCCAAGGAAAGGTCTGCCTGTAGCGGATAGCCTGTAACCACTTATCCTTGGTCCCCCTAACAGATGGTCCGACGATAAGCTATACAGTACATTTAAAAAAATCTAATAACAGTTTTACGAAAGTAGATATTTTTATTGATTCTGAAAAACAAAATAGGTAAAGTCAGCTTAACATATATAGTGATTATGAAGCAATTAACTCACATTCTAAGAACTTGTCAACATGTTGGAAGATTCCATGAACTACCATAGGCTTCGTCCGAAATAACACTAACCAACAAGTTGGCAAAGTTGTAAAGTTCAAATCGAAGAAGAGTCAAAAAATACCAATTCCGGGCTTCGCCGCTAAGCCTCGTGATCTACGCGGTAAGCTGGGTCTCCTATACTATGTTGTTATCAACAATAAAATTAATCTTTGAAAACATAAAATTTATTTATCTTCTTTGTTTTCTATTTTTTCTTAAAATTGTATATACCTTTTTAAATACCATGCTGTAACAAAGAACACGACATTAAGATTCTTTTGACGAAACATGCCCCACAGTCTCTTTCAAAATTTCCACTAACATTGCCACGTGGATGGTCTGATGTCACACAAACATGCGAAAAACGGTCACTATAATCAATGATGTGGAGAACACTGGATCCATAAAGTATTTTACCACTGGCGGACGCCGACTTTTCCTCGCATAATTATTAGTTCATGCCAATCATCGTTCCATACAATATTAATGAATAAATTTAAAACTTTTGTAACATTTTAATTAAACTGGTATATTTAACTAAAGTTTCGCGATAGTGAAACTGTGATGAGATTAATATAGTTTTGTTTTGTTTTTATCCTTTGTTTTCGTATATTTACACGACTGTCGTTTGAGGATTGAAACATTGGATCGGACAAATACATTGTACATACCATATGGATATAATTTTGGGTATTATTTTTAGGAAAATGAATTGGGAGGTGAAAAAGAAAGGCGGGTATAGAATTAAATGGCTCTACAAAGGAACGAACGGGTGTGGAGTGAAAGAGAGGATTTTTCTAAGGAGGCTGGTATCTTGCGTAAGGATGCAAGGAATTTTCTTTTTCCCAACGCGTCCCTTCTTCTTCGTCTATATATACTCGACCACTTCTCTCTGCTACTTCATAACAAAATAACTTGCCTTCAGGAACGTTCTAGACCACAGAGGTTTCTCTTGTCTTCTGTGGAGAGCTTGTGTTCTCTTCTTCATTCGCATCCGAGGAACAAGCTTTCGTCAACTCAATCACCCATGGCTCGCTCTTTCGCTAACGTTAAGGTTCTCTCTGCTCTTGTCGCCGACGGATTCTCCAACACTCTCACCAGGTACACCAATTGTTTCTCTTTTTTTTTTTTTTTTTTTTTTTTTTTTTATTTCTTTTCAATAACTTCTTGTGCTATATTTCAAAAGCCGCAGTTTGTGGTGGGAGGGAATTTATTTCACAGCCTTTATTACGAAAGGGGGAATCTTGGAGTAAGGGGTGGTGAAGTGAGGGATAAAGAATCGGTAAAGTGGTGATTAATGTTGATTATTATTTTTCTTTTGTGGGAACAGGCGTGGGTTTGCGGCGGCGGCGACACAAAGCGCAACCAGAGGAGGTGCCTCCATCGGCGGCAATATGGTCCCAAAATCAGGGGAAGAGAAGGTGAGAGGTGGTGAAAAGGTTTCGTGGGTGCCAGACCCTGTTACTGGTTACTACAGACCAGAGAACACCAACGAGATTGATGTTGCTGACCTGCGAGCTATGGTTTTGGGCAAAAAATTCAACCACTAATTTCAACTTCAACACAGAACCTCTTTGGTCACTTGGACGTTAGATGTATCTCGAAGTTCACGGAACCTTCGGGGATTATTTACTATAAAGCAATCATCTACATCAGTTTTTGTATTTTTCTCTACAGAATTAATAAGATCACTTTGTTAGCGCCATTCATCTCCGGTTGAAAACTCGTAACTATGCTTTTTGCTGTATTCTCACTGGAAAATAACATTGTAACTTTCTAAGCAAACCTCTCAAATCTTCTTTGTCCAATTTTTTTCTTTTTTTTTTCACACAAGTATGCTATTTTCTTCCATATTTGTTTGCTATATGGTAGATTTTTTTTGTGTGTGTGTAAATTTAAGGAGATTATTAGTTTGAGGTGATATAAAAATATCTTCTTAATTTGTTTTAAGAGATTTGTGAGGATTTATGATAAGAAAAAAAAAGTGAGGTGAGAATTTGTTTCTTTAAAAAATATGTATTTAAGGATAATTTATATTACACTAAAAATGACTTACCAACTTTGATAAAATTAAATCAATTATATATATTGACATAATTCTTTTACACATTCATTAATTTTCCATCATACTAAATCATCTTACTTTTCTATTCACTTTGTTTTTAAATCACTACAATTAATCCTTCACTTTTTAAAATTTAATTAAACAAAGATTAAATAAATCTTGTGAATCAATCCTAATCCACTAGGTTGAGTTAAATAAGGAAAAGGAAAAGCATATTTAAGAAAGCAAGCTGGTGAAACAAAATAGCTCTTTATTCAAGAAAAGTGAAAGAGAAACATAATGAAAGGAAAAAAAATTCTAGACATCTGGTTTTAATTATTTTAATAAAATTATTGAAAAGAATAATTAAATTTCACAAGTTAAATGATTATATAATACTGATGCTATTGTGTGTACGCATTTTTTTAAATATGCGTAATATTATAATATTGTATTAGTAAGTGATGATATTGAAATGTTATTAAGTTAATATATAAAATAAAATTATATTTATTAAAAATAAAATGAGAAAATAATAATTGATAAAATAAAGAAAAAAAAAGAAGTATAAATAAATGGTTTTATAAAAAACTTGTAAAACTAATAGTTAATTTTTAAAAATTTAATAATAATTATATTTTAAAGAGTAAAATTGATATTTTGAAATGTAGAAAAAAAAAAAGAAATTAGGAATCAAGGAAATTTTTTATATATTGTTATAGATAATTATATATTATTATAGATAATTGAACGGTTAAAAAATATTACAACTTTAATAATATTGATATATTTGAGATTTCAATATCATTCCATAGAAATATTGTACCCGTCTTATCTTAACTGGTAAAATGTTTAGACATCAATTTGGGTACTTAATGAATCGTGTAACAATAAGGTGAATAAACTTTTAAACACAACCTTTACCCCGAAATCGACTTAAGGCCGAGAAGGTATACTGTCATATCAAGAAATTTGAGATTATAAAGTATATTTTTCAATCACAATCAAGTATTTCAAATAAAGGGAAAAATAAGATTTAGAACCTTAAACCTTATAAAGTTGATCAGAGATCGATTTATAAGAATAGATAAATTAAACAAATTTTTTAATCTGAAAAATATTAGAAAAAAGAAATTATTTGTTAATGAAAATCATAGAGGAAGTGCACGTACCTTTTCTGTTGCAAGTTATGTCGAAGTTACTGATCCGTGAGACTCGTGATGATACATTGCAGAGGCAGAAGGACCATTAAACATGCAAAATTTGAAGCCACAAGTACCTAAAGATTAACACCACATATTTCCTCAACTTTTTCCTCTTTTCAGGCACTGCCACGGGCGAGGCAGAAAGTTGAGAGGATGAAATTTTAAACATTAAAAAATTGGAACATTGAATGGAAAATAGCAACGGTGGAATCGGTGAATGCACAGAAAGAGGGAATGATAGAGGGCGGTGCTCCACTTTGAGGCAACATAATTGGGCAGCCACAGTGGGCAGTGGATGTAGTTGCCGCACCAAGTTCGCTCACCGTCCAATCATTTTCCTAGTTTTATAAACACAAACCAATAATCATTACTGCACACCAATCTCTTTGTACCAAACATAACCAACATACCACCTTATTTTATTGTTTTCTTATAATAAACCACTTCTAATTGAGTGTTAGTTACTCCTACCAATGTTTTATATTCTTCTCTCAAATATATAAATATTATTCTCTCTTCTTACTTTTTATCTGATATTCCGCTCCTCTTTATTTAATCTTTAAAAAAGAAATACATTTTGAGATCTCACTCCAAATCCTGTTATTCTTGTTTTAATCTATATTTACTTTTAGGTCCTCTGTTTATCAGAAAAGAAATAGAGGAAATTTAAATAGTTTGGGTGTGTGGATATGATTTGTGGGAACCATATTGTTGGACATGTACGCGGTGTGATTTACATGGAAATAAATAACTGATATATATATATATATATATATATTTTTTTTTTTTTTTTTTTAAATTTTTTATTTATTTGGGTGTCCAATGAGTAACGTTGTTATTACATACACAACAGCTAATCATAGTCTTTTGTTGATTATTTTATTTCATGAATGTGAATTTATTATTTCTTCTAGGACATCGTCCAAGTAGAGAAACATTACATTATAAATGTCCAACTTTAAAGAATGTTTCAAATATTTGAAACGAGAAGAAAAAAAGATTTTTACTTCTAATTTCTTTAAGCCTCTGCTGATCCTTTAAAAGTTCCACTAACAAATTGATGGAAATATATATTTAATGAATTACAAGATTCCTTTAAGTAAACATAGTTTTTTTTTTTTTTTAATGATTAGTAATATTGTTTTTGCATTTAAATTATTGCAATTTGTCTAGTGAATTTATTTGTCTGAGTGACATGAGAGGCAGAAGCAAGAAACATTATATTATAGTTGTGCATCACTAAAATTGACTTCATATGGGATTGTTTGACACTTGTACAAAATACTTTATTTATAGATTTTATAGTTATTTTATTTCGATATTTAATAAATTTATTTAATGTGAGTTTTTAATTTATTTGTTTCTAATTCGATTTTATTTAAAGAGATAACTAAATTTATTTAATGTCAGTACATTTTTTAAATTTTAAATCAATTTAATTTTTTTATATTTAAAAATACGTGTATTTAGCTTTTTTAATCAAATTTTTTTAAAATTTTGACGTTTCAAACATGTTTTTCAGTTAATGTTAACGTAAATATGTATTAAATGGTGTAACCAATTTAAATACTATTATGGAATACATTCGAGACATCAAATAAATTTAATAAGATTTGATTAAAAAAATTAAATTTACTCATTTCTAAAGTTGAGAACTAAATTAGACCAAAGTTTCGAAAATGAAGTAATCCTAATTTTCACTAAAAGTTAAAAGATAAAAAACATATTAATTATTATTTAAAAGAGTCAATGTGATTGTTTAAGTTAATTTGTCGTTCGTCACTATTTAGAAAGTGATCATGTATAAGTAATAATTTATTTCACCAATCTTTTAAACCACATTTTTACTAGAAAGAGCTGCGGTGAGTAAGAATGGAGACTAAAAGACCGAAGAAGTTCTAAGCCCACACAGGATCATATTCTAAATAATGTTAACACCAATTTAATAAAAATGATTTTTTTTTTAAATGAAGTGGAGACTGAATTAAAGAAAAAAGAAATTGAGAATTACATTAAATAAACCCTTCAAATATTAGGAAAAGAATATATTAACTTTATTTCTAATTTTTTCAATACTAACTTCTTTAAAACTTCATTATTTTTATCTTTTAAATGGTTTCATTAAGAAATTAATGAGTTTGATCACATAGTTATCATAAGTCACTCACAAGGTCGTCTTTTAAATAAGGGTTAACTATGTTTTACGTCCTCAAACTATTGAGCGTTTTTGGTTTTGGTCCCTCCTTCAAACTTTAATCTATTTTGGTCCCTCATCTTCTGAAACTCGTGGAATTGGTCCCTATTTTAGCACGCCGTTAGATTTTTTTTTGAGCTAGCAAACGGAGTTCCATGTCACCCGTTATTTTAAGGGTCAATTAAGCTACAGTGAAACGTGGCAAAATAAAAGTTAATTACTTTATTTTACTCATAAGCTTCTTATACAGGATTTGAACCCTAATATTGCGATTGGAGGATTGGAACGGGATTGGAACAGTGGTAATGTGCTAAAGAGTGTGACTGAAGAGGAAGATTGGTTCGTGTTGGGGAAACTAAGGCAACAACAATCGTCTGGAGTCAGTTATGAAGAGTGGTAGCAAAGGTTTCAATTTTACGCAGAGGAAGATTGGTTCGAAAATGTCGCAGAGTTGTGGCTCGTCTTCGGAAATAGCATCAAAAGTATGTGGGTGTGGGGAAAGATTGTTGCTCCTAAAGGCAACTACTGTGAAGAATAAGGGCAGATTGTTTTGGAGATGTAGAAATTGGGCTGTAAGTATATCAATTTCCATCACTTTTGCTTGTTATTTGTGTACGTAAATGCTATAATATTTTCGTTTTGCAGTCCAATTCACACTACAACTATTTTGAGTGGGTTAAAGAAGATGAATCTGAATTCGAAGGTAAAGAATCTGAAATTGAAGCGAACAGCGGAAAAATAGTAGAGGAAGATGAAGTTTGCTTAGATAGGGACAAAGTTATCTTGGAATTGACAAAGAGAAATGAGAAGTTGAAGAAGAAATTGCAAACAGAGAGAAGATTAGAGAAATTCCTGCAATTTTTATTTCTTATGTCGTGGGCGTTTACAGTTTTATTTGTGGTTATGTTCTTGTTGAAGGTGAATTGTAATTAGGTTAGGTATGGAGTTGTGAGCTGTGGCAGTGAAGGTTTTTATGTTTTAGGGGTTGTTTTAGATAGGTATTGTATTCGTGGGAATTTGCTATTAATGAAAGAATTGGTGTTCCATTTTACTTCGTTTAATTGGTGTTCTATTACCCTTGTGGTATTTACATACTGGTTAGTTTTCAATATGCCTTAAACAAACATATAATTATTTACATATTGGTTACTTCTTTACTAATTTGAAATTTTTGACAGTTTGAACCAAACATATATTTTGAATTGATGAAAATGTGGTCCCTGCATCATATGAA
>Ga0214545_1012940_pt1 | contig 10622 bp, 5 predicted proteins | sample CNSS4metaG_FD_160064 | JGI IMG/M metagenome (GOLD analysis project Ga0214545, IMG submission 160064) | Root nodule microbial communities from cowpea collected in UCLA plant growth center, Los Angeles, California, USA - CNSS4 | ecosystem: Host-associated > Plants > Roots > Nodule | place: USA...
ATCAAGTGTATCATATTATACAAACTTGGTAAAGATTAAAAATAAAAATTTGTAAGAATATCACCATAAAATTTATAAAAAAGTAAATTTAGTGTCAATTCGAGGAAGGACAATATTGCTTCACTTTTACAAAATTTGGGACTAAATTGAAACTAAAAACAAATATAGGGACCAAATTGAGTCACTTTGACACGTGGCAAAACTATGAAGTGACACGTGTCAAAAATTTAAAAAATTCAAAAAAAAATAAAAAAAATAAAAAAAAAATTCAAAAAAAAAATATTAAAAAAATATTAAAAATTAAAAAAAACCAGAAATTGACACGTGGCGTTGACTTTAACACCGTCTGGTCAAAGTTAACGGTGAGGACCAAATTGAGTCATTTTTAAGAAAATGAGGACCAAATTGAGAACGAAAAACGTGAGGACCAAAATGAAATTTCATGACAAATAGAGAGACCAAAAGGGTAATTAAACCAAAATATTATTATCGTCCCTGTCAAAATTCCAAACTATACTACACGGCACACGATCCTTCTATACAATGAGCATCTTCCCATAATTACCCGATCCAGCATCTACTTCATCTCGGTTAGTGGTGCAAACTGGGTGCTGCAAACTCTCTACTCAAGATTTTAAAAACACTGCATTTATCAATTACCAATTATAACGATGAGTCAAAAAACATGTTAGAGTGTGTTAATTCTACCAAATGAACGAAATGAAAATTTATTACAATATAAAATCAAACGAACCTTCAGATCTCTCATTGGGGTTTCACTTCCCATTCCATAACGAGATGTATCACTAGAAAAACACATAAAAGTCAGATGGTTGAAAATATTTCAATGCATACTTGGAATCATAAAAACCTCACCGGTATGGAGTTATAGCCACATTGTCAGATATATGGTTGCGATCAACTGCAAATAACCAAGTAAGCGACCATGAAAATACCAAAATACATGCAATACACCTTTTTTTCAGTAAGACGTACCTGTTACAACATTCATTTCACATTCAAGCTCAACACGAACTGATGTGCCTTTATCCTCTATAACACGCCCAAGGTAACCTTTATAGGGACCCTGACGTACTTTAACACTTTTACCTGCCAAACCGTCACGCCCCCTCCCACTCCTATGTCTCCCTCCAACTATATCCCATTCAAATAAATTAATATCAGAAAAGTTACGTAAGGAAATGTACAACAAATTAATATTAGACTGGTGCCATATAAAACATGAAAAAAAAATAGACATACAATCCAATGGTCCTCCACGATGAGGAAACCTCTTTGTAGATGGTGGAATACTACTTGGGCTTCTAGTAACTTTAGTGGTTACCCCTGAACTTTGTACAACATCTTTTGTAAAAACACGGATCTGAATTTTTTTTTTTGTCAATTTCTACAATATATAAATGGGAAATAAAAATTAACAAAGTCTCATAAAACTCACATGTTCTTCTGTTGTATCGGATCTTAATATCAAGACATGTTGTTCTACCTTTACCACCATGCCCGTATCCCCTTCCTTAAGACCAGAAACCACCTTAACGTGGTTTCCAACCTCAAAATATTTGCAAACCTCCCTTTCATTTACAGCAACAGTTTTCTGCAAAAATGATGATATGACCAATTAATCAACATGCAAAACTAAAATAACACCATAATTAATTGATTATCATTTATACTTACTACAAGTCCTTCTATATCTGGTCTTATATGAATGCTTTCTTCGTCAACCCTCTCCACCTTCCCCTTCAAGTTTTTTAAATCACCCTTCACAATAATCACAGGGTCACCTCTTACAAATTGTCTTTTCTTCTCCTTTGCAAACAAATCTCCGCTCTTAAGCGGAATACCAAATTTTTGCCTCTCGCGACCAATCTAATGAAAAAACAAAGAATACATGACATGCTCCGATAATGTTGCAAGAAAAGGAACATTTACACAAAAAGATAGGGACATACTGCGCATTTAACCATCCAAAGCTTTGGATCTCTCACAGACGGCAAAAGAACTTGTTGTTCTACATATGTTGTTTCTTCATTATAATCCGTTAAATGCCTGCTATAACGTTCCTTGATATTTCTGGCCACAGCTTCAAGATCTTCATCGTCATCTTGGTGATGTGGCAGCATATGCCTATTCCGCATCCTTCTCCCATCATCTTCTTCAGGTAGATCGGCTCCACTCTCAACAATAAAGTCTGAATGTTTCAACAATTGTTAACTTATCTACATAACTAATATACATATTTTACACAAAGTATTTCGCAACATTTCAAATTCATATCCAATCATCTAACGGTATTTTGTATTCTTACCAATCATCTAATCTAATCACAAACAGAAATTAACAAAGAAAGAAGAAAGAAACGCACCGTCTTCTTCGCCCACTTCCTCTCCCTCTTCTTCATCTTCATCTTCGTCGCTGTCCACTTCGGCCTCCTCGTCAAAAAACTTTGAAATGGAAACCTTCTTGTACTTCCGCCTGCCACTGCCTCGGGCATTCAAATCTCCGTCACTGTCATTATTATCATCATCCTCATCAACTTCCTCAGCGTCATTGTTGAGACCAAATCTTTTGCGCTTACCGCACCTTCGACGGTCATCCTCTTTTTCTATATCTGCAACCTGCTCATTTTCCATGTAATCCTCATTATCATCATTACGGTCCATCTCCCAGTGGCTCATGCTGCAAAGTCAAAAACTATACTTGCGATGTGAGTGCTGTTGTTGCTGATACGTGTAACAAGAATGTAATAGGTGAGAATTGAGTTAGTAACGTGATGCTATATTTATAGGTTTCGCATAGATAAGATATATATCAATATATCAAATAAATATAAATTATTTTTTAATATCTTAAATATATCATAAAATCCGATAATTAAATATTTTATTGATACTCAAATGTTTATTTGTAATCCAATATATAAGTAAAAAAAAAAACCAAAGTTCAGAATTAAAAAAAAATTAACAGATGGATTATTACAAAAAAAAAAAATTGGTCCTGTGGTTAGATTAAGATTAATAAGTGGGTGGAATATTGAAGGATTTAATTTTTAATCTAATTTCTTATTAATCAATAAAATTTAGAAAAATGATGATGAATCTGATTAAAGAAGAATATGTCAAAATAAAATAAAAAAATGATAAATATTCAATAAAAGTTCATCTAAAAATAGTCCTAATATCTAAAAAATATTGAAGGATACAAAACAAAATTTTCTTCTACACCAATATTCAACTATGATAAAAAAAATATAAAATTATTTTTAGGAAAATAAGTTTAAAATCTTTAATTTTTGTTTTCTATTTGTGATTGAAATTCGTATTAGATCATATATATATATATATATATATATATATATATATATATATATATATATATATATATATTACGAGATTAAATTTTTTATAACGTTAAAATTTTAAGTTTAAAAATATAAAGTAGAAATTTATTTCCATTAAAATGAATAAAAAAAATAATGTTTTGAACACTTTATTTCAGAAGTGCTAATTGATAGAAAAAGAATAATTGATAAAAAAGTTTACGGCTACTGAGAGAAGATATTTCTTGAGGAATTTTCCATGTAAATTATAACGAAATAATAAAAGTATTATTGAAAAAAATATTTTTTATTAGTTTAAGTAAATCAAGTGTTAAATATTATGTATAAGAATAAGAGGGAATATAAATTTTAAAACATGAAATTAAATTCAGAAGCTTTTCCGTGAAAAGTTGACGGTGAAGGGGAAAGGAAAGAAGAAGGAAAAGTGCCTATGCCAAAGACAGGTCGTTTTCTAGAACGCACTTAAATAAATAACCTAACCTCTCTTTTTCTTTCTTTTATATTTCAAGTTTATTTCAATCTAAAATAGTAATCTTACAAGAATATATTCATGAATTTTTAATTTTTTTTATTAGTGTAAATACAATTGAAAAAATAAATAATATTTATAATTATAAATAAAATAAATTTTAGTTATTAATGTTCCTGCAGAAATAATAACAAAATATCATTTACGTATTATCTAATTTTTGATTTTTTAGATGAATATTTCTCATTCCTGTAAAATACATTTTAGTGCCTTGTTGTCGGACTACAACAGTTGGGGTTATTGAGGAAAAGATTCCAATGATCAAGTCAGTAGGAGCTCTCAAAAGTCATATTACAATCTCAGAAATTAATGAATTGCGTACCTTTAATTATTGGGGTCCACCTGTATTTATAGAATATTAATTGTATATTATGTGGTTAATGGACTGGATCCATGTTTGGGCTTAATGAGTCTTTTATGGGCAGATGTGGGCCTATTCAAGGCCCAAGTACCATAGTCATGAACCGATTTTGTGTATTTGACTATTATTTCAGTACTCTACCGTGAGCGGTGTACGTCAATATGTAAGTTTAGTCATTATATAAATAATTCTATATGTGATGTGATTTGAGTAGAGCTTATGAGTTGACGACTAGGACTAGGTACTTATTGTTTCCAATTTTATCCGCATGGTATAATACAATTAATATAAGACTTAAATATACATTTGGGCCTTATTTTTGTTGATTTTATTCAATTTGGTCTCTATTTTCGTTTTATGTTCAATTAGGTTCTCATTTTCGTCAAATTGTGGTCAATTTGGTCCTTTTCACTAACGTGTTTAAATAATTAACGTTTTTTAACAGTACATGTCACGTGTCAGCTCCTATTTTTTTTAATTTTTTTTAATTTTTTTTTAAGTTTTTCTAAAATTTTTTAAAATTTTTTTAATTTCAAAAAAATGGTTCACGTGTCAAGTCACAGTTGTGCCATGTGTCAATGCTAGTGTCACGTTTCAGTTTGTGGTAGTATTGTTTTTTTTGTTCAATTTAGTCCCTATATTCGTTATTTTTGTTCAATTTAATTCCAATTTTTGTTCAAATAAATCAATTTTGTCCTTTTAAATTGACACTAAATTTAATCTCTTTTATACAAATTATATTAATATCTTTTTTAAAATTGACCTTTGAATTTATTATTTTTTAAATTCAATTATAAATTATTAAATTTAATTATAAATTGAATAAATTCTTATATTTAATTGCGAAATAGAATATAATTATTTAAAATATTATAAGAATATAATTATTAAATTTTTTTCTAATATTTATATTCTAAAATATTTTAAAATTGATATATAAAAATATTTTAAATATTCAAAATATTTTAGAAAAATAAAATAATATTTGTAAAATTAACATTTAAATATAAAATATTTTAGATTTTAATATCTAAAATGCAATAAAAATATTAAATATTTTAAATTTAAATGTGAGTTTTACAAATGTTAATATATATTTTTAAAATTTTAATAATTATATTTTAATAATATTTAAATAATTATATTCTATTTAACAATTGAATCTAAGTATTATATTCAATTAATAATTAAATATTATAATTTATAATTCAATTTAAGAAATAAATAATAATAATGTCAATTTTAAAAATTAAATGATTTTATTTTAACAAAATTTAGGACTAAATTAAAGAAAAATAACGAATATAGATACTAAATTGAACAAAAATAACGAATATCGGGACTAAATTGAACAAAAATAAATAATACAACTACAAAGTGACACGTGGCACTAGCATTGACACGTGACATAATTGTGACTTGACACGTAGACACTTTTTTTGAAATTAAAAAAATTTTAAAAAATTTTTAAAAAAATTTTAAAATTTAAAAAAAATTAAAAAAAAAATTAAAAAAACCAGACACGTGACATGTATTGTTCAAAAACGTTAACTATTTAAACACCGTTAGTGAAAAGGACCAAATTGGCCACAATTTGACGAAAATGAGGACCTAATTGAACATAAAACGAAAATAAGGACCAAATTGAATAAAATCAACAAAAATAGGGACCAAATGTATATTTAAGCCTTAATATAAAAAGTATTATAAATAACATTTTATATAATTATTTTATAGTAAGTAATTACTTAAATTTGAAAAAATAATTACTAAAATAATAAAACCAAAAAAAACAATCTTTTATTATGTATTATTATTTATATATAAATGTATAATTAAAAAAATAAAATTAAAAGTCAAAATAGGACAACAAAGATATAGTTATAGATTTAATATAGAACTTCGATATTTGAATTTGCAACAAAATTAACATCTATTTTAATCTCACAAATATTATATATCTCCTTCTAATTTCTATACATATCACCTGCAATAACTTTTAATATCTATACTGTACAAATCAATGAGAGTTAAAAGATATTAAAACATAATGTACAATAATAAAAGGACCAAAGGACATAGCTTCTAAATATAAAAACTGGAAGGTAAGTTTATTCTATTACAGAGATCGAATAATTAATTTTATCTTAAATACTATAAACAACGTACAATTGATATCAATTATCCAATGTTTAAATAAATGTACCATTTACTCTATGTAATAGTCATTGTATAATCATATTCATGAGTATATGTGTACATTGATTTAGATTAACCAGATTCTTCTAAGTTAAGTTAATCTCTCAAAATAATAATTAATCATCAAATTGACAAATTGAAAAACTAAATTTCATATTCATAAATTTGACTTATCACAAAACAAAAATATTATATGTGGAGTCGTTCAAGAGCCGGACATTTATTTTGTTTATCAAAATTAGAAACATAAACTATAATTAAATTTAATCATGTCCACCTAAATAAAAAAGAAAAGAAAAAGCACTTTAGGAAACAGCTTTTAGAAAGAAATGGATACAAGTTGTGGCTTTAGAAGGAAAATGTACATTTAATTGTTTCCTATTACACCTAATTAAGAAATTGGGTTTAGAATAACATATTTTTATAAGATCAACTTTATAACAAGAATAACATATCTAAGTATTATATTATATTTCTATTTTTGTTTTAAATAGTTTAGCTGTAATGTAATAGGGATTAAAACCAATTTTTTAACAAGAATGAAAGAAAAAGCTACTATATTTTATTTCTAATTACTTTTTTTTTTTCCATAGCTATAACATTGGAGTGTAATTGTAACATCCCAATTTCAGCAGCTTAAAATTAATTAAAAAAAGGGAGTTTCATCGTAGTTCCAAAACACATAATCCAGTGTACACAATATATTAATACAGTCTTACAAAATATATGACTATAATAATATATCACTTATACACTTAAACTAAACTAATAAACTCTATACTTAAACTGACAACTGCTAAAGCTCCCACTGGAAACCTCCTCCTCAACACTTTTACGATGGCTCTTCATCCTCCAGAAGCACCTTTGACATTGCAACCACATCTGCTCCCACCGAATAGATGATCATCGCAAAAGGAAAACATACAACACGAGACAGACACACAACAAGCAAGGGTAAGCTAATCTGATTAAAAGAATCATACAGTTCAATTATAAACAGAAATCATGCAATCTTTCTCATTTTCACCAGAATCACATAGACCACCCAAAACACAATTTAGATATATTACTCTAGACTCGATATCCGGATTATGTAAGCGACATTGGATCTCTGGGTGGCTTGCACCTGTGAAGGTTCCCAAACTCTGCAGAGTTTGGACACAAGGGGTTATCACCCAACCACTCCCAAGGTAAGTCCCCTTCGCGTTTGTGACTGAATCGGGTCCACAGACTAGGACCTCCTGCTACTCCTCACGACATAATCCATTACACTCTACATGAGCCTTAATGGTTATTGGAGCGTCAGGATACCAACCCATATGGAGTCCTCATGTCCTTACACACACTAACATACTCTTATGAATTTCCCTTGAAATTCTAATTCAACCACTTTTTCTCATATTCCAACTTCAAGCAATTTCACCACACATATTACCAGTCATAACAAAATTCATGCATATCATAGCTAAGTTCATATTTTAACATTTAAAGATAGCTTCATCCATTAGAAACAAGGGAAATAACACTCAACTGCATAGGTTCTCGCCCAAGCTAGAATATCTCGCCCAGGCGAAAGGGCTCTCTCGCTTAAACGAGTCATTCTCGCCTGAGCGAGGCTCAAAACAGAGAACAACCCAAACTCTGGGCGAATTCTCGCTCAGACTAAGTTGTCTCGCTTAGACGAGAGTGACTCTCGATCAAGCGAGACTGGCTCACCTAGGCGAGATCTCGCGCAGAGACAAGGGATGAGTTTCTGGTGTTTTCGCTCAGGCGAGAGCTGCTCGCTTAGACGAAAATACCAGATTCCCAATCTGTTCTCACATGCAACAGTCCATAAATCTAGCACAATCCAATCATACACTCAATTACACAATTTAAGCACTCACACAACACTCAATCATGCAATTCAAAGTCATCAGAATGATTTCTATACGAAATTCAAGTAAAACAGTTAGCTTCCCTTACCTGTTAAGACAGCTTTACAAACGTCAATGCCTTAAAAATGTCAACACCTCTAACTCCACATGATGCTTTATCTACACATAGAAATATCAAAAGAACGATCAGGACATACCATTATGATCACTGATCAGCAGAGACTCATACTGGTGATTAAAACGTCGCATGCAAGCGGAAGAGGGCTTGCATGCAACAGAAAACAGAAAAAGACTAAAAAAGAAACTCAACATACGCGAACAGAGAAACTGATCGGTCCAATTTGAAGAGCTCGCCGAGAGGATCAATCCTATGGTCTCGGTTCTTCAATCAGACGACCAGAGAGACATAACCTCTAGAGAGAAGTCAGAGAACTCTAGAAAAGTGATTTATAGAGAGATAGTGTGTTTTAAAATAATGAAACTCATTTATAACAATTCTATTTATACTAAAATCTTTTATTATTAAAATAATCGAGTCTTACTATTTTTAAACTACTATCACTTTTAAAACGCCATTTTCTAGAGTCTCACATTACTAATGTTGGTGTCACGTAAGTCCTATGTATGCTTTCACTCCTTTTAACTTATGTATCTCTATTAACTTAAATTATGTAAACTTAATTCAATTAGAAAAAACTTTAGTGTAAATTTTAAGTCAATTGAGATGACTTTTTCTTTTTAATAGAAAATATTCAACTTATTGACATACTATTTATTATAAGTAAAATAAATAATTTAAAATATTTTAGATGAAATCCGAATCCTTAAGAGTCATGTAAACTTCAGATTTGATTAATCCATCTTATAAACTTTATTTTCCTGCCACCAAAGACGAAAAAAAGAAAAAAACCTCCCATGTGAAGGACGAAGAATCAAACTTTATTTTGGAGTTTAAACTATGAACTTGTGATTAGGCAACAAATAAAGTAAAGTGTACCTTTTATTTTATTTTTTAGCAACTGGGTTTAAACATATATGGTAACCTATTTTAAATTTAATTCCGTCATATTCAATATTCTGCCCACTTATTAATCTTAATCTAACCACAGGACCATTTTCTTTTATAATAATCCATCTGTTTATTTTTTTTAATTCTCAACTTTTTTTTATACTTATATATTGGATTACAAATGAACACTTGAGTATATTTATCAATAAAAAGGAATTGCAGTGTGTATTAATTAATTATTTAGTGAAGGATTTACTTTTTTATCTAATTTCTTATTAATCAATAAAATTTAGAAAAATGATGATGAATGTGATTAAAAACGAATATGTCAAAATAAAATTAACAAAAAATGATAAATATTCAATAAAAGTTCATAAAAAAGTAGTGATAATATCTAAAAAATATTGTAGGATAGAAAACAAAACTTTCTTCTGCACCAATACTCAACTATGATAAAAAAATATAAAATTATTTTTAAGAAAATAAGTTTAAAATCTCTAATTTTAGTTTTCTATTGTGATTGAAATTTGTATTAGATCATAAAAATATATCTTTTATAGTTATTATTGTAGAGTAATGATTTTTTAAAGTTAAGATTATATATATATATATATATATATATATATATATATATATATATATATTACGAGATAAATTTTTGATATCATTAAAATTTTAAGTTTAAAAATATAAAGTAGAAATTTATTTCCATTTAAATTAAAAAATAATGTTTTCGACACTTTATTTCAGAAGCTGCTAATTGATAGAAAAAGAATAATAGACAAAAAAGTTTACGCCTACTGCAGAAGATATCTATTGAGGGATTTCCCATATAAATAATAACGAAATAATCAAGTTTTAAATATTATGTATAAGCATAAGAGGGAATTTAAATTTTTAAACATGAAATTAATTTTAAAAGCTTTTCCGTGAAAAATTTGAAAAATTGACGGTGAATGAGAAAGGAAAGAAACAAGGAAACCTGCCTATGCCAAATACACGTCGTTTTCTAGAACACACTTTCTACGTCATGGCTTAAATAAACAAGGTATAAATACACATTTGGTATTCAAACTTTTTCGGAAAGTTCAATGTGGTATCCAAACTTTAGGAATGTTCAATTTGGTACCTCAATTTTCTAAAGAGGTTCAATTTGGTCATCTTCGTTAAGTTGGAGTTAACACCATGTCCGTACAGGACACGTGTCAAGCTATGAAATTTCTTTTTTTTTTTAATTTTTTTTTTCAAAAAAATTAATTTTTTTTTTTAAAAAATTTAAAAAACTG
>Ga0214545_1012944_pt1 | contig 10619 bp, 3 predicted proteins | sample CNSS4metaG_FD_160064 | JGI IMG/M metagenome (GOLD analysis project Ga0214545, IMG submission 160064) | Root nodule microbial communities from cowpea collected in UCLA plant growth center, Los Angeles, California, USA - CNSS4 | ecosystem: Host-associated > Plants > Roots > Nodule | place: USA...
AGGGAATCAGTACGGCTGGGGGAGACACTTACATGGAGTAGAAGCCCCTTTAGCTTACGTGACAGTCGAACGGAACCCTAGCGGAAGTGAAAGGCGGCTGCAGCTCGAGGCAAGGGCAAACTTTTCTGAAAATGGTAGAGTACATTAGGTTTAGGGCAGACCTAAGGACTTATACTGTGGGCCGGCCTTTAGGCCCAATACTGTAGGGCAGCCCACTAACTTTTAGGGCTCAGAAAAGAAATGGGCCTTACAATTGCAAATTGAAAACAATGTTTCAGAAGTTGGTTTTACATTTTTTCAGTGTTGGAAATTGAACTCTATTAAGAAAACGCTGATAAGTGAGGATAAATACTTGAAGAAAACTATGGTGGAAAAGTGGGTTGGACCCGACGGTCAAGCCTATCAAAACGGGGCAGATTAGGTTGTCATTTTCAACCCGACAACTCATCACTGTTAGAAAAAAATATTTTAGCCACCGACGAAATTGGTGGCTAAGGGTGTTAGCTACCAAGTTTAGTAATTTAAATTTTTGTTATTTTGCTTCAAGTTATTTATAATTTTTTTGTTTTAAAATTAAAAAATAAATAAATCTAGTTATTTAAATTTTCATTTTTTTGTTTCAATTTATTTTTATCACTCTTTTATTTTATAATCATTAATCCATTGTCAAACAAACCTCCCTTTATTTAGTGTTTTTTTTAGAGAGAATGATGTTTAGTAATTGGTACATTCCTACAATTACGTCCTTGTGAAATTCGACATGGGTTAGCTATACTGCATAAGTTTAGTTAATTTGTTAAACTTTGATTAATATTTTGTGCGATAAAAAATGTTGTAATCAAGGTTAATGAGAACCAAAATAAAATGAAAAAGGAAACAAAAAAAGAAGAAAAGAAAGGAAAAGGGCAAGTCTCCACAAGAGTGTTACTTGCCCATAAAAGGAGAGTTGGTCGCTTTTCTCCGCATTCTCCTTTAAGGTAGAGCATAAGATTAAACTTATGAAACCTCTTCCTCTCTTCCCTCTCCCCTTACATGCACAACCCAAGAAAGTGGGACAAGGTCCTAACCATAAAGGGAGAAAAGATAGCATTTTCAAGGCTAGGGGTTGGGTAAGACCTCATGGGAGGAAGGAGAAATTACTTCATCAATGAAGTCAAATTCAATCAAGAAGGGCTCCAAGAATTTGTGGTTAAATTCTCTCAAAGATGAGGAGGATGATGAGTCCCCAACCCCTACTAAAGATGAAAGAAGGAGTTTAAGGAAAATAAACATGTTTAGGAGAAAAGTTTATTCACATTCTTTCTTTTACTAGGTTTAGTTTTTTTATTTTAAAATAAAACTTATGTTTATTTCTTATGTTTTGGAGGTTGCTAGGTTGCCATCTTGTAAAGGAATGAAAGGCTTATGAGGGGTATAGTCCAAGGGAGTGTACTTGTAACATCCCAGTCGAATATTACTATTTTAAATAAAATAAAATGAAGCTAAAATAAAATGCATTTAATAACCAAAGCTCTTTCCCAAAATGCGGGAAAATTTCAAACTTTATTAAAAATACTAAAAGACAAAATTCATAAATGCGTTCAACGCCTACAAATATAAAACAATTTATAGTAACTGATTACAAAAATAATCCATAAAATCAATAAAATAATTCCATGTAAAAATTCCCATGCTGACCCCACTCCGACTCTAAGTATCCACGTGCTCACCTGCATCAACATCTGCTCTCATGTAACGAGTTATATGATCATCGCCAAACACACACAGATATGGTGAGCTCAAAATAAAAACGCATTACAAGGTACATTATAATAACAATTAAAAACCCCTAACACTTCTACTACACTCAAATCCGGACCCAAACTTTCATATCTTTCTTTGGACGCCTCTTGATTCTACACCCTTTGATGAGTACACTGATCGATCTTTGTTGCACGAGTGTATACTCGCCCCTCCGACTGCAGGCCACCACCTAATAGTCCACACACGGGAATAAATTGCCACGACCACAATCTACGACACCAAGTTGAGTTCCCCAAAACGAACCGCAGTCCGTAGTTGTCCCCAGACTACCAAACTCAATCAGTTACACTGAAGAGGGCAATCTTCCGGAACTCCGCCGTACGAGCCACAATCTTGCACACTCCATTGAACTTTCAAAACCACCAAGCTACAACCTCGAGTTGCCACGTGTTATCCCAATACAAGTTACACTCGTAACTAGGCCCCAAGCAAAGCATCGCATCAAGATCGCTATCCAAAGCTGTGTAGAATCCCTCGTGTAATCCATTACTGCATCCTAAACCGCCTAGCACAACATCCACGTCGCTAAGTTAACTCGCGTTCTAGACCACCTGACAGAACACTTGGCGTCGCCAGGCACCAACCCACTGGATTTTGGTCCAAGCCCAGTTCTACAACACACTACCTGGCAAAACCACTTTCGTCGCCAAGCGCCAACTCTTGGGTTTTACTCTAGAGTTCACTTTGTAGCTTATCTCTTGACAGTTTACACTGTTTCGCCAAACGCTACACCAGTAACTGGTAATTTATTGGTATTTGGCACTCTAGAATAGGTTCCAACGAACCTATTTACACAGGAGACTCAGTGCACGAAAAACATGCATCCATGACAAGTAAATACACTTTCATATCATTAAGTTAAACTCAACTACACAATATCACATGGTCATACATCAAACACAACCATATTCTTACTTTTATACATTCCAGAGAATCATAATAAATCCACATAAAGCTATTAAAACAAAGTGTTATACCCAACACACAATCCTGCACAACCAAACAATATACAAACCAGGAAAAACACATAACCATTGTCCCAAAATATCGCACGGGCAATAAAATAGTAATAACGAAAATAATAAAAAAACAACAACAATAAAAATAATGATAATAATAATAATAATAATAAAATGAAACAATATAAATAAAAAAATAATAATGAAAAAAATAATAATAAAATAAAATGAAACAATAATAGTAAAACAATAATACTAATAAAATAAAATAATAATAATAAAATAATAAAAATAAAATAAAGCAATAATAATAAATAATAATGATAACAAAATCATAAATAAAATAAAACAATGATAAAATAAAAATAATAATAAAATAATAAAAAAAAAAGATAAATAATAATAATAATAATAAAGATAAAAATAATTATAAAATAAAATGAAATGAAAATAATAATAATAAAAAAAAAATAGTAATAATATTAATAATAAATATAATAACAAAATAATAATAATAATATAAATAATAATAATTATTATAATAATAATAATAGTAATAAAACGAAATTTTAAAAATAAAAATAATAATGAAAATAATAATAATAATAAAATAAAATAAAACAATAATAATAAAGCAGTAATATTAATAAAATAATAATAAAAATAATAAAATAATAATAATAATAAAATAAAACAATAATATAATAATAAAATCATCAATAAAAAAAACAATGATAATAATAACAATAATAATAAAATAAAAGTAAAATAAAATAAATAAAATAATAATAACAATAATAATAATAAAGATAATTATAAAATAAAATAAAATGAGAATAATAGTAATAATAATGATAAATAAAAATAATAATAAAAATAAAAATTGTAATACAAATAATATTAATAATAATAATAAAAATAAAAATAATAATAATAATAATATAAATAATTATAATAATAATAATAATAAAATGAACTTTTAAAAATTTAAAAATAATAATGAAAATAAAAATAATCATAAGATAAAATGAAACAATAATAATAAAACAAACAGTAATATTAATAAAATAAAATAATAATAAAAAAAATAATTATTATGATAAAATAAAACAATAATAATAAAACAATAATAATGATAATAAAATCATTAATAAAACAAAACAATGATAATAAAAATAATATAATAAAATAATAGTAAAATAAAATAAGATAATAATACTAATAAATATAAATAAAATAAAATAAAATGTAATTAATAATAATAATCAAAATAATAGCAATAATAATAAAAATAAAAAAATATAGTAATTGTAATAATAATAGTAAAATAAAATAATAATAATAATAATAATAAGAATAATAATAATAATAATAACAAAAATAACAATAATAATAATAGAAATAATAATAGTAATAATAATTATAATTATAGTTATAATAAAATAATAAAAATAATAATAGTAAAATAAAATAATAATTATTATTATTATAAGAATAATAATAATAATAATAATAATAATAATAATAATAATAATAGTAATAATAAAAAATAATAATAAGGGTAATAATAATAATAATGGTAAAATAAAATAAAATAAAATAAATAATACGAATAATAAGAATAATATTAAGTGTGTCGTATTTAGAAGAAAAACTCTAAATATCTCATCAAGCCAAAAAGAAGAATTATGATAATCCTAACAATGATTGGGTCACAAAGAGAACTCAATACAACGGAAACCACAAGTACACACATGCTCTCTCTAAAACCACATACGACAAACATCAACAAGTTAAACGATACAAGAATTTGATTCAGGAGAAAGCTTTCATGCATCAATATATAACATAATTACATATAATATCATTAAAATAAGAAATGGCAGCTCCCTAACTTGGAATTCTAGCTCCAAAAGTACTCCTAGAATCTTTCCTTACACTATAATTAATCTCCCATTTGATCTCCACCCTTGGGCACTCCTTCCAGCCTTCTAACACTTTCCTAAGTTCCGTTTTTAGGGTTCTAAATCTCCCTTTTGGTAGCCACACAAAAATGCCTTCCCAAGAGCACGACTCTCCTCCCTTTCATCCATTATTAGCCTTATTAATTATCCCTTAATTACCCAAAACGAAAATAACAATTAACACCATTAACATGTGAGTTCATTTAAGTGTAACAGATTATTTCATGCCTCTTTGGTTTCTCTAACGGCTACTGGGGTTTATAGATTTTCCTTAACATTGCAGAACCATTACACCTTTAAGATTATATTATCACACACCATGATCAAGCATATTACACCTCTAAGTGCTCTCATAATAGTTAAGTACTCTTAACCACTTGAGCTACCATTGCTCATTGTCTTCTCTATCCATATTAATGAACATAGGGATTCCCGCCATTGCATTTATTAGATAAATATTTATTTATTTATTTAATTTTCTCGAGTCTTACCGTACTTACCATATCCTGTTTTTCTAAGAACCTTAGAAGTGGAAAGGAAAGCATCTAGAAGGAGGGTACCATGTGGACACTTGGAGGAGAGAGCTTCCTTTTTGACGATTTTGCAATGATTGAAGGGATATTCTCCACACAAGGACATCCCACCTCATTATTAGGCTTCTAGAAAGATTCATTTTGTATTACCTAGTTTTCATTCTCCTTTTGCTATATAGTCCTTCCCATCTTTGTTCAATTGCTTACGACCATTTCTAAAGGATTGATTAGTGTTAATTTAAGACACCTAAGTGTGCTTTTGTGAGTTTTTTTTTCTAGTGAAAATGTTCCCTTCTAGTGAGAATGTTACAACCACTTATCTTGGGTAGCCTAGTACCTCATGTGGTGTGCCTCATTCCATCCCTTATCCCTTTCTATTCTCTTCCATATTTTGCTTATTTCAACTTGAATTTACCGATGGAAATAAATACGTTAGTAAATTCGATATTCGGACGAATTTTAAAATTTTTATTACTGACAAATTTTACCAACGAATTTATTCTCGTCGATAAAACCCATCGATAATACAAATTTCAATTACCGACAAATATTTCCGACAACAAAATTCGTAACAAAATTAGTTTGTAATTGCACACTTTAAAATCCACCCATAATTGATCCAATCAAATATTTTATTATTTATTTATTTTTTGTGTTAATTAATTAATTCATTTAAATTTATTGATAAAATTAATTTTAATCATAGGAAAATATTTATCCTCATTTTTCTTTCTTTTATAATATAATTTTTTATCACTATTAATTTTGATATTTTATTATTATTGTAATTATTATTTTAATTAATTATGTAATTCATTTGAATTTTATTGATAAGTGTAAATTTTATTATAGAAAAAAAATTATCCAAATTTTCTTTCTTTTATAATGTAAATATAAGATATTTATCTTACTAATAATTAATTAATTCATTTAAATTTTATTAATAAAAATAATTTACTTATAGGAAAATATTTATTTCAATTGTTTTTCTTTTATACTATAAGATTTTTATCACTATTAATTATTAATATTTTATTATTTTTCCAGGTTTTGTGTCAATTAAGTAATTTATTAATTTATATTTTATAGATAAAAATAATTTTAATTATGGGAAAACTGGTTTCTCAAATTTTCTTTTTAATTTTTAGTTGATTAATTAATTAATTTATTTAAATTTTATTGATAAAATAATTTTAATTATAGGAAAATATTTATTTCAAAAACAATTTCTTTTATAATATATGTAAAATTCTAGAAAATGAAATTTTAAAATTAATAGTGGTTTAAAAATAGTGAGACTCGATTATTTTAATGTTAAAAGGTTTTAGTATAAATAGTTTTGTTATAAACGAGTTTTATTATTTTAAAATCACACCATCTCTTTAGAAACCACTTTTCTAGAGTTCTCTTACTTCTCTCTAGAAGTTCTCACCTTCTGTTCATCTGTTTGAAGATCGGAGACCGTTAGGGTGATCCTCTTGGCGAACTCTTCCTTTCTATCCGATTAGTTTCTTTAACCGTGTAAGTTGAACTTCTGCTCATTTTCTTATGGGTCTTCTTTGTCCTTGCTTGCATGTGACCCTACTTTGGTTGCATGTGACGTTTTAATCATCAATATGAATCTCTGTTGGTCAGTGATCGTAACGATAGGTCTTGATCGCTCTTATGTTGTTCCTAGGTATAGATAGAGCGTCTTGTGGAGCAATAGGTGTTTTGGTGTTCCTTGAGTATGTTGAGTTGTTTGGCTAATTGAGCCGCTTTGTCAGGTAAGGGAAGCTGGTATTATTTTGCTTTGTAGTGTTTTTTTAAATTAATGAATGCATGTTGATGAATTTGATGTGTGATGAGTATGGTTATTTTTGCTTGAATGGTTTGGATTATGTTTCTTAGAGCTGAATTCACAAGTTGTGGAAATATCCACTAGTTACATGTGGAATTCGCTATTTGAATTATGCTTGTCGTAGTTGAATCCACAAGTTGTAGAAATATCCACTGGTTAACTATGGAACATGTTGGTGTGAATTCTGCATCCTGGAGACAAATCCACAAGTTGAGGAAAAATCCACAGGTTACTTGTGGAACCTTCTGTTTGTTTCTTCACCTTTAACATGACTTGTCATCCCCCCTATATCATACGTGACATTTGTGTTTTTCTTTGTGTTTATGACGTTTTACTAGCTGATCTTGAACATTGATGTTACTGAGTGATTATTGCATGAAATTATGAAATAATATATGTCAATATGATGAATGAGCTGTGTATGATTGTTTGGTATGCGGAACTCAATGTGAGATTATGTTTTATGAATAAGTGATGAGGTTATGAGTATAAAAGAGAATCAGTGGAACGAAATAGTTAAATTTGGATTGCATCTTTGTTTTGAAGTGTTTAATTATGAGGAAGTGTGATGATTGTAAGAGAGTGGAAGTGGATCTTAATGGAATGGAATGAGAAAAGTCAATTTGAATTGTTTGTTGCATAAGGGTTGTGCTTCTAAGGAAGAAATGCAGTCCTCACTAGTTAGTTGTTATGCATTGGCTAGGGATATGTGTTGGTCAGAAGCTATCCTATACTCTACCAAGCTTACAAACTCATATAGAGTGTTGTGGCCTAGGTGGTGAGAGTTGAATGAAATTCTTATGGCATGATCAGGAGTGGGACCACTAATCTGGCGATGCCATAAGTAACTTATCCTGTCTAGAGAAAATTGATTCATGTTGGTTAGGCCAAGTGGAGCTAGGGCCTTTGCTGCAATCCACTTTTCGCTAAGCCAAGTGGAGCTAGGGCCTTTGCCACAATCCACTTTTATGACAGATGCACAATTTTTGTGTTTGAGTCAATGCATAAATCCGGATAATAAGTCTAGAGAGTTTGAAATTATATGTTTGGTATTTCTTTTTATGAATGCTTGAAATATGCTATTTTATAATGTAACAAATTTAACTGTTATATGCTTATTTCTTTTATAAACTAGCTTACCCTTGCACTTTGTGTCTCTTGTTGTTTGTCTTTCTTTTGTGATGATCACCTATTCGATGGGAGCAGATGAGGTTGCAGGTTTATAGGCACCTTTAGAGGATGAGGAACTATCTATTAGGCTAGTGAAAGGTTTTTGGGAGTTGTAGTAAATGGTTAGCATGTGTATAAAACTTGGTTGATTTTAGTTGGTTTGTATAAATGATATATTTTTTAAGTCCTATCTTCTATAAGACTATATTAATATATTTTATACAATGGATAATCTATTTTGAACACTATGATGAAACATCATAATTTATTAATTTTTTTTAGTTGCTGAAATAGGGATGTTACAATATTATTTTTTTATCACTTTTAATTATTGATATTTTATTTGTCTTTTAATTTTTGTGTTAATTAATTAATTAAGTCATTTAAATTTTAGTGATAAAATTAATTTTAATTATAGGATAACATTTGTCCCAAAATTTTTTCTTTTATAATATAAAATTTTTATCACTATTAATTATTTATATTTTATTATTCTTTTAGTTTTTGTGTTAATTAATTGATTAATTCATTTAAATTTTATTTCCAAAGATAATTTTAATTATGAAAAACATTTATCTCAATTTCTTTCTTTTATCATATATTATTTTTATCACTTTTAATTATTGATATTTTAATTAAATTCATTCATTCAGTTTATTTATTTAAATATCTATTATTGTATTTTACTGTTTGAAACTAGGGATGACAAAAATATTTGTGTCCGTGGATATCTGCAGATAAAATCCGCAATGGATAGTTGGTACCCGCATGTATTCGTTACTCGCAGGTAATGTGTATTTTAATACCCGTTTATAAACGGGTCGGGTGCGAGTAACATACTATTCGTACCCGCGAGTATCCGTTACTCGCAAAAAATTAAAATTATGTTTTATGAATTTAAATTTAATTAACAATAAATTTTAATTCATATTTTATTAGATTAAATTTAATTAAAAATAAATTTTAATTCATATTTTATTAGATTAAATTTTATTAAGATTAAGATTAAGATTAAATTGAATTAAATTAAATTTATATTTTATTTAACACTTTTTTGTAATTTTATTTAAATTTAATTTTAAAAGTTTATAAAATATATTTTTTTAAATATTTGTGGGTATCCCCAAGTACCCAAGGACATTAAAATACCTACAAATATTTTTATGTTGCGGGTCGGATTGCTAGTAGGCACTATCCGTACCCGATCTGACCCGTTGTAATCCCTATTTAGAACCTTCTAGTATTCTCACGTTCTCACTACCCAACTTGTGACATATTTTAAGTGAAACTCCAAGGCTGAATCTTAGCCAAATGACTAGGTATCTTCCAAATTACTAGGTATGTGTCAAATTATATAATTTTTAAATTATTTCAAATCATGTATATGATTTGCCTACCAACATATTTTATCATAATTAGTTTTAAAATCTATTAAAAATTCTAATTTAAATGTTGGACCTATTCATTACATATATATCAAGGACGATTATGATATAATGACTCCTCTACTATCTAAATGTATAAAATTAGGGATGTCAAAAAAATTCGTATATGCGGGTATCTGTAGATAAAACGAGCAGCAAGTAGGAAATGAATATTGTAAATGGATATCTACAAGTAAGGGTACAAATATTTTTTATACGCACATGATAACGAGACATGTATAGATATCATAGTATCCATATACGTGGATACTCGTACTTGCTATACTCTAATTTAAATGAAACAAAAATAAAAAATGATTAAGACATTAACTCGTTGTTTTTGAATGAGTTATTTTTTATCAATTGATTTTAAAAAAAATATTCATTTCTTTGTTTGAAATTTATGAATGTTATATATTATATTTTTATTTGAATTTTATGGTTAAAATATGTTGTTAAATATTTTTTTTTCTTTTGTAAATACACCGTGAATATCCATGAATATTAAAAAAATATGCGGGTACCCGCATAATGGATACTTTCATGGATATGGAGATGGGTACATGATAAATATTTATCTAGTAGGTAGAATATATAAGAGTTACTACTCGTACCTTACTTGTCCAGTTGACATTCCTATACAAAATGTTAGAAATGAGATGTTGTTACTAGAGAATGAATTTTATGACAAAAAAAAATCAGAAAACAAAATATTAAGTGACATGCATAAAGGTATCAATGTTACATATCTACCAAGTCAGATAAAGTATTGACACAATACAAAAATAAACACATCGATTGTCAATAATGATATTTCATTATGTTATATATATATATATATATATATATATATATATATATATATATATATATATATATATATATATATATATATATATATTTTTTTTTTTATATTTATAATAAAA
>Ga0214545_1012948_pt1 | contig 10613 bp, 5 predicted proteins | sample CNSS4metaG_FD_160064 | JGI IMG/M metagenome (GOLD analysis project Ga0214545, IMG submission 160064) | Root nodule microbial communities from cowpea collected in UCLA plant growth center, Los Angeles, California, USA - CNSS4 | ecosystem: Host-associated > Plants > Roots > Nodule | place: USA...
TGAAGTCTGATAATGGTGGAGAATATGACAGTAATCAATTCAAGGAGTTTTGTTCAGAGAATGGGATCAGAATGATCAAGACGATTCCAGGAACACCAGAACAAAACGGTGTGGCAGAAAGAATGAATAGAACCTTGAATGAGAGAGCAAGATGTATGAGAATCCAGTCAGGATTACCCAAGGTATTTTGGGCAGATGCAATAAGCACAGCAGCCTATCTCATAAACAGAGGACCATCAGTTCCTTTAGGCTATCAGTTACCTGAAGAAGTATGGTCTGGAAATGAGGTAAACCTTTCACATCTGAAAGTTTTTGGTTGTGCTTCATATATTTTGTTGAACTCTAATAGTAGAGATAAATTGGACCCTAAGGCAAAGCGATGCTATTTCATTGGCTATGGATCTGACATGTATGGCTACAGGTTTTGGGATGACCAAAACAAGAAAATTATCAGAAGTAGAAATGTTACTTTTAATGAAAACATGTTCTATAAGGACAGGACTGCAGAATTTGCAAATGCAAATAAAAAGCCAGAGCAGGTATCATTAGAAGAAGTTTCAGAAAGTGATGTAGCCAACAGAAGGCAGAATACAGAAGTAGAGCCTGAGTCAGAGCCCGAGTCAGAGTTTGGGTCAGAACCTGAACAGATAGTAGAGTCAGTAACTCCTGAATTACCGACTAGAAGGTCTAGCAGAACAATTGTAGCACCACAAAGGTACTCCCCTTCATTACATTACTTGTTGTTGACTGATGCTGGTGAGCCAGAGCATTTTGCTAAGGCTATGCAGGGAGGTGAATCTATTAAGTGGGAGCTAGCAATGGAAGATGAGATAAAGTCTCTTCAGAAGAATAAGACATGGTCTTTAACCAAACTTCCAGAAGGAAAGAAGGTTTTGCAAAACAGGTGGGTCTATCGGTTAAAAGAATAACCAGATGGCAGCAAACGATATAAGGCTAGACTCGTAGTGAAAGGGTTCCAACAGAGACAGGGAATTGACTTCACAGAAATTTTCTCTCTTGTTGTCAAGATAACTACCATAGAGTTATCTTGAGTATAGTAGTTGTAGAAAATCTTCATCTAGAGCAGTTAGATGTGAAAACTGCATTCCTACATGGAGATCTTGAGGAAGAAATCTTTATGGTACAACCAAAAGGTTTTGAAGTACAAGGCAAAGGGAATCTTATATGCAAGCTTCATAAAAGTTTGTATGGGTTGAAACAAGCACCGAGACAATGGTACAACAAGTTTAATGAGTTTATGAGAAACTCAGGATTTCACAGATGTGAAGAAGATCATTATTGTTACGTGAAGAAATATGTTGACAATTATATCATTCTTGCCTTGTATGTTGATGACATGTTGGTTGCTGGTGCTAATATGACATAAATTGACAGGTTGAAGAAACAATTGTTAGAAAATTTTGAAATGAAGGATCTTAGTCCAGCCAAGCAAATTCTTGGTATGAGAATTTCCAGGGATAGATTTGAAGGTATTTTAAACTTATCTCAGGAAAAATATATAGAAAAATTGCTTAGCAGGTTCAATGTTAGAAATGCTAAAACTAGGAATACACCTTTGGGAACTCACTTAAAGTTCTCAAAAAGGGAATCTTCTCAGACAGAGGAAGAAGTAAGTCACATGTCTAAAGTGTCATATGCATCTGCAGTAGGGAGCTTGATGTATGTTATGGTTTGCACCAGAAAAAGAGCATTGGGAAGGCGTGAAGTGGATATTGAGATATTTGAAGGGCACTTCAAAGATGCATTTGTCTTTTAAAAGGAGTAATCTCACTTTACAGGGGTTTTCTGATGCAGATTTGGGAGGTGATTTGGATGGTAGAAAGAGCACAACAGGTTATATTTTTACGTTGGGTGGCACAACTATCAGTTGGAAGTCTAAACTTTAAGGAAGAGTTTCCCTTTCAATCACTGAAGCTGAATATGTAGCTATCTCAGAAGCAGCAAAAGAGATGATATGGTTGAAGAATCTTCTAAAAGAATTAGGAAAAGGGCAAGATGAATCTCCGTTGTTCAGTGACAGTCAAAGGGCCATTTGTCTTGCTAAAAATCTAATTCTTCACTCCAGATGCAAGCACATTGAATTGAAGTATCATTTTATCAGAAACTTGATAAATGATGGAGACTTGTTTTTGTTGAAGATTTCAGGTGCAGAGAATCCAGCTGATATGTTGACCAAGACTGTCACAACAACTAAGTTGAGGCTTTGCATTGCCTCAACTGGCCTTCGAGAAAATTGATGATGAAGGCACTACACTAGGTGGTAATGTAAATCAAACCCCAAGTGAGAGAATTGTTAGTATTATGGTGCTTGATTTAGTCCCACATCGCTCAGAATAGTGAGATGTGGTTCTCTATTTTACTATATAAGAGACTTTATGTAAAGCTTTGAGATACACCAAAAATACAAATACTTCCTAGTATAGTCGTGGACGTAGGCATACACATTGTACGCTGAACTACGTTAATTTCTCTGTGCCTATTTTCCTCTCCTTTATTCTTCCTTTATTGCCTTCTTCCTAACATTCATTATGAACAACCATAAATATTTCTACATATATGAATTATATGGTTATGAAAAAACAATGGGTGATTTATTATGCCAGACTTTCCAACGTTTTGTTTTTTTCAAGTTATCCCTGGACATTTAACTTCTTTTGATAAGCTCAATTCATTTTAACTATTTTCTTCACCAAAATACTTATTGGAAGTTGTTTATCATATAAACATTCATTCAAAATGTATTTGTATCGTTAAAATAAGATATAATTAAGGCATTTTCACCACTCTATTATATAAGCTATGATACATGCCAGATTTCATCTTAAGATATCAATAAATATGTAATAAGTTGTACTAATAGACTTAAAGTCGACTATATCCGACTTCTCAACATTTCTTTGTGGACTTAATTTTTATAGAAATCTTCTTAACTAACTTCCTAAATGACTAAAGCATAACTTCTTTTATAATGTCAATTCATTTTAATTACTTTCTTTTTGTTATAAATATTTATTCTTAAATTTGTGGAATTAATACCGAAATACTTTTTAAAATGTATTTATCATGTAAATATTCATACATAAATTATTTTTATGATTGAAATCTGTAATGTTTTATTTTAATAAATACAAGCTAATTAATTGAATTAAAATATAATATATAAAATATAATTGGTAACTATTATTTATGTAACAATATATAACCATTTCGTAAGAGTGATTTCTTAAACAATTATTATCATTCATACTTTTAGATTATTCTAAATAATTTATTATGTAACAATTTAAAATACATTTTTTAATTTATTATTATTATCAATCAAATAAAGAAGAAACATACCATGAAACAAATTTCAAAATAAGATTTATTTATCTTCATTCACAAATAAGGATAATGATAAAATAAGACTACTTTATGAAATAAGAGTTGGTAAATCAGATTTTGGGTTCCAGAGTCGGTTTAACTATGTAAAATGAATGTGATTTTTATAAATGTTTTTCCCAAAAATAAAAATAAAGAAGGTATAAAATAAACAAAAACATATATTTTAACTTTTAGATCCGACAAAGATTAACCTCGATCCTATGTATTCCCATTTACAGTCGAAAATTAGGACCACGTATTTCTAGAAGAAAACTATTTGAAAACATATTTTTTGAATATTTTGGATTTGTAGGGAGTGAGTCCGACAAGGATTAACTTTTGTTCTACGTATCTCCATTCAGAAGGGAGAATCAAGATCATGTAGTTCTTTGAAAAACACATGTTTCGGTAGAAGAATTTTATTGGAAACATTTGTAACTAGAAAAATTTTATAGAAAGTATTTGTGGGTAAAATAGATTTTTAATTTTGTAATATTTTGTAAAACCAAAATTATGAATATTGAAAGATATTTCCAATAGTTTTAAAATAACTAAAGTAGAAGTATATGCAAAGTGATTTTAAAATATATAAATAACCGAATTAGAAATGTACGTAAATGATTTAAAATATTAAAATAACCAAATTGGAAGTGATTCAAAATGATTTGAAAATTGAAATAACCAAATTAAAAGTGCATTTAAAGTAGTTTAGAATATTAAAATAACCATATTAGAAGTGCATCCAAAGTGGTTTAAAATATTACAATAACCAAATTAGAAATGCATCCAAAATGGTTAAAATATTGGAATAACCAAATTAGTACATCTAAAGTTGTTAAAATATTGGAAAAACCAAATTAGAAGTATATTTAAAGTGGTTAAAATATTATAATAATAGTTTTAAAATCTTTAAAAATGTATTTTTTTCATATTTTTATTATTTATAAAAAAAGACATTTTAATGTTACTTTAAAATATATTTATTTTATATTTAATGAGATGCTGAATAATGAAAAGTATGAAGTATGATTAATAATAAAATAGAGACTGTGAAGAGTAAAATAAAGATTAGCCAAAAAAGTGATGTAAATAATGAAACATGGGATATAAAGAACAAATAAAGTGGTAATAACATGGATTGCAACTAAGTAAAATGTAGGGGTACGCATAGCAAAAGGTGGGTGCAACCAACACTTAACATCAGGTATATGTTGTGTGAATGTGAAGGTGCTGTCAGTGAAATCATAAATAGCAATAAAATAAACCTAAAAAACAAAAAAATGTGTGTCACATTAAAAAAATAATGTTAACAACATATTATTATTTTAGATAAATTTACAAGAGTATCATAAATCTAATACCAAGATGCGGTGAGTGTTTTGGCTGAGGTTATACTATTAAGAACAATTAACATAAAACATAAATTCTTTCAAATTTTCTTGAGAACCAATGTGATCTTATAATACATTACGCCACATTTAGTAAAGCATTTGATAACAAGATTTTCCTCTTCCTCCAATTCAAATCAGAGGACTAGTCACAACATTCTAAGAGTTCTTAATTCATTTTCAAATTCTTTGTTCATCTCATCGTTTCCTATAAAAAAAAACCTCAAGAATTAATTCATGAATACACAAACATAAAAAACAATTAGATAAAAACGAAAAGAAATCCACTAGAACAAACTATAGTTGCAAAAGTCTCGACATTTCGAACATGTCAATCAGTCATTTGTGTCACCTCTTCCACATTCTCCCTATACCAAATTTCTCATTAGAAAAATCCTCTTTAGAAAAAAAAAATATATATATATATATAAGGTACATTATTCATGTGAACAACTATAACAAAAAAACATAAAAACATTCATCAAACAAGTCAAATTCACTTTCAAATAAAAATCATCTTTAATTAATTTCTCTTTCCAAAGGACATGCAAAATTCTTTCCTTTCGAACTCTAACCTTTAACCGGGACTTTTTTCAACTCTTTCTTTAAAAATAATAATAATTCAATTTGATAAACATAAAAAAACAACTATCTTTGAATCTGGAACACAGCTTTTGAATCTCCAAATGTGAACCACTACTTTAATGAGAAGATATTATATTAAAGAACTAATACATATCAGTGACCTTCTTCATATGCACCTTCGATTGAAGAAAAAACATCAATAAGCAAAACTGATTTTTATTATATTAAATCAGTTCTTTTTTGACTTTATCTTTTTTACCTTACATCTATTTCTAATTTTCAAAACTACATTTTTATTACTAACTAATTTAGTCTTTTTAATTATTAATTTTAATTTAAATAACTAATAACTTCAACAAATAATTATCTAATTTAAATTTGAATTTTTAATTTTATACATTTTGTATTTTAAATTTTATATAAAATTTTATTAAGCAGTTTTATAATTCTTTGAAATAAAAAAAATATAATTCAATCTAACAATTAAAAATAAATAAAAATTAATCTCGTATAATTTATGTGCAGATGTGATACTTAATCCTACTTAATTCTAATAAATGTATAGATGTAACACTTAATCCCAATATCAATATCAAGCTTGACCATCCAAAAATAAATAAATAAGATGCTATTAAGTTAAAATTATACATTTCTTCCTCTCTTTCACATTGGAGAAGAAGGAAACAATTTTAATCTGCACATTCAATTATTATTGATTGTAAACAGTTAGATATAAAGACAGTAGTAATTAAATTGCTTCTTTCATTGGTTCAGAAAAAATACGGTTTTCAATGAAAGAAAAGAAAGAAGTTATTGAAAAGATGTAGAAACAGTAAATTGTTTGTTTCGTGGTTGAGGTCATTGGTGAATAGAAGCGGCACAAGAAAAGGGTTTTCAATGAAAACAAAATTCATTGAAAAGCTAAACCTGCTGCGTCATTGCAGAAAACCCTGCGAAAGAATACAGATTTCAACAAAAGAAAAAGTTGGTATTGAAAAGCTGAATACCGTTGCCAATAGCAATTCTGCACAAACACGAATCCCAAGTGAAGAAACAGTTACCTGAGTTTGAATGAATGGAAGAGTGAAAAGAAACCCTAGAAATTGCAGAGAGAGCTTCGTGTCTTCTTCATTAATATTACCTCTTTCATTCTCCCAATTCATCTAATTGGTTCAGAAAAGAGGCAAAGAAAAACGTTTTTCAAAGAAAACAATATTCATTGAAAACCTAAACCTGTAAGCGTTGGAAGAGAAGACAGTGCTTAGAAGAGATTGCAGAGACCTTTCTTTCTTCTTTTTAAGTTTCTATCAGAGAAGAGAAATGTTTATTAAATTTGCTTAAATTTGAACTCACTTACGTAAATAAAAATGGTGAAAATAGTATACTCCTTTTTGTCATGTACCAGAGATTTGTTTTAGAATGAATCTCCCTTAGTTGAAAGTGATACCAAATACTCATATTTTATATTTCATAATTAATTTAGTATTTATTTTTTTAATACCCTTCTTAAAAATTATGAGAATTAACTTTAGGGGTGATCACGGATCAATATTTAAATGCACATCCAAATATTTGCATTATATTCAAAATTCAAAATTCACTTTTTAAAAAACTTTGTTTTCGATACTGACTTAATCAAATATGTCTGAATTTTAACTTCTTTTGAACCTGCAGAATATTATAAGCTTTTAAAGGTTGCAACAATTTTTCTTTTTATCAGGAACAATTTAGTTAAAAATAAGATTTAAAGAATAGATATGTGTATCATTTACCTTTCCAGTTTTATTGATTTTTTTTTCAACAGTGTCTTCTAAATTAAATATATTTTAATTTTAAGTCTTTTTTTTAACTATGCATCAGTATTCGTGTATTTATTACTATTATTTTTTTAATGATATTTGATGATATGAACAGTCACGAAAAATAATAATCGTAAAATTATATATATATATATATATATATATATATATATATATATATATATATGAATTATATGGTTATGAAAAATAGCAACACCAAGTCCTATTAAACAAAAATCTATATTGTTAATATTTAGAAGAGAAAAGATCTAAAATTCTTCATAAATTGTAACTGGTAGAAATATTCAGAATACATACATCACTTTTCCATGAATAATACCATGAATAGTATATCACTGTACATTTACCTAATTAAAAATACAACCATAATAGTAATTAAATTAAAAAATTAATTTCATTTCGTATTTCACTAAAATAAAATACAAAAAATATATATACAATGATAACAATAATTAAGGTCCCTTGTATCCAAAAACAAATGAGGAACAACCACCACATAGAGATATCCACCAAAACCTACAAAAACAAAAAATGTATATTATGTTAAAAATAATGTTAGCCACGTATTATTATAAGATAATTTTACAAGAGTCTCATAGATACAATACCATGATGGAGTGAGGGTTTTGGCAAGCATCATTCTATTAAGAACAATTAACATAAAACATAAACTCCTACAAACTTGTTTGAGAGCTCTTACATCTTTTGGTCCTGCAACCAAGGTAGAAAGGAAGCATGCGGCTTAGCCTAGATAACATGAATGATGCATAACTCATAATCCATTAATCATGACATACCTTTTTGATTTGTGCTCTTTAACCTTAGCATATCCGTGTGTGCTTCATCAACCTGGGTTCTTATATCTTTACCTGTATATATCATGCACACACATTTGTTATGAACACACTGTAACAGCAAGGATAATCCATATACAAAGAGCATCATAACACCTTGTTGTATATTATCGTTTCCTTAGTTGCATCAATCTTAAGTTTCACTTCTTTTACTACTTTTGCTTGTCTTGAATTTTCATCTTGAATATATCTTCTCAGTTTCCTACACATATTTAGCAAGTTTCCAACCACTTTAAATTATATTAAGACAACAAAAATAAGAAGAAAAAAAACAAAAGAAAGATAAAGTGGTGAAAGTAATAAAACAAAAGAAGAATAGAAAAAAAAAAGAATATTTTCTAACTTAATCTGAAATACTTACTCTGTGTTCAAAGGCTTCCTCACGGAGAAAAGTCATTAGTCTAAACCTTTTAGACAAATCCAACTTACAATATCCACTTATGCCCTTTTGAAATCAATTCACAGGAAAAACATTTGGAAAATATGCCATTGCATCATTAAACCCTCCAAATGTTTTAACCATGAATTAGTTTCACTCTTCGTAAGTGAGAATCGAGACCTACACCAAAATCATTCATATCAAAACTTTAATTCAAGTATATAAAAAAAATTAATCGCCGAAAAAACTTCAAAGAAGAGTTGTAAGGGATAGTCACTCACTCTTTTTCCGAATCACTTAGGATCAATGCCAAAAGTTTAATGTGAAATTGAATTAGTGAAGAGTTATGTTCATCCATACTTTCTTCACTTATCAATTCTTCAAAAATGGCTTCAGCTTCTCCTTCCTTGCGATCAAGAGCCTGATTAAAATTACACACCGGAAATATCAATGAAGAAACAATTGATAAATATATTATGAATAGCGGTGACACCATAAGTGTAAATCACCACACTCCAAAATGGAAAAATTAAACGCACAAAAGTAAAATTAAAAAAAATAATGATAAAAGTAAAATTAAAAAAAATAATGATAAAGTACCTGATCCATTTCAAATTCCTTGACAATACGATATAAGAGATTATACTGTTTGTCTCATTGCTTCCTATAAAAATAACTTCAGAATTAATCCATGAATAAAATACAAACTCAAAAAACAAATAGATAAAAACGAAAAGAAACCCACCATCAAAAATTACGGTTGCAAAAGTCTCGATACTTCGAACATGTTCAATCAACCAACTGTGCCACCTCTTACATTCTCCCCATACCTAATTTTCCACAGGAAAATCCTCTTTAGACAAAACATGTACATATTTATATACTTTTTAGGCAAATCCAATTTATAGTATTTAATGCTTTCTTAAAGCTAATACAAAGAAAAAACATTTAGAATATGATGTGATTGCATTATTAAACTCTCCAAATATTTCAATTATTAATTATTTTTAGCTCTTACAAATACAAAAGTGAATGCTTAAACCATAAAATAAATAAAAATAAGTCTAAACTTCACAGTTTTCACGTTCTTAGAATAAGAGAGAGAAATTTTTTAACATGAATATGCATGAAAGAAATTACACTTTATGTATATATAAATGAAGAGAGTATATAGAAAATTGTAAAAGGTTAATGAATATATGTCATGCATTAGACCAAAGCTATTTTTCTGTCAAACTTTCTTCCACTGTGCTTTCTCATATTTTCTCCAAGGAAAAGGAGGAGAAAAAGAAAAATGAAGAAACAAGAGAAAAAGAAAAGTGAAACATATTATGCAAGAACTAATTAATAAGATAAGTTACCTGAAGAACACCTGAAGAACATGCGCTTTCTGCTCTTCTTCTTCACCCTTCTTTTCTTCCTCTGAATAAATTAGGTATCTTAGAGGAACAAACCTAATCTCTGAAGAAGTGAAGAAATGAGTTAGGTCTTTTAAAGAGAAGGAAACCTACTCTCTCATTTTGAAACTTTGAAAGAAAAAAAATAATAATGCACCGTTGTTACAGCCAATACGAATGTTTTGGCTTTGAAGGTAAAAGCAATGCCCCGTTGTCACTGTCCATACAAATGTTTGCACCACAGATTTTAAAGACGCTCACGAGAATTACTTTTATTTTATTTACTATTTTTTATATATTTTATGTTACTATTGAATTTTAAAATTAAGATTTTTTTATTCATTATTTTATTTTTATTCTTTTCTAATTTGTATGTGTTAGTTTGTTTATATTTTGCTGTTTATAGAGAAAGTTTATGAACAAATATCTTATATTTTATTTTCTTATATAATCAGTTAATTTAATTTAAATTATTTTTATCTGGCCGTTAAATTTAATTTAATTTCTTTTTAATGTTTTAGATTTTTTTTAAAATTCATGTAATAGATAGATTCTAATATAATTATAAATATAATCTATATTTTAAGACTTTATTTTTAAAATTCTTTAAATATTAAAATTTGTTTAACTAACATATTCTAGTAAAAAAGAAAATAATGAATCATTGAGCAGGTTTGTACTATACATTCACGTGAATGATGACTAATTTATTTATAGAAGAATCTGCGCATTCAATTTTTGTTATGAAGAGTTGGGATACAGACAGAGCACAGTTGAGGTCATTGGTTCAAAGAAGCGGCAAAAGA
>Ga0214545_1012950_pt1 | contig 10611 bp, 5 predicted proteins | sample CNSS4metaG_FD_160064 | JGI IMG/M metagenome (GOLD analysis project Ga0214545, IMG submission 160064) | Root nodule microbial communities from cowpea collected in UCLA plant growth center, Los Angeles, California, USA - CNSS4 | ecosystem: Host-associated > Plants > Roots > Nodule | place: USA...
TCTCATATTTGGGAGTACTGCATCAAGTGTCTTTCCCCCAACATTCTCAAAGTATATGTCAATGCCTTCTGGAAAGTACCTGATTTCCAAATTCACAACTCACTCACTACTATTGCTTCTGTTATCAGCAACTGTAAACATTTTCTTCATGCAAATAAACAATATAAACTCAAATTTCTTTATAAGGACAATGTTACATACTAACCTTTTCAAAGCTGTATTGAGGTCTGGCTCCTCCTTGTAGTTAAAAGCTTCGTCAAATCCTAACTTATTCTTTAGCAGATCCACCTAGTTACAAGATATTCATTTTAGTGCATGAATTTCTAGTCTTATTCATAATACTTCTTTACAAAAAGAGTTTCTCTATCAATGATTTCTGAAACAATTCTCTTCAATGAATTTCTTTTACTGACGAAAACAAAACACCTTTTTCAAGTATAAAAAATATTTTCAGAGTGAAAATTTATAATTGAAAGAAAAGGCTTTGGCTGTTGTTGTTGTAATTAGGCTAATTGAAAATAATTGTGTGTTGAACAAATATCCTAAATGTTTTGAAGCTAATAATCATTTATATAAGAACATCTCACTGAAACAAATGTACAAACACCTTATCTCTGCTTCCAGCACTTCCAACAACATAACAACCACTCAACTTGGCAAATTGGCCAACAAGTTGACCAACAGCACCAGATGCAGCTGAAACATAAACATTTTCTCCTTTTTTGGGAGAACCTAATTCAAAGAAACCAGCATAAGCAGACAATCCTGGCATACCTGTGATCAGAAAACAAAATGGTCAAAAGACACAGCAAAATTATAGAAAACCATACAAGAACATCAATAAGCTTGCATGCAAGATTGCTGAGATTCATTCAATTTTATGAATGAAGATCATACTGACATCACCTGCATCATCATTCACTAATATGAAAAGAAATTGAAATTGTTGAGAATGTACATACCAAGAATTCCAGTGTAGTAGGAAAGTGGGACATGAGTGTGGAGAATTTTGAAAGATATTTGAGATGGGGAGATAAAGCTATACTCTTCCCATTTGGTAATTCCCCAAACCAAATCATCTTTCTTATAATTTGGATGTCCAGATTCCACCACTTTAGACACACCATATCCTGTCAATGCCTGCAATACATGTTTTAGGTTTTCTGTATATCCATTTAGTTTCTGGATACATCATTTCAGTATTTGTTTAGTTCTTCTAAGTATTTTTTTTAGTATTTGTAAATATAATTTTTATCCTCTAAGATATAAATTCATAAAATTGAAAAGAGATTAGAAATAATATACAAAGACTAAAAGTATCTTTTAAATATATAAATGAAAACTAAATTTACTTACATATATATAAACCAAAAATATAAGTATAGTGTATTTGGAGTAGCTTCTCCATAAACATTTTGAAAGGAAAAAAATATTCTAAAATAAATAAGTAAAAAAGGAATTAATTAATAAGTTAAAGTTTGTGTTTACACGAATTAGAAATAAAAATTAAAAATAAAAACATTTGGAAATAATTGTACAAATGATTTCATTACATGTTTAAAACACTACTAAAAAAACATATATATCTTCTTAATTTTTTTTTTGAATTTATTTTAAGAAACACTTGTAAATTTTGTTAAGAATAATGGTTTGCAAGAATTTATTACCAATTTTTTTCACAAAATTTTTTTTTTTTTTACAAAAGATCTTATAGGAAATATTTACAAATTTTATAATTTTACTAGCATACCGCGCATGTGTGTACGTATTTTTTATACATGATATTATATAAATAGGTGATGATAATGTAATGTTATTAAGTTAATATATAAAAAAAATATTTATTAAAAATAAAGTGAAATATATAAGAAAAGATGAGAGAATAACGGTCGATAAATAAAGAAAAAGAGAAGAGTAGAAAGAAATAGAAAATTTTATAAAAAAAAGTTTGTAAAAATAAGTGTCAATTTTAAAAAATTTAATAAATAATTATATTTTAAAGGATAAAATTAGTATTTTGAAATGTGGACACAAAAAAGAGAATTTCTTTATATATTGTTATAGATAAGAAATAGTTACTCAACAAAATTAGTTATCAATTCAAATTCATAAAAAAATAATAATAAAAAAATTATTTTTTAATTTTTATAACAAATTTACTTATTCCGGTCTTAGATTTTCTTCTCATTATACTTCGGATTACCGGTAAAAATTATCCATATTCTTTTAATACCTTTTGGTGGTGCTTAAAAAAGTTAATTTCAAAAAATATTATCTAAAAATTACTTCTTCAAATATAGACCAAAATAGATGTTAATCTTAAAAGTATAAATTCAAACACAATTATATTATAAAATATTAATACAAATAAATTATAAATTTAGATAAAATGAATCCCTAAAAGATAACTCTATTTCCATGAACCTAAACAAAAATCATAAATCAATAAAATCAAATCTTATATCTAATCTTTGCTCACTTAATTTTTAAAAGATCCATATAAAAATTGTAAGAATTAGTATATTAAAATCTAATCAAATTATCTACACATATATTCAGACCAGGTTACGAATACAAAATCTTTTACAATGAATATAAAATTTAGAACTTACAATTTTAAAAAGAAAACACAAACTACCTGGCCAACAAAATGTTAAATCATAATTTTAATTCTTCAACTAATTATGTTTTATGTGAAAGCTTGAAATTATCTCACAAACACTAAACGATGAAAAACTTTTTAAGAAGATTAAAATGTGAAGAAACATTGAAATTTAGATCTAATTCCATCTGAAAACATGAACTCAATCGTTATTATAAAAAAGCTCGAAATTGAAAAATAAAGTAGGCTTAAATACCTTTTTGGTCCTCATTTAGTGTTTGTTGTGAATGGTCCTTATTTTTACAGAATGTTTAAAATGATCATCATTTTTACCAAATGTTTAGAATGGTCCTCATTTTCGCAATTCGTGTTTTATTTGGTCCTTTTTTGTAACGCCGTTTAAATCATTAACGGAGCATTGTACATGTGGCAGTTGGTGAGTTTTGGCAATCTTGTTCCTCCATTCCCAATTGGTATTGTTGCAATCTTCTTCTTCATGCAATCTCATTATATAGGTATGTTACGGTCCCAATCTTCTTCCTTTACCTCTGGTTGTAATCGTTGGAGGCAACCGTGTTGTATCACTTCGTGCACTATTGGTGGTTCAACAAGAAACGAATTAACCCCGATTTGTAGTTGCAGAGAGATGGCTGCTTTGAGGATGACACAAAGAATATTGGTAGAAAATTTTGGGTACAATCTATCTTTATTTTTGTGTTAATAATAAATTGGTTTTAATATTTGGTTTATTGATTTACAGAGTGGTGGTTCTAATAATGTGGGCTGCAACTTTTTCAAATGGTGGTGTTGATGAAAAGGATGTCATCATCATGACACAAATGAGGCAAATTAATGATTTGGAAAAGGATGTCCACTTCAATTTCACCTTCCACTTCAACATCACTATTCAGACCACTGGCATCCCCAATCTCTACTTCAGCAGCCTCTTCATGGGCCTCTACTTCACCACCGTGGTGGACAATAACATTGAACCTATCATCACTTATTGCCCTAAAGTAAATTAAACAGATAAAAAAATGTATTATTAACCCTACTTTAACGTAATGGGGGACCACTGCTACAATCAATTACAAATAAAATAATGGGAACCATTACACCAACATCGACAACCGACAAACAAACCAACTAAAATAATACCCCACTGAACCCCACCTACAAACACAAACTACACAAAATCATGAAAGTAATTTAGAAACCATACAGAACATCACAACAATCGAAAGACAAACAAACCCAAAATAGAATTACGAAAACCCTAACCCACAAGCAAACACAACCCAGAAAACCCTGAACCCACTTATCTCATTAATGATGATTAACTAGAAAATTGAAATGAAGAGTGCAACTGCAATTCAATGATGAAATGACAAGTATTAGCTGTTTCCTCTACAAATCTAAACTCAAGAAAGACGAAGATAAAGAAATTTCCCTAATTGCAAAATTTCTCCTAAATTAAAAAATTAACGTTAATTAGCCACCTGTTACATGTAACACACCCTAATACAAACCGTGCCACCTGTACAATGTTCCATTAATGATTTAAACAGCGTTACAGAAAAGGACCAAATAAAACACGAATTGCGAAAATGAGGACTATTATAAACATTCAGTAAAAATGATGACCATTTTAAACATTTTGTGAAAATGAGAACCATCCACAACAAACACTACCAGAATGAGGACAAAAAGGTATTTAAGCCAATAAAGTAACATTAAAGTATGAAAAACTTGTTTAAGAAGATCGAAATGCAGGTAACATTTTGAATGCATTTACGTATTACATAAACTTTTAATTCTTAATTGTAACGCTTTCAGAAGTAGAACACCGTCAAAATGTAGAAAAAAAGTTCAGTGCTAGAAAAAAGTTTGATAACTCACAGCATCAGGTGTGTAGTGATGATACTCATCAACGACTTCAATCTTGATCATGAGGACTCTCATGATAGGGTCACAAGAGAGGTAGAGGTTCTTCACAAGCACCTTATCGGAACCTTCAATTTGATCCTTCCTTCCACAAGCTTCATGTCTGATTCTTTCGGAAAACCAGCCACGTAGTCTCTTAGAACCACTCGCTTGTTCCTCACTTCCGCCATTGAAATGTGCAGGCACAGGGACAAGCTTTGTGAGTGCGTTGGTTATGGAATCTTCGCTCTTCGCTCTTGCTTCCATTATCTGAAGCACTTATAGAGGGAAATGATAGGGGAGAAAATGGGAAAATCAAATGATAGTTTTAATGATCCGATATACGTATTTTGGATCCAAATAATTGAATTATATTTTTTATTTAAATCTATTTTTTCAGAAAAAATAGATTAGACTTTTTTAAAATTTAAATTCAAATATTTTAAAATTTAAATTCAAATATTTGGATCAAATTTAAATACAGATCTAAATATTTGGATAAATTCAAAATCCAAAATTTATTTTTCATAAAATAAATTTAAATTAAATTTTTTAAAATTTGTGTTCATAGGGTTGACACCATAGAATTTCACAAATTTTTTGTCGAAGCTAACGAGGCTAAATTTTAACATAGGACAAATTTGATTGATTATCAGTCGGGGTCGACCGAATTTTGGTCGAGCTCGACTTGGTTGAATTCGGCCAAATTTTGGCTGGGATCGACTCGGTCAAATTTTGATTGGGGTCAACTTGGCCAAATTCGAACGAATTTCGGTTGAGGACAATGTGACCAAATTTGTGTCAGGACCGACTCGGCAAAATTTTAGTCAAGATCGACTTGACTGGATTCGGTCGAATTTCGGCCAGGGTCGATTTTGCCTAATATGACCAAATTTTGGCCAAAGTCGACTTGGCCAAATATGGCCACATTTGGACTAGGTCCTGATTAGTCAAATTTCGGTCAGGGTTGACTCTACTAAATTCGTCGGTCGGGACCGACTCGGTTGAATATGGTCAATTTTCCATCACGGCCAACTCAATTGAATACAATCAAATTTCGTTCAGGACTTACTCGATCGAATATGGGTAAATTTGGGCTAGGGTTGACTCTACCAAATTTTGGTCATGGCCAACTCGACTAAATTCGGCCAAATTTAGGTCGGGACCAACTCGCCTGAATACAACAAAATTTTGGTCGCGATCGACTCTGCCGAATACGAACAAATTCGGGCCAGGACCAACTTGGCCAAATTTCGGTCAAGTCCAACACGATCGAATTTTAACTGGAGCCGACTCGACTGAATTTTGCCGAATTTTGGTCGTGACCGACTCGATTGAATACAGCCAAATTTCGATTGTGACCAACTCATTTGAATACGGCCAAATTTAATCCTAGGTCGTCTCAACCGAATACGGCTAAATTTGGGCCAGGGCCAACTTGGCCAAATCTCAATCGAGGCCAACTCGACTGAATTCGACCGAATTTTGAGCAGAGCCAAGTAGGCTGAATAAGACCAAATTTTTGTCGCGGTCGTCTCGACCGAATGCAGTCAAATTTTATTTGGGTCGACTTAGCTTAATGTAATCAAATTTGGGTCGGGGTCAACTCGACCGAATACTTCCAAAGTTTGTCCAGGATTGGCTGGGCCAAATTTTGATCGGGATCGACTTGATTGAATTCGACTGAATTCGACCAAATTTCCTATAGGGTCATGCCAACTCAGTCAAATACAACTAAATTTGGGCTAGTCCGTCTCGACCTTTAGCCTAACCTAACCAAAAATATAAATTCAAAGTTTGGATTGAATATTTTGGATTAGCCATTTTGAAAATCTAGATTTAGAGAATGAATATCCAATTCATAAAATATATAAAATGTTGATCAGACTCAAATCCAGATCCACTAAAATGGATTTTAAATGGATTGAATTTTTAATAAAATGGATTAGATCAGAGAAAAAATAAATTGGATCATGAAAAACTGGATTTTTTGTCCACCCCTAATTAAGATCAACATGTAAGTTATCACAAATTTTTTATTTTATTTTTTTATTAAAAATTTATTTTTCTCTCGTGCCACAATTTGTTTTATTTTTTCTCTAGTGCCACAATTTGTTTTATTTAATTAATGTGTTATAAAAGGGATTTGAAAATAAAATAATGAAAATAGTGATTATTTGATTATAAAATTTAGGACTTAATGTCTCCTTTGCTTTCAAAACTATGCTTTTTTTTCTTCTTAATATAATTTTAATATTTATTAAAAAGGAGTTAATGTGATTTTTTTTATTATATCAACACTAATAATATTAAAAGATAATTGTAACATCTCCGTTCAATATTAGTGAAACTTCACATAATTGATAATTTAGAAGTAGTTAAAGATAAATAAATAACTATACTATTAAAATTATCAAAATAACTATACCAACCTATATAAGATTTTACATTAATCTGCTTTGAGTAATTAAAAGTTGACAACATAATTACAACAATTTCAAAAGATAGAACATAAACCTAACTCGCACTATCCTATATCTTTGAAGCTGCATCATCATCTTTTTCATGAGATAAATCCACACCTATTTCCTCATCTGTTTATACTGGTAAAGATGATCATTGCAAAAGAAGAAGAACAAACATAAGAAGCACAAACACAATAGAGGTAAGTTAATAAAAAAAATGTTTCATTAGTTATAAATTAGATCATATTAGGAAGCTAAATAATTCACATCATTATAAGCATCAAGCCACATCGTAAAAGATTTATTAGACTCAATTATTTGAATAACAAGCATTGGTGTAGAACTACTTGGAAGCTTTGACACTTGTGATGGATAACCTCCACCATAAGGTTAATCTTGTACTGGTTCCTAGAACTACAAATGGTTCTTCCAATCAGGACCTCCTGATACTCTCCACTCCCAATTCATTCTCCTTTACATGGGTTTGAATGATTAGTAGAGTTTCAGGATAAGCTTCCAAATTCTGAGTTCCTACATCAATGCACACCAAAACACACGTACTTTAAAAGGATGTTTCCTTGAAAAACCATTCATCATTCTAAGTTCATAGTTTAACAAGTCTTATCCACTAATCATCAATATACAACACACATATCCATTGAAAAGGTCATCATCATCACAATTTCATACATCATTATATTCCAAAAGTTCATATCATCCCCAAACATTTACATAATCACTAAGTATATTACATAATAACTTAACAACACATATGCAAAATTGGTTAGGGTTTAAAAATATAAAACTATAGCCTGTACAAAACTTCAAAAAATATGTTCTTACATTCAAATTAAAGATAATCGAGTCAAGGACTCAATTCAAAAAGAATCAACCAAAAAGAACATCTATAGAAAAATTTATGCTTTAAACAAGTGACAAAGGTTGAAGTTGCCAACAACCTAATCTATGAGAACCTTACAAGAAAAAATTCTCTCACTATAGACCTCTAATTAAAGATATGACCGGTCAACGTAACAATTCATGTTTCAAGGACCTGTTGTCAAACTTTCAGCTCAATCTAACGGTTAAAAAAGCAGGAATCTAATATTTTCCAAGATGACACAAACCTGAAAAATAAAGTGGTGTCCGATGCAAGAAAAGTGGCATCATGTGTTACAACCTCCGGAACCCACTGATTTGAGCACGCCCGACGGTCCAAAAGTGGCACCTAGCACCCCAAGTCAGTAGCCACTAAATAAGTGACGCCCGATGGTATCAGAAAACTCAGATTTCACATTTTGAGTTTGATTTGTGTAATTTGATATTCTTTGAACTAATTCTATGTGTTTAAACATTTCAGTGATCATAAGTTTCATTTTCCTTAACTCAACCAGTGCCATATTATCCAATTCAACTCACAGGGGGCATTCTTAACCAAAATCAAATCAAGATTTTCATGCTTCTCACAAATAAAACTTGAACCAAAACTTGATGAACTATTTACCTGAGCCTATATGATCCAAATCACCAAATTAAACTCTAGTACCAATTCTAATATCAGATTAGACACAACCAGACAAAATTGAAATCAATTTCAACTACTCATAACTATCAATCATGCCAATTAATCAAGTAATGAAGAACTCATAGTCATAGATAATTAAATCAAGTAATAAGAAGGTTGATTCTAACGAGCTCACCACAAGGAATGATCCTGCACCTCGGATTCTCAAAAAGATGAACGGAGACTCAAAAAATGAACGGAGAGTGAGCAACAAAAGAAAATGCGTTTTCAGTAAAAAGATTTTTGTGCTTTTTGAAATAAAATGGCTGTTTTATTTTTTATTTTTTTAAATAAAGACAGATTCACATTTTTTAAAGGGTTTTACAGTAATAATGTTATATAAGAATATGGACATTTTTTCTTTTAAAAACAAGAATATATCATCGTATTAAATCATTATTCTCTAACATAAGAATAGTCTATCGAGAAAAACACCAGTTGTTTTAATAAATACTAAATCACGTTGAATAAAAAAAATATTAAACCTACAAATATTGAAAATAGAAAGATATTAAGCCAAAATTTAAATTTCATTTAATTAAAATGAATAAAAAATATTAGAAAAGTAAGAACTCATCATGCAGGATAGTACTCTACTTCAATTATTTCCCACTGGGACAATTCAAACAAAAGTTTGTAGCCATACAAATGGAACAAACATTGTGGTGCTAAAATCTGTTTAAAAAACTTTATGATTCTCATTTTCATCCACTTTAAAATATCTTTATAGTGATTTCTTGATGATTCGATTAATTTGGAAAAATATATCTTAAAATTTGTTAATTGTTTACAAAATTAGATGTAATGTAATGTAACACGTTAAGCTTTTCCAATTAAAAAAAAATCTGTATGACAAATAGCTTTTCTAGAATAAGAAACCCTTTCTTATACCTAATACGTGTAAATTCTGTTAAACGAGTTAAACATTAAAATTGTTGTATTAATCCCTGAAAACAAAGAAATTTAAATAAGTGTATTAAATTTTGGAAAAGAAAAAATATAAAAAAATATTTTATTAGTAACTAAAATTTAAAATTTTGTCCATTAATAACTAATTTAGATTATCATTTATAAACGGATGAATTATTCTCTCAACTATTCACTAACATCGAAAATCAAAGTTTTAGTTAAAAAAAATCTTTAAATTGTTTACAAAATTAGATGTAATGTGATGTAACACGTTAAGCTTTTCCAATTTAAAAAAAAAATTGTATGACAAATAGCTTTCTCTTTCTCTTTCGAATAAAAGATCCGCAGCAAACAAAAAACATAAGCATAATTGGATTATTTCCTATTTATTTTGTTCCTCATAGATTTGATTATAAAAAATATGTGTTGTTTCCTAAAAAACTTAACTATATTATCTTAGTATTTCTTATCATTAACCTCTTCATCAAACTTTTAAGAAGAAAACTTTTAATTAAGTATTTTATTCAACCAGTTCACCTACTCTTCTTGATTTTTTATTTTAATACTTTTTCTCTCTTAATCTATTAGTTAAACATTCAGAAAATAATTATAACAGAAGTATCAGTTTTATATACTTATATACACTAATTATAATTATTATTGTTATTATAATAATATGACCATGCAAACTTATATGCACTAATTATAATTAACCATATATTACTTAAACATTTTCAACATTATTAGAAAGCCATAAGGTTCAACTTATCTGTAAATATATAGCTTTTTATCAGCAAAATATAGTTGTAAATATAAAACATAATAGAAATAGTAAAGCTGCATAAACTAGAGATTTATTAATCACAGAATGCCACTCATGCAGTAATCAATTACTATGAACAAAAAGGGAAGATGACAAGATACAATACAACATAAAAATTAGGTTCATTGGCCAATAGAAAATAAAAAATTCAGAACTAAAGTTTAGATGCTACAAAGTTTCTATTGACGAGCCACAACCACAACTTGTTTGCCAACATTGCGACCACTAAAGAGGCCAACTAACGCTGCAGGGCCACTCTCAAGACCCTCAGCAATGTCTTCCACATACACAACTTTCCCTTCTCTAATCGGAGGCAAAACAAACT
>Ga0214545_1012953_pt1 | contig 10610 bp, 12 predicted proteins | sample CNSS4metaG_FD_160064 | JGI IMG/M metagenome (GOLD analysis project Ga0214545, IMG submission 160064) | Root nodule microbial communities from cowpea collected in UCLA plant growth center, Los Angeles, California, USA - CNSS4 | ecosystem: Host-associated > Plants > Roots > Nodule | place: USA...
TGGATCAACTGAAAAAGTTCAAATTGGAGGATTGCAAAGAGGCTGCCACTCCAATTGCTACGAACTGCCTTATGGATGCAGATGAGGCTGGAAACCAAGTTGATTCAACCAAATATAGAGGGTTAATTGGTTCCTTGCTATATCTAACTGCTAGTAGGCCGGATATACAATTTGGTGTTTGCTTATGTGTTAGGTTTCAATCCAATCCAAAGGAATCGCACTTCAAAGCTGCAAAACGGATTCTCAAGTATCTGAAAGGGACAACTAATGTTAGATTATGGTATCCTAATGAATCTAACATTATTCTTAGTGGTTTTTCATATTCTGACTATGCAGGGTGCAAATTGGATAGGAAAAGCACAAGTGGTACATGACATCTACTTGGATCAAGCCTAATCTCATGGAATAGCAAGAAGCAAGCTTGTGTAGCACTCTCTACAACTGAGGCTGATTACATAGCAGCTGGACATGCATATGCTCAAAGCATATGGTTGAAGCATCAACTTATAGATTATGGTGTAAAGCTAGAGAAGGTAGCTCTTTATTGTGATAATACAAGTGCAATCAACCTAACTAAGAATCCAATTCAACTTTCTAAAACTAAGCACATTGAAATCAGGCATCATTTCATAAGAGATCATATTAAAAAAGGTGGTATTGAAATCATGTTTGTGAAAACTGAAAATCAATTGGCGGATTTATTCATTAAACCACTTGCACGTGATAGATTTAATAAGCTTAGAACTGAATTAGGTGTTCTTGACATGAAGAATATATGTTGATATCTGTTTAGCTTGTTAATCTTATTAGATCATGTGTGTGCTGCACTTAAAATGATAAAAATCTGCATAATTTGAAAACTGCCAGAATTTCAGTTAGCTAAATTTGCAATTTCAACACATAGATTTCATTTAAAATGTCAAAATCTGCATAACTTGTATTCTGGAACTGTTTCAATATGCTAAATCTCACAAAATAGCACAAATATTTGATTCAAATTGGTCTGGGTGAATTTCGTGAAATCTGAAATTTTTAGTCAGCTAAAACTGCAAATTTAACACATAGATTTCACTTAAAACTACCACTGCACCAAAAATTAGTTTACTGGTACAATTTTAGACGACTAACTCTGTATTTTTATGTGTTAAAATCACTTATGCTGATGTGAAATTGCTTGAATTGATTTTAATTGATTGACCTAGTCAAAGTATGCATCACATGACTATTTTTGGACTGTAGCAGTAGCTGTAACAGCTATTACATCAACTAAAATCAACTTTTCAAATTGCATTGACCATAAAGTGCTTTAATTACATGATTTCCAATGTTCATGCATTAGTTGTGAAGTGTTTGTGAGTGGATTGATCATAAAACACATGGGAAACATATCACTGCATCTGTAATTTAGATTCCCCTCACATTTAATTGCTGTGATTTCCTGTACTACATTGAAACTAGAAAATCTGCACGATTTAATTGACTGATTTTGAAAATTAACCTGCTGATTCTATAAGTACTTGCATAAGCATCATGCATTGGCATCCTCATTTGCTAGTAAGAGCCAAACCTACTTTTCACCATGCCTAGAATATCACGAGCTGCCCCCTTAGATGATGAAAGCTCCACTCCACCTACTCCATCCTCTCCAAATGCCATGAATCAAGGAAGGCTTGAGATATGGTTTGAAGGCCATGAAGACAGAATTCAAACCTTCTTGATTGAGATCAATAGGAAGCAAATCATCATTCCTAAGGTGATTCGTATGTCATGGCTAAGGGTAGAGAATTTTGACAACCTTGAGCAACATCTCAAAACCCAAAAATTAAAGACATTCCTTGACCTTTCGGGTAAGGTGTATCCAGATTTGGTGAAGGTGTTTTATGCCAACCTCAAGTTCAGCAATGGTGTTCTTAAATCAAGTGTCAAAGGTGTAGAAATGGAAATCACAATGCAAACATGGAAGGATGTGGCTGGCATAAGGCAATGAGGTGTGTAAGTTCGCAAAGGTGAAACTAGTGCAGTAGATGAGTTCAACAAGGTGCAATACTTCAACTAATGTGTAAGAAATCAAGGCGAGCAAGCTAGAAATTTCCATGTGGGAAGGCTTCGTGTGGAGGAAAGGTTGCTAGCCATGGTGGTGACCAAAATCATCATGCCTAGGGGGAGCAACCATGCTACCTTGAATGAAGGTGATCTAGTGGTGATGTACTGCATTCAAAATGGCATAATGGTGGACTAGACCTACACAATTCATGATCACATGATGAAGGCAAAGAGGCTCACAGATTTCAAGCTTCCATATGTGGTGCTCATCTCCAAATTCATTGAGCATTTTGGTGTGGATGTGGAAGGAGAGCTTGAGGAGTCTACTAGCCTTCTCAATCATGTTTCAACACTGAATATGCACAAGATGGGATTCACCAAGGTAGGCAACACTTGGCTAGTTGAAGGAGATCAAGGTGTAAACATTGAAGTTGGAGCAAATGATCATGAAGCGGGAACAAGTGGAGGAAACCAAGAGGAAGATGAACCTCAGCCAATGGCAATTGAGTTGTATAACCCTCTTGAGAATACTGGACCTGCATACTCCCAATTTGAGAGAATGGTTCTCAATCAACTTCAAGACCTCAACATGGCTTAAAATGCACATCACATGTATTGCACAACAAGGTTTCAAGACTTGGATTACCAACTCCATAATGTTCATGACCTCCTCTCCAATGTCTACAATAGAGACAACCCTAGGAATGAGTGAAAGGGATGGCTCATAGGTCATGCATTGCATTTTGATGTTGCATTTTGTGTGTCTGTTGTTTGTTCTAGTATTTTAATTGGCTATTTTCTCATTTTAGTCGACTGATTATATCAGTTTTCAGGTTCATGATGTATCTGCATTTCTGTTTCTGGTTTTATGTGTTTGTATTCGTGTCAGGTGCCCTGGTACACCTCTATGTTATTGCTTTAATGAAAATTTTCATCTTCCCCAAATGATGTATGCATTTACTTTCATTTGATGAATCCAAACGGGGAGAAAAATGAGTGAAAATTGAGTAATATTGTGTCAAAATTGGAAAACCTGAAATAAATATGTTGTAATCATATAATACTGCAAACTTAATCAAAAATCTGAAGTTAAATCATATTATTAATGATAGGGGGAGCATATGCATATGTGATATGTATGTATGCTTGTGTACTTTTGCTTGGTTGTATATTTGGAATATTGGTATCTTGTATGCAAAAGCTTTTTCAGGTTTCTCTACGGATCTTAGCTCATCAATTCAACTCGAGGATGTTGGCTTCATCAATTCAGGGGGAGATTGTTGGCACAAGCAAGCTTGAAGCAAAGAATTGATAAAGCCATGTGTATAAAGATCTTAAGTGCTTGATGAAGATTGATGAAGATCCTCTTGAAGATTAAGTTTTAGTGTGTTAAATATGTATATAACATGTTAAATGTAATGTGTTAGTGTTATACTTTGTTGATAGGTTATATGACATAGGTTCGATGTCTTGTGTGCCTTAGTGTGTCTCTTTTAATCTGTTAAAATGGGTTTTAACAGGTTAAAAGGCTTGCTGTATATAGTTTCTGGTATGAATGCATTCAGTCAGTTGAATTATTTTTCAATTGACTAATTTCACTTAAGTCAGGTGAAATCAGCTGACTGTACGGAAAATTCAATCGACTATTTTCACTTAAATCAAACTATATAAGCTATTTTTTCGCGAGTAGAGGTGCGAATCTGAGTTTTTCTGAACGAAATCATGTCATTCATCTCTGGGAAGCATTCTCTCTCTACAATACACAACTAGAACTCGTGTTTGAAGATCTTGGTTGATCTTGGAAGCATTTTGGCTTTGAGTAGCTTGAAGAACACATGTATGGTGTGCTAGGGATAGCCACCATCAGGTTTGGACGTTCTTGTGCCTCTGAATAGTTTGCCTGGTGTGATTTCAGCTTTGCAAGTGTGATTGTTGTAGGTTTTGGTTCTAGAGTTTTGTGTGAGTCAAAAATCTTGTGTGCTTTGTGTTCAAAAGTGTAATCTTGGTGTTTGATATGTAAAAATTTTGAATATAGTGGAAACCAGGCTCAGGTTGTCCTGGAAAACTGGATGTAGCTCTGTGATTGAGTGAACCAGTATAAAAATAGTTGTGCATTCTTCTTTCCCTCATCTCCCTCTCTTTTAAACTCTTCAAAAACTCAAGAAAACCCAATAATTTGATCTTTGGTGTGATTTAATGCGTGCTTGTGTAATCTGAGGCTTTGTACTTGTTATAAATACTGATTGTAACATGTCTTGTATGTAAAAGATTACTGTTTGAGTTGAATTTGCGAATTCTGCATTCTGCATAATTCTCCAGTATTTTAGTCGATTGATTTGTCCTTCTAATCGACTGTTTCATAGCATCAAGAACAATTTAGTCTGCTATTTTTATATTTTAATCGACTAAAAGTGTACTGGTCAGCTGCATTTACATCCAAACATTCCAGTCTATTAGATTCAATTGAAAAAGGTTTTAAGCTTTTGTAAAAGTTTTATAAAGCCAATTCAACCCCCCTTCTTGGCTAAACTTACCATTTCAAAACTAACATACTCAACTTCATCTGAATAGTTGGGGAAGCCTTCAGGCTTTTAGGATGATCTTCAAGGCGTTGTATCTATCGCCGACCCTCGAGAGCTTTTTATATTTCTATGTGATGTGTCCGAGGGATCCGATCTCGTGGCTTTCCCTGATTGGTTGTTCTAAGAGTGGTTTGATGGATATGTTTACTTAGTAGTTGAAGAAGTTTAAAGATGGTTTTTTCCGTGTAGGTGTGCTTGTGGCTGGACGAATGCTATAATATGATGATGACGGGTTCCCTAAGTTTCTGTTCTACTGGACTGAAACGCCTGCTCGTTTGGACGCGATCTCTAAGGATATGCTAGATGTTGATAGTATGCGGGTGGTGGATGTGCTTGAGAGACTACCGACCAAGATTCCTGGGAAATGGGTTTTTTGCTGTTACCTGACAGATAGTCCGGCCAGGGATTTATGTGGTAAGTTTTTGCGTTTTGGTTATTACTGGTGTTGGACTAATTTGAAGAACTTTATTTTGTGTAGGTGTAATGGCGCATCACACAAAGAATGTTGATCTTTTTGCCAAGATTCGCGAGAAGATAAGGAATGCTGCAAAGGCGAAGGGAAAAGGCTGGCTCCTTCTAAGATGAAGGGTGTTGGGAAGGATCGAAAAAGGTTGCGTGCTCTTGCGAAGACAGGTGGTGTGGGGTCTAGTGGTTCGAGTAACTTAGATTTGGGTGGGTTTAAGAAAAGTAAGATTCAAATGAGGAAATTGCGGAGAAAAGTAAGAAGTTGTCTGAGCAAATTGTTGCTTTCAAGGGCCAGAGGGACCGTGATCAGCAGGCTTGGGATGAGGAGAAAAAGAAGTTGGAGGCTGAGGTTAAAAGGTTGAAAGGAAGTGTGATGAGGGTGGAGAAAAAACTGAAAGCGAAACAAATTGAGCTAGACGAGGTTCGTGCTGTGAAGGATGTTGTGGCGGAGGAGGCCAGTGAGATCTATGGTCTATATCAGGCAATTTATTAAGAACACGTTAATCGTTTTTAGAAAGCTTTAAGGCAGACGGACTTCTTGTACAAGGAGGTGTCTGTGACCAACTGCCGGTTTAACGTGAATCTTGATGTGTACAATAATCGTATGCTGGATATTGCGGAGATTAGCCACCTCAAGGCTGAGCAAGAGGCGGTGATGGTAGGGAATGAGGAGACGGTAGGGTGACGACTCCTCCTGCCAATGTTGATGGAGTGGTGTCAGAGGGGGAGGATGGTGAGGAAGAGGCAGAGGATGCAGAGGAAGTGGCCAAGGAGGTTAATGACGAGGTTGCTGATGAATAGTTTAGTTGTTGGGGGCGAGGTCACTAAACTTTGTTTTTGGTTATTGTCATTAGGGGCGAGGACGCCGAACTTGTTTCTGTAGTTAGATTTGGTTTCTATAGTTGGGGTGCCGACTTGTTGTTGGTGGGTTGTGTGATCTGTGTAGATATCTTTGTAAAGATGGATATTTTGCTGATTTGGGTGTTTAATGAAAAATATGTTTCACTTCCTTCTACTTGATCAGAGTCTGCCTAATTATTTTTTGCGCGTGACTTATTTTAAATGCGGAGATGTTTTTTAATCGTTTTGCGATTTCCGTTAAGTGGATGTGCAATATCTTGAGTGCTTATCGCTGGACGACTTGTTGTTATGTTTGGTTTTAATTACTTCGTTGTATTCTTAGTTTTACAATATGATGCATGGGGTGGTTTTCTTGGTAGTGAGTTTGGGAGCTTTCTTATGCGCTCGATCGGCGGCTCTTAGATTAGAGGCCGGGAGATTGTTGGTTGCGCTTGACCAGCGGCTCTTAGGTTAGAGGCTGGGAGATTTATTTTTGTTAGAGATCGTCCGACGGCTCTTAGATTAGAGGCTGAGAGTTCGTGCACTTAGTTAAAGATATGCTTGCAATCCTCGAACTTTCATTATTGGTAGATGGCTCGGTTAAACCTGCCTGGCCAAAACCCTCCTTAGGAAAAAAATGCCAGGTTAGGAAAGAGTACATCTTTGGATTACAGTGTTTAGCCGATACATGATTTAATTGAAATAAAATTTCAAGTGAGAGATGTTCCAGGTGTTGGGAATTGGTTCTCTCGATAGTCGTTCTAGCCGATATGCGTCGTTGCCTACTTCCTGTAGTACACGGAATGGCCCCTCCCAGTTTGGTGAAAACTTGCCGTCATGTTTCTTGGCTTTACTTGCCATCCTCTAGACTAAGTCCCATTTGTGGAAGGACCAGGGGTTGAGTTTGGACTTGTACTTTCTTGTTGCTCGAAGTTTGGTTGCCATGTCTTGGATGTCCCCCCGCTCTCTTCTTTCTACGAATAGGTCGAGGTGCGTGTTCATACGTACTTCGTTGGGGTCGTGTTCGAAATATGTCTACCTGATTGACGGTTCTCCGATCTCTACTGGTATCATCGCATCGGTGCCATAAACTAAGCTATATGGGGCTTCTTTGGTCAAGGATTGTGGGGTGCACTTGTATGCCTAAAGTATTTCTATGAGCTCCTCTGGCTATTTTCCTTTTGCGCCATCGAGCCTCTTCTGTAATTGCCCTAATATGACCTTGTTCGCCGCTTCCGTTTGGTCGTTGGTCTGCAGGTGTTCTAATAAGCTGGTGATATGTTGGATGTGGAGGTTTTGGTGGAACTTCGCCAAGCCTTTGTCAATGAATTGTCACCCATTGTCTGTGATGATAGTGTGTGGTATGTCGTATCTGTAAATGATGTTTTTCCAGACGAAACATTTGACTTGTTTGGCCATGATGTTTGCGAGCAGCTCAGCTGCAATCCACTTGGAGAAATAGTCGACTGCGACCAAGAGGAATTTAACTTGCCCTTTTTTGGGTTTGAAAGGTCCTACGATGTTCATTCCCCACTTGGAGAATGGCCAGGGTGACATTATGTGATGGAGTTCTTCCTGGTATAGATAGAAGCAGGGCCCGTGTTTTTGGCAAGGCTGACATTTTTTGACGAAGTTGGTGCAGTCTTGTTCCATTGTTCGCCAAAAGTACCCGGCCCACAGGATTCATGTTGCCATTGTTTTGGGGCCGGAGTGGTATCCACAGGTTCCTTCATGTATTTCCTTCATGACGTAAGACACTTTATCGTTCGTAATGCACCCGAGTAGTGGTTTGCTGAAGCCTTTCCTGAAGAGTTGCCCTGTTATCAGCGTGTATCTTGCTGCCTTCTTGACCTATCCTTTTTCTTGGTTCGCTGGTACCTCCCCTTTCTTGAGGTACGTGATGAAAGGACTCATCCACGACTCCTTGGTGGTGACCTCGAAGCACTCTGTTTGTGTTTGAATGGATGGGGTCGTGAGTACTTGTTGTAGCAGGGACCTGTAGCGTCCTTTCTTTTTCGTGCTTGCAAGTTTTGATAAGAGGCCGACTCTGATATTGTCGCTTTTGGGTACGTGTTCGATCTTGAACTCTTTAAGCTTCCCTACCAAGTTCATTACCAGGTGGTAGTATTGTGATAGGAGGTCATCTTTGACCTGGTACTCACCAGTGAGGTGTCTGATAGTGGAGTTTAGAGTCAGTTTTGCATAGCAGGCATCTGGCTTCCATTTCTAGGGCTAGATGTAATCCTGCGACAATGGCCTCGTACTCAGCTTGGTTGTTTGAAGTTTTGAAAGTGAAACAGAATGACTGCTCAATGAGTATGCCCTTTGGGCCTTCGAGGACAATGCCTGCTCCGACGCCTCTAATGTTAGATGATTCGTCGACATGCATGGTCCACCATTCATGCTGGGGTTCTTGGTTTTGTAGGTCATTTGCGACGTCTGCCAAGCATTGTGCCTTAATGGGGCCGTGTGGCTCGTACTGGATACTGAATTCAGATAGCTCGACAAACCAAGATGAAAGTCTTCCCGCAAGATCTGGCTTTTGGAGAATTTTTTGGACAGGGTAGTCCGTTTTGGCGGTAATCAGATGTGTTTGGAAGTATGGTCGGAGGCGCTGTTGTGATTAGCGCGAGTGCCACCTTTTCTACCATCTGGTATCTTGTCTCAGGGTCTTGAAGTATGCGGCTAACGAAGTATATGGGCTGTTGGGTGCCATCTAGTTCTTGCACGAGTGCCGCACTTACGGCGTTAGGGGATGCTGCATGTAACATCCCTATGGAATATTACTTAAAATAAATAATAAAAGAAATAAAATATATCAAAAGTTGCATTAATAATACTCCCAATGCTGTGAAATTTAAATTTATGAAAAACACGCGCCAAAACTTATAACATAAACAAATAAAGTGTTACAAGTTCCTAAGATTCGTGTTCATAAATGAAAACATAATAAAATACATGTGAGGAAAACCCCTAGCTCTAATCCCAAAGCTAGCCCTCACTTCGTCGCCTGGACATCCTCAGCACCACCTGTATCAACATCTACTCCCGTGTAACGAATCACATGATCATCGCCATACACAAACAAAAAGGGTGAGCTGAGAAAATAAAATAACAGATATAAAATATGCAAGATAAATCATACACCCTTCTTATTCATTCTACATAGTTCTTGGCCAAGACCTTAACCCCAAGGCGTTATAACCTTCAATCACACAAATGGTTAGCCTCGGACTCGGGAATATGATGCTCACACGAACCTGCCCGCTCGTGGTCCTGCCTCTACGAACCTCCCCGCTCGTAGTCTTGCTCTACGGACCTACCCGCCCGTAGTCCAACACATGTGATTTGCCAGCCCCGTACCTCCCCGAACGTGGCATCTCTCAAACGTGAGCACAGAACATACGAACCTACCTGGCTCGTATCCCCACGTGAGAGTAACTGGATATGAACCTCCCCGTTCATATCGTCACGTGTTAACCACCATCCATGAACCTACCCGCTCATGGCACAACATCTCCCGATCCAAGTGTAGCATCATTGCTCAAACAACACACAAAACAAAACAAAGGACATCAACATTTCCGCCTGACTCAGCCCACACGCCGCCAAGCGAAATGTCTCCAGACCGCCTGGCGGTACCAGCTCACCGCCAGGCACCAATGCCATTCTAGCGCCACTGTTTTCTAGTCACCGCCTGGCGGAGCACACCTTGCCGCCAGACGCTAAGGAATACAGGGACCCCTGACGCTAGTCCCATCGCCTGGCACACCTACCTGTGCCGCCAGGCGTTGTATCAGTAGCATAACCCCTCTTGTTTTTAGCACCTCAATTAGTCTAATCTGCTACATGACTCAATTCCAAGCCCCAAATAAAGACTCCTCTATGGAATGCACTTTATGGTTAGTCTACAACTATCATAAGTATCACGCACCTAAACTTTACAATGGTCAATCCATCTATTCAAGTTTCCACAATACATGAGCATTATCATTGTAAAGCAACTTTATCCATATCTATGAAGATAGTCAACAATTCAATACCTTCAATCACGTTCCCAAGTATACTACATTGTAATAAGCAGAACTTTACTTCCAATAGTCTTAGAATACTTTTCCCATAATTCCTCATGCATAGCCATACCTAACAACATTTTTCCTCCAATATATATAACTTTAACCCTATGCAATATAACATAACCAATTATCATCCACTATTGAATATATCCACAATTGTTACCTAAAATCAGTAAGTCATAATCAACACTTATCCAGTCACACATAAACGAATGCTATGCTTACAAAACATGATCTATTAACTACAATTCTCCCTTATCCCTTTCTTCCCTTAATATTCCATCCAACACCATAAACTAGTTATACTTCCAACTCTTTACCATCCACACAATTAATCACCATAGTACTTTTCCCTTTCCTATGTTACCAAATTATCTTAAACCTCACCCACTCTAAAGCTCCTCCCTTAGTTTCTGCTACCAAAATTTTGCATAACAGCCCCTGACCGCTAGGCGGGGTATCAGTGCCTGCCCAAAACAGGCTTCTTCATACCTGCGACAGATTCAACCCTTTTTCCAGTATTCATTCCCATCACTTACATTCACCGAGATATGACAATACATATATAAAGGACTAGTTTCCTGCTCTTAATTCAATTCATATA
>Ga0214545_1012954_pt1 | contig 10610 bp, 17 predicted proteins | sample CNSS4metaG_FD_160064 | JGI IMG/M metagenome (GOLD analysis project Ga0214545, IMG submission 160064) | Root nodule microbial communities from cowpea collected in UCLA plant growth center, Los Angeles, California, USA - CNSS4 | ecosystem: Host-associated > Plants > Roots > Nodule | place: USA...
GAAGTACTTTCAACCACATGGCCTAGTACTTTCCCATGTCATACACTCCGCATTTATTACTTTAAAGGTTCCCCTTACCCACATTTATCCACTTAATTACTTAATTAATTATTTAATTTTTCCCGGGTCTTACAGTCCTTATGCGCCAGGTGTCCGATGGAGGTAGAGGGACGCAGGTAGAAAGTGAACCTGATATGCCTACCCCTGCAAGAGTTGGAAGTAATCCTTGGGATGGATTGGCTCTCTGCCAATCGCATTCTTATAGATTGTCGGGAGAAGAAGTTGTTATTCCCCGACTCAGAGGAGCATGAGTTGGTATCTCCTCCGGGTGTGGTGAAGAAGATTCAGAGTGGCGCACAATGCTTCATAATCTTCGCTCGTATGGAGGTAGAGAAGGAAGGGACATCAGTCATACCAGTGGTGCATGAGTTTGAGGATGTATTCCCAGAAGAGGTACCAAGGTTGCCTCCCAATCGAGAGGTCGAGTTCTCAATTGACCTGGTACCTGAAACCGGTCCAGTATCGATGGCCCCGATAGAGTTGGTGAAACTCAAGAAGCAAATAGAGGAGTTGCTGGGAAGCAGTTTATCCGACCCAACACTTCGCCTTGAGGAGCACTAGTGTTGTTGATGAAGAAGAAGAATGGGAGTTCACGTCTGTGTGTGGACTACCGACAACTGAACAAGATGACCATCAAGAACAAGTATCCCCTTCCGAGAATTGACGACTTGATGGATCAATTGCATGGATCGTCAGTGTTCTCGAAGATTGATTTGAGATCGGGATACCATCAAATCCTAGTGAAGGTAGATGATGTACAAAAGACAGCCTTTCAGTATCGATATGGGCACTACGAGTACGTGGTTATGCCTTTTGGTGTGAGGAAGGACCAACCTTTTACCTAGACAGATAAGTGTGAGGAAAGCTTCTAGGAGTTGAAGAGAAGGTTGACGAGTGCTCCTATATTGGTGATCCTGGATGTTGGAAAATCCTTTGAGGTTTATTGTGATGCCTCTCATATGGGGTTGGGCTGTGTGTTAATGCAGGAAAAGAAGGTGGTGGCATATGCTTCGAAGTACCTCAAGGTGCATGAGAAAAATTACCCCACTCATGACTTGGAGTTGACGGCCATTGTGTTTGCCTTGAAGATCTGGAGACACTACCTTTATGGTGCTTAGTTTCGTGTATTCAGTGACCACAAAAGTCTTGAAGGAGCTGAACATGAGATAGAGGAGGTGGATGGAATTCCTGAAGGATTACGATTTCGAACTCCTGTACCATCCGGGGAAGGTGAATGTAGTGGTTGATGCCTTAAGTAGGAAGACTGTACATACTGTTCACCTTATGATCAAGGAGGTGGAGTTACTGGAGCAATTTAGGGATATGAAGCTACAGGTGGATTTGGAGTCTGAGCTCATTAGATGCAGTAACCTGACTATATCTAGTGACTTCTTGGACTCAGTCAGAAAAAGGTAGTTGTTGGATGCAAGTTTGAACAGAGTCAGGGAACAGCTTGGGTTAGAGGAGGCTAGAGATTTTCCTTTGGGTAATGATGGCATACTGAGGTTCCAAGACAGAGTGTGTGTGCCTGATGATGTTAAGGTGAAAAGGCTAATCCTTGAGGAAGGGCATAAGAGTCGTCTTAGCTTGCATCCCGGCATGACTAAGATGTATCAAGACCTCAAGGAAACCTTCTGGTGGCAGGGGATGAAGAAAGATGTGGCACAGTTTGTATCGGCCTGTCTGACCTGTCAGAAGGCAAAGGTAGAGCACCAAAGACTCGGTGGGATCTTACAGCCATTGGAGATACCAGTGTGGAAATGAGACAGCATCTCGATGGACTTTGTGACCCATTTGCCACGAACTTTTAGAGGGCACGACACCATCTGGGTTATAGTGGATCCACTGACCAAGAGTGCTCATTTCTTGGCAATGAACTTGAGGATGTCCATGGCCAAGTTGGCCTAGTTGTACATTAAGGAGATTGTGAGGTTGCACGGAGTACCTTCGAGTATAGTCTCCGACAGAGATCCATGGTTCACTTCACGGTTTTTGCAGACGCTACAGAGTGCTTTGGGTAGCAAGCTCACCATGAGTTCAACTTATCATCTTCAAACTGATGGCCAGTTTGAGAGGACGATTCAGTCGCTTGAGGATTTGTTGAGAACATGCATACTGGATCATTTGGGTGCTTGGGATGAGGTACTGCCTTTGATAGAATTCACCTACAACATCAGTTTCCACGCGAGCATTGGCATAGCGCCATATGAGGCTCTTTATGGCAGAAAGTGTAGGACCCTTCTATGTTGGTATCAGGATGGGGAAACAGTGCTAGTCGGACCAAAATTTTTAGAGCAGACCACTGAGAAGGTGAGAATGGTGAGAGATAGAATGCAGGCTTCATAGAGCAGACAAAAGGCTTATGCGGATCGCAAGAGGAGACCCTTGGAGTTCGCGATTGGGGATCATGTGTTCTTGAGGGTGACCCGAACCACTGGTGTGGGAAGGGCTCTCCGCTCAAGGAAGCTTTCTCCTAAGTTTCTTAGTCCCTATCAGATCTCAAGGAGGATTGGGCCAGTGGCTTATGAGATAGCTTTGCCTCCTTAGTTGGCAAATCTCAACCCGGTGTTCCATGTATCGCAACTGAGGAAGTATGTGTTTGATCTGGCTCATGTGTTAGAAGCTAAGGATATACAGGTCATAGAGGACCTCACTATGGAAGTGCCACCCATTGCTTTAGTGGACAGCAAAGTTGAGGAATGTTGAGGAAAGACAGTTAGTCTTGTCAAGGTCATCTGGGATCGGAGGACCAGTGACTCTACTTGGGAGTTGGAGGAGGATATGACGAAATCACATCCACATCTGTTTACCTGGTACATTTTCATTTTTGAGGTCAAAAATTTTTGTTGTTGGGGAGAATGTAAGGCCCATTATTTTTGCCTACCCTTTTATTTTAAGGGTTGCCCCAATCTATTAGGCCTAAGGGTTAGCCCAAAGGAGAATTCATACCTAATCTGCCCTAACCCTAACTATTCTAACGCACTTTCAGAAAACAGCCCCTTTGTCCTTAAAGCTGTTGTCGTTGCTTTGCTAGGGTTTGAGACGTCCTTGTCTTCACCATAGTTCAACTTATTTTCGCGCTCATGTAAGTTACTCTCCAACTCATAGCACCTTTCCCTTGGTATATTTCGTGTTTTTCCAGTTAAGGTTCGCAGTGGGCCCAATCTTAAGATCTGTTCCACTGTTTTTCCAGTTTTCCAAGCCTATTCTCATAGCTGTTATGCTCTACGTTTGCTTGCCAAGTCCCTTATCAGCCCTCTCCAGGTAAAGGAAGCTAGGGCTTACTCTTGTATTTCGATTTTCCTGTTGGTTCTACTGTTGCTCTACAACTTTTATGGTTGGTGTGTTATTGTGAATGCATCAAATGCCTTGGTATGTTTGTGTGGATTTGTGGGTGTGGCTGTTGCAGGGAAATAGTGACGTGAAACGAGTGTTCTCGCCCAAGCGGGCCTATCTCGCCCAGGCGAGACTTGCAGAAACAGGCCAGATTCACACTCGAGCTCTCGCTCAGGCGAAGAGCTCTCATTTGAGCGAGGAGACATCTCGCTCAGGCTTGAAGGGCTCGCCTAAGCGAGCCTGTGTGGGGACCTTGGCACGTCGCTACAATTTTCAGCCCAGGCGAGGGGTGACCTCGCTCAGGCGAGGAGGGGCTCGCCTAGGCGAGAATTCGCGTTACATCAACCCTCACTGTTGGTGGTCTCGCCTAGGCGAGGGCCAGTCGCTTGAGCGAAAGAACCCTTTCGCCTGAGCGAGGGTTCCTGACTTGAGCGAGACTGACGCATGTGTTGGCGTGATGTTTTTTTTGTCTCATGTCTTGTTTGGTGATTTGTTGTATGATTTCATTACCTTGTTAAAGCATGAATGGGTTATGTTTGCATGAACTGTGTGACCCTTGGATTGGGAATGATGGGTTTGGTATGATCTCGGTATGTGATTTAAATGAGATGGCTAGTATTAAAGTGGCATGATATTGACATGAAATACAACTCTATATTCATGAAATTAGGAAGGATGAGTTGTTATTGATTCAACATGGGATATGAATGAGGAATAATCACAAAGGTTGGCATGAGATTTATATTTGCGATAAATATTATTTGGATGTTTGATTTTGATTGGTCTATGGTCAGTGCGTAATTCCATGGGCCTCTAGGCGAGACCTCATGGTGGTGCTTCAGTGGTCGGGACGTAATTCCATGACTCCTGTTAGTGGGAGTTCATGGTGTTGTCCCATCTATATAATTTAGTAAGGATTCAAGGTAAGGTTGCATCCTGACACTTTAAGGAGTTAGTTAGTCTCACAAAGAGCGGACTGATTCTTGTGGTGAGAGTAGCAGGAGGCCTAAAACTCATTAAGGGCTAACCTTGTGTGTGGGGGGATTGGAACATTATGACACTCGTAACACTTAGCTCGAGGGTGAGTAGGATAATCCACCACAAGTGCAAGTATCCGCTGAATCCGACTAGATTATATGTAATTCGGATGAGTCGAGTCTGAGTCTAGTGTATTGCTTGAGAAGTCATAACATGATTGGTTGATAAGTACTGTTTGGATTGTGTAAAAGCATGGTTTAGGGGTAGCATTTATACTCCAAGACTTGTCTCAAATTTCTATCTGTGTGGCATTTCATTTAAATTAAAGTTATTGTACTGTATGTCCCATCGGACCATCGGCAACGCACAGTCCTCTGGTCCATCGAACAAGGCTGGGAGGGCTTAAATATGAAACAGAACCATCGGTCGATCAGCCCACAGAAACCATGCGAACCCATTGACCATCGATCGATCGGTCACTTAAATAAACTACATATGAACGTCACAAGGGACCATCGGTCGATCGGTCCCACAGATGAATCGCGTCACCTCATAAGGGACCATCGGTCGATCGGTCCCCAGATAGACCACGCGTTACCCTATAGAGGTCCATCGGTCGATCGACCTCATAGGTGATCATCAATAGATCGACCATATAGATTAAATATTCACTTAAGGTTGTTAAACTCATAGAAGATAACCCACCTAGTCAAGCGGCCATCTGTCGATCGGCCAAACAGAAAACCTGAACCAGTCAGCTGGATTAATTAACATTAAACAAGTCAGTAATCTTGATTAAAGGATCATTGGGCCGTGATTAAGGAACCCTAATTATAGGCCCACACCGGAAACTATAAATAGGGCCCAAAGGTAGGTTGGTAAGGATCTTTAATTCGCATTTATTACAACAGTTATACTTATACACCGATCGGTCCATCAACTGACTTAAGCATCGGAGCCTCTTAGACAGGTACCCCAATTGTCTGTTCAACCGATCGAGCAAGGAGAAAGATTTCTTGGCGAAGAAGTTACAGTAGATTGCGAAAAGAGGATACATAGAGGAAAAAGGAGTAGAATTGAAGTGGTTCTCAGTAGGTGCTTGGTCCCTACACCTGAAACAGTTATTATTTATATGGGATGTTATATATATATATATATATATATATATATATATATATATATATATATAATTTATACATGTAATGAAAGATGTAAAAATTCCTAAAACAGAAAGCATGATAGAAGAAATTAAAGTAAAATATATTTAAAAATAATAAAATAAAATATTTTTCTATGGAGAATAGATGATAATAGATAACATCAAATTCAATTAAATGAATTATGTTAACCATAAGAAAAGAAAGGAAAAAAATGGAGAATAAAAAATGTTGGAGAAAGTATAAAATAAAAGTTAAGGGAAAAAAAACAAAGAAGAAGACAAAGCTAGCAACTCATATGAGGAAGTGATTCAGCGCATCTTTTCATCTTTGGAGGACGCAAAAATCAAGTGTTCCAAGTGTGCTTTTAGTAAGCACTCCAGATATTATATTTATCTTTTGGACTCTTCTATCAATCTCAAACTCATCATTCCAATACATTCTTCTTTTTCAATGTTTTGTATCACTTTTAGTTTTTAAGACAAACTTTCATCAATATTTACAAACTAACCTTTTATATCACGATGCATTTGATGATGAGCTTGTAATAAATTGTGTTACCAGGGAATACAATGCAGATTCATTCACCTGATTTCTGCCCGCTCTGTATTTAGTATGGAAAAAGCGAATTGGTCCCTTTCACTCCGCATAATAATTGAGTTGTAAATTACCAGGACAACTTACTTAAGTTCAATTATATAAAAATTATACAAATATTCTAATAATGTATTTTTTTTAATATTTCACATCTTTATTGTACATTATAAATTTATTATTCATAATATTATTAAACTAAACTAAGTAAAAAAATATTAAGATTCACAATAAATAAATATGTTAAAATTAATTTTTTGTCATAATCTTTAGGTAATGAGTATATGTTGTTATGGTTGTATTATTCATTACCTTAAAAGAATGAATTATGAATATTTTTTGATGTTTAATTTTATTATTTTTATCCAATATGAGATTTAGATTTATTCTTAAATTATTTTCAAGAAATATTAAATACATGCTATAACTCATCTAGCAATTCACACATGAAATGATGAATAACAAAATAATATAATGTAAGTTTTGTTTAGCCTGCCTAAACACATCCCACATTGGCGTTGGTATCTATCAATTTATTGGAGTGATTTGTTTTATAAGAAGTTAAAAAGTAGATTATTTGGAGAAATTATTAAAAAATATTTAAGAAGTGTTCCAAGCTGTCCTTGCCTTTGTTCTTGAATAACAGCACTAGAAGTTGATGTCCCACACAATGACTTCCACACCTACCCACCTCTCTAACAAATAACTCTACCATCATCTATTGTCCAAATAGGTCACCATCTTCTTTCATCCATCACCAAGACAACACAATTTCTTTCTTTTTCCTCTTCACTTTCCTCCATGTTCTTCCGCAAGCCATCTCCAACTACCCCTCTGCACTCTCTACCCTCCCAAACACCATCCTTCTCAAAATCCAAAGACCACCACAACAACCACATCATCACCAACAAGTTAAGCTACACACTCTTCTTATCGCTCTTTCTTTTTTCATGGCTTCTTCTTCTTCGCCATCACCTCACACCGTTACAAAACCACACCACCGCAACATGCCACGGATCAGGACCATTGTTCTACATCTACGCTCTCCCCTCGCGCTTCAACCTAGGACTCCTCCAACGTTGTCAGAACCTTAACATCTACACCAACATGTGCCCCCATGTCGCTAACAATGGCCTTGGCCAACCCCTCGCCACTCCCTCCTGGTACGCCACACACCAGTTCATCGGGGATATGATCGTGCACGCGCGTCTCCAGAACCACCCCTGCCGCACCTCCCATCCCCACGCCGCGCGTCTCTTCTACGTCCCTTTCTATGCTGGTCTTTACTCTTCCAGCGTCTTCCGTCAGCACAATCTCACCCTCCGTGATGCCTTGGCCGTCGATCTTGTTCACTTCCTCCACCGTCAACCATGGTGGAAAAGGAACAATGGTAAAAACAACTAAAACCTAAATCTCCCTCCATTTTTGCTGCATTATATTATCGTTTTTAATTAAAATAATTAGTATATTCATATTAAGTATACTTTTATTATTTAATTTTTATATAAGAATTTCCTAATTTATTTTTCGCCTGAGAATTTTTTGTCCTTCTATTAACTTACGTATAAATAAATATGTAAAATAAGTATATCATTTTTACTCATCAGTAATTCTGAAGTCGACTTTAATTTTAATAAAACAATGAATGAATCTAATAAATGGGTAGGAAAACAGAGGGTTGAACTATGAGTTTAAATTTAGATAAAAATAAAAAATGTTGTTTTTATGAGATAAAAAAAAATTATAAATTCATTGTTTTTATGTTTTGAATTGATGGCGATGAAAAAGTGGTGTTCCCATAAAAGTATCTCCAAATTTCTTCAGTTTTGAAGGAAAAATGTGTTTGGTGAGGTGTAGGGAAAGACCATTTTGTTGCCTTGGGGAGAACCGCGTGGGATTTCATGCGCACAGAAGATGGACCCGACTTCGGAGCAAACATCTTCCTTAACCTACCCACTGTCCGAAACATGTCGGTGCTAACAGTGGAACGGCATCCCTGGCAAGGACACAACCAATTCGCAATCCCCTACCCCTCCTACTTCCACCCCAAAACCCTCTCCGAGATGCTCACGTGGCAGGACACCGTCCGCCAACGCCCTCGTCCATTCCTCTTCTCCTTTGTCGGCGGCACGCGCCCCAACCTCGCCAAAGCCAAGGTGCGTGACCACATCGTGACCCAATGCGACGCATCGGAACGCTGCGTTTTGGTCCAGTGCGCGAGTGGTGATCCACGGTGCCATAACCCCATGAATGTTGTGGAAGTTATGAGTAAGTCCACGTTCTGTCTTCAGGCCCCAGGGGACTCCTTCACGCGCCGGTCAACGTTCGACTCGGTTCTTGCTGGCTGTATTCCCGTGTTTTTCTCAGAACACACTGCCTATACACAGTACGTGTGGCATTTTCCTACGGAGAGGGATACGTATTCTGTATTCATAGACGAGAGAGAGGTGAATGAAGGGAAGAAGAGGATCGAAGATGTGCTTGCGGGCATCGAAGAGAAAGAGGTTGCGAAAATGCGTGAGGTGGTGATTGGGTTGATCCCGAAACTCACCTACACGCACCCCAATGCGAGTGGGGATGTTGGGTTTGAGGATGTTGTGGACGTCGCGCTTCAACGGCTCTCACAGCTCGTGTTGAACGAAACCACAAGCTTGGGAAGCGCCGACATTTGAACGGGTTGAAGCGCGTGGCGACGCGACATTTTTATAAAACAATAATAAAAAAATGAAAAAGTTTCTATTATAGATAGGAAATTTATAAACAAGTTCATTTGTAGAAATTGTTTGATTTTTTAGAATTATATTTTAATTCGAGTATATAAGAAATTTATCTTTATTAAGTTGGTTTTAGTTTGTAAGAGAACTTCTTTTAATAAAACTACTAATAAATCATTTTAACCACATAGAGAATACAAGTTTGGGAACTAATTGTTATAATTAGGATTGATTGCAATTATGATAATTGTGTTTTGGTTTCAAGTTTTAGCTTTTAATTTATCAATTTGGTTTGTTTGAAAGTATATAGATATGTGGTTTTAGTCTTTTTCATCCATTCAAATGTACGGATCTTCCGTTAACTTATCATGTGTTTAAAACATTAGGAAATAGTATAGTTATAATGAAACAATCAATTCCACAAAAATGATTAAATTGTTAAAATAAAATTGTGTGATTATAAACTTGAAGCTAATCACATTCTGAGTTGACTAAGTTTTCTTTTTTCCCTTTTTGTCGGCTCAATCTGCGACCAAGTTGTGAGATATTAGAGGTGTAAATGGGGGTGGTAGCAGTGAATAGAAGAAGGTAGAAGCAATAAATGGAATCGTTAATAATGTTTGGGATTGTGTGTTGAGGAAAGTGACGTACATTTAAGGCAACAGGTTTTGGTTTTGTATTAATTATGTGGATCGAGTATTTCAAGGAAATTTTTAATTTTTTTCCTATTTTTTTTTTTTTGTAAAGTTTAAGTTCACTTGCGTTAGTATTTTTATTTACATTTTAATAACTTTATTATCTTAGTAATCTTTGAATGAGCCACAAGCTGTAATATTTTTCAATTAGGGTTTAGTTTTTTTATTCTAATTAATGCTATTATTATAGTATGGTATATGCGCAATTAGCGCAAGAAAATGCTCTTTGAAGAAACGTTCAGCCAAAGATTTGTGTACAAATTGACCAACACCATGTGGTCGCAATCCCCATCTATTTTTTCTGCTCTATATTTCTTTGAAATTTTGTCATCATGCATGACTAAAAAAAATGACGAAGAAAGAGTGTTTACCGAACACGTTTAACTTACAAATTTGATTTTCCATATTTAGGTTAACATTTTGAAGTAACTTTTTCATATATATTGTTATTTTTCATATAATAGTTTCCTAAAGACCAAAACTGCAGTATTATAATATTGATCACAACAAAGCATATTACTAAAAAAATGCGTAGTTTTTCACCGGAAACAACAGTAAAAGACGAGATTTGTTTGGGTACAATTGTCAAACACTTTGAATATATATATATGACATTTTAATTGAAACCTTTTACTTTCTTTTTTTTAAGAACAAAATCAAATTAATATTAGATAATACTTCATCGCCTTAAAAATGTGTCATAATCAATTTGATTCAATATACTTTTATTTATTTTATATAGTTAATGATATGAAAGTTAGAAACACACCATTCATGTGTGTACTGATTTGATATGGGGTGCTTCAAGATCTATAAATTTAAATTTAAATAGACTAATTAATATAATTTAGTTTAATAGGAAAATAAATAAAATTTTAATCATGAGAGAAAATATTGATTAATTGATAAAAATTATTTTGAGGACAATAACTTGCATTATAAAGGAATATTAATTCAATATCACAAATGGCATTGACATCATATTAAAACAATTGGTGTATTATTGATAGTATAGTAGAGCTGATAAGCATATATATATATATATATATATATATATATATATATATATATATATA
>Ga0214545_1012956_pt1 | contig 10608 bp, 4 predicted proteins | sample CNSS4metaG_FD_160064 | JGI IMG/M metagenome (GOLD analysis project Ga0214545, IMG submission 160064) | Root nodule microbial communities from cowpea collected in UCLA plant growth center, Los Angeles, California, USA - CNSS4 | ecosystem: Host-associated > Plants > Roots > Nodule | place: USA...
ATTCAATTGTATTTTAATTTTTGTTTTTTTTTTTTTTTTTCTGTGGGGATAAATGTTAGTTTGGTACGACGTCAATTTTCGAAAACAGTTTCTATTTTTTTTTTTCTAAACAAAACCTTTCATTGTATTTTGAATTTCCATATCCGGGTTGATAACAAAAATAGAGGAAATAAGATGAGATAGAGACAATTAAATTCAATCACGCGAATTCTAATCATTAGATCATTCAATATGAATTGATATTGATGAAATTTAATCTCATTTTTTTTGTGTCTTTATTATTTATTTAGATGAAATTAGTTATTGCTTATTGATCTTATACTACTTTATTTATTTATTTCTCACGGTAAAAGCTGTTAAATATAAATATTTAAATAATAAAATGATAAAATTTTCATACAGTTTACTTTTGTTTTCCGACGATAAATATGCACAATTTTTTGAAAAATAAATTATAAAATAAATTTATCTATAAGTTTTATATTTTTTATAAAATTAATTTTAGACATCATTATTAACATTGACATTTCACTTGGACTTAAAGTTAATAATTCATTTATCACTTATTATTACATGAAATATATTACTAGAAAAAACCAAGAAAATAAAATATGGAGTATCAAACAAAATTTATGCTCAAAATATATAAAACAATCTCCCAATAAAATGTTAAACAAATAAAAATATAGAGAAATGATACGAGAAAAAGATCAAGAGTAATAAAAATAAGAAGAGAACTAAACCACTTAAACTCAAGTCTATTATCAAATCCTACATTAGAAAGCTTATTCACACATTGATTCCATTATCTAAATATGTGTGATAAACATGATAGATACTTATTATTCACGTTTATTTTACTTTAAAATTTGTATTCATTCGTGTGTTATTTGTTCTTCTCATGGAAATAAGTAAGACTTTTGTGTTTTCTTTTAAGTTGGAAATAAATTGCTGTCTTGAGATTATTATGCAGAAGAATGGACATTTGAAGAGGATTTGAGAGTTGCGTGTCAAAACCAATTTTCGCTTAGCCACAAAAGTCTTTGCTTAGCAGTTAAGCTTGCCACTCGCCCATCGAGTATGTTGTCTTGCTCAGTGAGTAAGGATAGTTGTGAGTGAAACTGAAATCCTCACTCGCCCAAGTTCTCGCTCAACGAGAAGACGGATTTTGGAAGTTGTTAATCTGTCATGAATGAAATGAAAATATGTGTGTTGTTTGTATGAAAACACAGAGAAACCAGGGATTGGTCAAAGGCAACTCTGGGGCATTCATAATTCATATTCCTCCGCAATGAACTCATATTTTGTGTAACTCTCCAAATGCAATATAATCTCTTTTGTTATTCTAATGTTTTATCTAGATTGTTAATGATTATGATGGAATATCATGTTATCTATGAGTATTAAATCGTTGGAAGATGAATTGGAACTTAGAGATGGATAGAACATCGAAGAGTTTTGGTTCTAGGAATAGACTAAATCTCTCGGTCATTCTACACATCTGTGCTTAATGTAAATTGTATGTTCACTTGCCAAGGAATTGGTAATTTAACATATAGATTTCGAACTTGTTTTTAAGAAATTAGGACAAGTATGCTTATCATGTGAATGTTGAGTAGAATGGAGATATATTGCATTCTTGTTGCACCAAAATTGGTTCATGAAATCCAATCCAAATGAAGCTTTTTACCGAATCACATCTTAACTTTTATCATTTTGTATGCTTTTCTCTTAGATCAAATCAACAATTTCACTATTGCCAAAATTAGTAAATAATTGTAATTAGACAAACAAATGAAAATCCCTTAAGAAAATGATACTAGGACTTCCATTTTACTACTTGTAATGAATTGGTACACTTGCCAAAAAGTTAACAAGTTTTTTGCACCATTGTCGGAAATTTATTTGTTGTTATTTAGTCAATTGTGTGCTATTTTATGGTTTAGGCTTTCATTTATTTGTAAATTCACTTTGCTTTCTATTTTAGTATATTGAAATTGTGTATATATTTCTCTTGTACCTGCCTTGCTTTGTCTAATGGTTATTGTTCTGCATGAGAAGAAAAACAAAAGTTGGGCATCTTCTTTTTGATCCTGAGATTGACCAAACTGCTCATAGGAATAATAGTAGAAGAAGAAGGTAGAATTGGAAATCTAGAGAAGCTAGGGTTGACTCGATTCGATCTGCAACTTGGGTCGAATTGGCCTAAACTTCGACCCAAGCCTACTTGGCTTGACCTTTAATCATGCTAATAAGGCTTATCCTTCTATCGGGCTGACCTGTGTCAACCTCTTGCCCGAGCCGATCCATCTTGAACTTTGGCTTGGGCTGCTCCATCACCATCATTAGCTTAGTCGACTCTTCTCAATCTTTGGCCTCAAATAGCCCAAGATGGCCTATCTTAACCTTTGGCCCACGTCGTCTCAACTGTTGGCCCGATTGGAACATCAGAAACTTCGGCCCAGACGAAATGTCTTGAACTTCAACCTAGATGACCTATATTGATCTTTGGCCTGGACTAGCCGTCTCTACCTTATACTTAGGTCCACTTGTCTTAAACTTTGACCCACGTTGCTTATCTCAACGTTGGCTCAATCATTATGTCTCGACCTTCGGTCTTGGACAACCGATCTTTACCTTCTTCCATGGACAACTTGTCTTAACCCTCAACCCTAGACAACTCACCTTCACTTTCATCCCATCTTGACCTTTGGCCTGTCTCGTCTATGTCCTGACCCAACCTGTATCCCTTTTAGCATGGTCCAACCTGTCTCACCTTCAACATGACCCAAACTGTCTCGACCTCTATCTTGGGTTAGTTCATCTCGACCTTTGTCATTGGAAAATGTCTCGACCTTAAACGATATGCCTCAACTTATGGTTTGGTCAACCCCACCATCGCCTAAGCTAGCATGTCTCCACCTTAGGCCCTACTTGACCTATCTTGAACTTCAGTTTGACCTGACTTAGCTTATCTCAAAATTTGGCCTAGGTCACGTTGTTTCCATCATCGATCTAATCAACTCGTCTTGATCTTCAGTTTTTGACGACTCAAACTAACCCTTCTCTACCTTCGACTTAGGTCGGTCTATCTTTACCTCTAATGTGAGTTGACCCATTTTTTCCTTTGGTTAGGCCACACTGTGCTACCTTGCCCATACTGGCCTACCTCAAACTTCGGCTTGACTTCACCATCTCAATCGTTCGCCTTGATCAACCCGTCTCAACCTTCACCTAGGTCGATCCATCTATATCTTTGGCCTAGGTAGGCTCGTCTCGACTTTCATCTCAAGTTGATAGTTCTCGATCTTTGGTTCGAGCTAACACATCCTAACCTTCGACTCCAAATGACTTTATTACTTTTTAAATTTAGTTCAATATTACTTTCTTTTTTTGTATTTTTTACACAGACACACATACACACGCACACACGCGCATACACATGCACACATGCATACACACACAACACACACACATGCACACATGCGCATGCACACGTACACACACACACACATGCACACATACACGCACACACACACACAACACACACACACACATGCACACACACACACACACACACACACACACACACACATATATATATATATATATATATATATATATATATATATATAATATTATTTTTTATATAAATTTAAATTTGAATGTGTTTTTAAAGATGAGTTGCTAAGATAAAACAATGATTTGTATTAAAGTGTAATGCAAATTCTAAAAGAATCTAGAAAATCCTAAAATATGCTTATTGAAATGTAATGAAAATTCTAGAACAATGTAAAAAAGCCTAAGATAGGAGAAAAAAAATCAATAACATTCTACATAGGAAAAAATCTAGAACATTCTACATAAGTTCTAGTTAGAATGTTTTAAAATAATCATGTAAGTGAGATGAGGTCTGTAAATACCCACGTACTCTACCATTTTATGCATGACAACAAGTAAGATAACATCTAACACACCACTTACAACTATATAACATACTACTTTCAACTACTACTTCCACATTTTACTATCTTCACAAATTTCTCTATCCCATCAACTATTCCTTTCATGATCTCAAAATACTATCAATCTTCATACAAGATTATAAATAGTTAAATGTATCAAAGTGTAATAGAAACAAATATAAAAAATGAGTAAATAATGAGGTTATTATAATAAATATTTCATTAATTTTTTTTAAATATGTTAATGTATTTAAGGTAATTTAAAAAAGTGATTGACCTCTAATTATAATAATGTGTGTTTATTAAACGTTAATATACAATTGATAAGTGTCTGCATAATATCCATTTTGCATAACAAATTTGAATCTTATCTTAGGTGAAAAAACACTTTTCTCAAGAAAACATTCATTCTTTTGCTCAAACATCATGCCTCCAAACTTTTTGGATTATAAATGAGAAATCTTAAATTACATGTCACTTTTTTGTAGAAAAACAAAGGAAATAGGTATCGAGTGGCTGAGCCATACCAACCCAACTCAGCCACAATAGTTGAAGATATAGAACACGGTCAGAAGTCTTACTACTAAGTCAAAGGAACGTTGCTAAGCCACAAACTTGAAAAAGTAATAGAAGTGAAAAGAACCCAATGAACTCATTGACAGAAAAACCTCACCATTGGTCTGAACTTAGGCCGAGCTCAAACAGAAAGGAAATCCAGGACATGAAGATTGTGTGGCTGAGCCTGGGAAAACTAGCTGAGCACCGCCCATACCATGCTATAAAACAGTGACCTCTTCTCGTGCTAAAGGCAAGCAAATCTGTAGAGAATAAGTCTCTCTTGTACTCCTTCTTCCTAAAATTTTCATAGATTAATTGTATAGGGAATGAAGAGTTGTAAATTGAGAAGATCCATGCTCATCATGAGTGGCTAAGACTAAAGAAGCAAGGTTGTTTGTAATTGAATTTCCTTTCTTTTATGATGCATTTATCTTTTATATTATCTCTTACTGTTTAAGATCAATTTGCTGCAAGTTGTTTAATTAAACTAGTTTAAACTAAGTTAAGAAACTAATTTGAATTGTGGTCCAATAAACTTTTCAGACTTGTACTGGTGCTAAATTAAGTATCTAGAGGGGATGCTAGGTGGGGAAAAAGGCTCGAGCAGTAATGTAGGGGTTTAGGCTGCCAAGAGTTAAGAGATCACCTTGGGTTTAAATTCCCTACGTTCTAGATAGCAGAGATGCATCTAAATCTACCAAAGAGAGTGCTTCTAGAGCAATGGTCTTGAAAAGTTCGAGATAAAAGAAGGGAAATTGTAATCTGACGAGAAAGGGAAGACAAAAGCAATCAACAATACCCTCTAATTCAATATTCAACTCATAAAATCTCTTATTAAAATCATTCAATATTCAACTCATAAAATCTCTTATTAAAATCTGAATCATAAGAGTGTAATAGTTGATCTAATTATTGTTAAACCTTTGCAAGTCCCTGTTGAGACGATTTTATACTACAATGCAACAATACATACGGTTAAAAAAACTCTTCACCAACTAAAGTCTTTTATCTTAATGATTTATTCAAGTTTAATTGTATATTAATTATTATATTTCTTTTTAATGATATTATTAAAAATAAAACATATGCTCAATTATATTAACTATTTATAAAAATTAAAACAAAACTAGCAGAAATAACACTATTATATATCCAAAATAATAATTTTTATCTTTCTATACTATAAATAAAATATCTCAATACTTATTCTACAATATTTATCCTAATAAAGATTCCATGACAAAAAATGTGAATAAATGACAGAATCTTAGCATGTTCTTACACATATTCTAAGAGAGAAATGAAGATGAAAATTCTAAATTTGACCATTTTATTTCTCTTCGCATACACCAAGAAACAATCTAGAATGGTGAGTGAAATGAAGAGTACCTTAACTTTGGTAAATGAAATGTTGTCTATGGAAAACTTGACATAGATGCTACTTTAAGTATTTTTGAATTGGAGGCAATATCCCTAAGTGGTTTATTGGTGTGTCTAATAAAGTTATAAAACGTTGCACCAAGTATGGCACCAACAAATGGTCCAGCTATATAAATCCAAAATCCAGTGTAAACGTTCATCACCAAAGCAGGTCCAAGGCTTCTAGCTGGGTTCATCGAAGCTCCTGACACAGGTCTGCATGCCATTAATTATCAAACTCCACTCAAAAATCGAATACTCTTTTTGTAAATTAAATCTTCCTATTATAACCCAAATAACAAAAAAAATGTTTTCATCTTCGTGTCTGAAATATTACTTTAGTAACAAATTTAGCACTGAATTACCCAGCAATGAAGACGTCTACTATAACTGCCATACCAACAGCAATCCCTCCTAATTTTCCAATCTGTTACAGAAAGAGGGATTTGCATCAGTTATAGTCTTTGAAAATGAATTTCAGACGTGCATAATATTATTAGCTTTTTCTGTAATGCTACTGGCTTAAAGAATTTATCAATATTAGTGAAAATGTGTGTGTTTTTTTTTTTTTAATTTTAAAACTAAAAAATAAATAATTTTGTAAATATTCTTTTATTAAAGATCTTTATTTTAGTTTAAAAATGATTAATTTAAAAGAAAAATTAAGTTAATGAAATACTTAAATCTTACAAATCAGTTACTTAAAAGGTAAATTCGGTAAAACAATTGTTTTAACTCAAACAAATATTATTTATTAAAGGATAAAATTGAGAATAGAGACGTGGATACAAAATAAAATATCCTTTTGTATCGATATAGATAATATTTTTGCCTAATTAATATAAATATTTTTAATTGAGTTTTTATTAAATGATTTTAGTTTATTGAATATTCAAAATTTTTGATATTTTCAATTGAGTAACTAATATCTTGTATTGCCATCTTACTTATTTGTGTCTTATTAAAGATCTCTTGGTTAATAAGGAGGAATCCAAAAATGAAAGTGGTGATCCGTCATTGTAGGTAATGACATGAAAATCATAAGAAAACATGATAATTTTGTTATCTAACATATTTTGAATGAAAATAATAAGAATTACTCTTCAATTTATGATTAAATACATAACCTCATATTTCTTAATACATAGAGACAAACAATAAAAATAATAGTAGGAGAAAATAATGATTAAATCAATTACTGAAATTACCTAAATTTATGATAAACTAGTTAATATTTTTATTCAGGTAAGAAGTATTTTGATTTCAATAAAGTGTAACATGAATGTGAAAATGAAACGAAAGGAATTGAAGAATAGAAAAAGTGCACTGATAGAATATACTGACCGCTCTTTTATCCGTTGAAACTGCACAAACAACGAACATTAAGAGAAATGTTGTAAGTAACTCAAAAACAAGAGATTGAACTTGAGATCCTGCTGGCCTTGTTCCAAAATAAGAATTATCGTCTATTTCAAACAGAAAGTACAACGACCCACTAGCAAGGAAAGATCCCAATATTTGCGCAATAAAATACAAAGGCACCTGTAACAAATAATTATGCATAAAACAAATTTCACGAGTAGAAACAAATTGATATGGTGATAGATAACATGCCATTTTGAAAGGGAAGCGACGATAGATAGCTAAGCTGAGAGTGACTGCAGGATTGAGATGAGCACCAGAGACGTGACCAAGAGAATAAGCCAAGATCGTTACTGTGAAACCCCACACTAAGGCAACTCCCGGTAATGTTATTACCCCTTTAGTCTTTTCTGAATTATTAAGAACCACAGAGCAACACCCAGCAAATACTAAAAAATATGTCCCTATCAACTCTGCAAATACCTGTTACATAAACATTTCATTCTTCTTTCCCTCATCATCACTTACAATTAGCCCCATACAACACTGCAACATAAACTAAACCAATCAAATATATGCACACCTTTTGAAAAACCTGAACTATCGTAGGAGAACCACAAAACCCAGTATCACTTTCTGTGCTTCCTTCCATTTTTCAAAACCTAAATTACAATAAACCGTTTTTTCTTTTAATTATCATCATTCCTTCTCTTTTGGTGGATGATGAGTTTCTATGTTTAGAACAAACTTATGGTTTCCGCATGTAGTGAAAGCATACTAGTTTATAGGATATGAACGTGGATATTTGAGGTTACCTGTTTTCAGGAGAAAACATTGGATCTGTTTTTTTTATTTATAAGTTCTTCGTATAAATATAGGTTTTAGAAGAAGCTTGTAACTTAGGACAGATAAAATATAATGCCATGTTTCATCAACTTAATCAAGATATCAAAGCTTCAAATGTGCTTCAACCATGGCCCATCAAAACGTAATCAAGCATACACTATTTATTTAATTTCATTACAAAATATGTTCAAAGAGAGCATAGCACACATGCAAAATAATGTCTTAATTGACTATATATAGATTCAAAGTACGCATCATAAAGTCAAAATCTAAATCCAAACCCAAGTGCAACACCTTATTACCTGATAAAGTCATCATAGTCACACTAAAATTGCATCATTCGTTGAAGAATCAATCTTGTGGTCACTATTACTTTTTGTTAATATATATTTTTGTAGAACGTGTTCCTTTTATGAGTAAAAGTTAAATGAAATGATGAACCATTATTTTTATATTTTTACTTTAACATCGGGTTATATTCGCAAATGGAATTCAAAGGTAAATAATTGAAACAAGGCATACTTGCATTCTTCATCCTCATTCTTTTAAATATTTAATCTTAAAAAAAATAATTATTTGCACAAGATTAAACAAAATTTAAACAATTTTACACAAAAAGAAACTAATTAATTACTAAATTAATAACTGAAATTAATTTAAGAAAATGATTTCATAGACATTGAACAAAATCTCAATGCCCACTTCGATTTAAAATTTATCGATTACCCATCAACTAAGCTTATCAAATGTAGACCGTGAAAAAGTATCACTTCAACATTATAATTTGGTGGATAAGTAAAAATAATACATTTTGAAAAGTCTCATATCAACTAAGATAAACAATGGAGTGGATAATAGTAGCTATATATTATACACTTAAAAGTTCATAATGTTTAGATATCACTATTAAAAACACTATAAGCTTATATTTGACTTTTCTTGTACTCTTGTACCAGAGTGTTATAGTACATTGTTGTTGTGAGGTTTGATCTAAATTTTTGCATTAAGTACAAGTGTATTTGGTATCAAAAAGACACATGTAAAAGTAACCTATGTATTGTAAAGTTTTTTACATAATATTATTCTTTGGTTATCATTAAACAATTGCTCTAATAGAGTAATTCTCAAAGATAAAGACGTTGGTGTTCTTCATGATATTTTTTTCCATTACAATTTTCATATTTTCCACAAAAGCACTTAATGTCGATTTTATTTTCTCCAAAGAAGATAAAAGACCCCCTTATAAAAAAATTTAAATTTAAATATACTTTAAGTCACATAATATATAATTTTGCATATTTTTAGTCTTAAGTATTGGTTAGTTTTTTACTCTCCTACTCCTTATCATGATATACACAATGAAAGTCAAATGGTAATAACAATTATCCAACGTGGTAATGTAATTCAATTGAATATCTTTAATATTTGTTCTTCCATTATTTACCTTTTTATTTGTTGTAAGGGCTACACGTTTGCAGTCATGCAAAAAGGACGAGGATAAAATCTACGACAACATGAGACTCAATTATCATGTAATGAGCTCTTAGTCTTATGCAATTAGTTAAACATATTGGTTTATGCTTGTTAGGAACAACCACATACTGTCAAGGACAATGATCAATTAGATTAGTATAGTTATGGCCCTGAAACTACCAAGCAAGAAACTAAATCCCATTTGAGGTTGTGTTATGGTCTTTCTATTCTTTCAAACCCACCCACCGACTCACTTCTCTCTAATCATTAGCCACCTCTTGAACTTTGCATACATGCACTGTTCTGCCACTTTTTCATCATATTGTCGTAGTCACCGCCCGCACTAAACACTTACTCACAAATTATTTTCATAACTCAGATACACGCGCTTAATCACAACAACCACTTTTAAAATAAATATTTCTCTCTATTTTAATATTGAATGAAAGGGTTTTTATGACCCATAATTACAATATATTAATTATAATCCACACTAACTGAATGAAAGAAGTGTTGGAAAACTGTAATCTACCAAAACGGTTATAACAATTTCCCCTCCATCAACCTAGGGCTTGTCCTCAAGACCTGTCTTTGAAGAAAATTCAAAATCTGGAAACAATGTTAACAATTTGGCAAAAGTACCAAATTATGCAAATAGTAGGTAAGACTGAAATATCATTTTGTTTAAGAGACTCGTGCAATACTAAATAATCGTGTAATTAATAACTAATTTAGACTAAATAATACTTCCATTATTTGAGTTTTGTGCAAGAAAATAAAATTATGCATAAAGAAGTAAAAGGTGAACTTTGATAGTTAAAATGCTTAGACGGTGAAAAAGACAAGAAATTATATGAAATGGTGTTGTTGGAGTTAGATTTCACCAACTTCACTCTCAACGACGAATCTTTTTGGGGCAGGGAGGGGCCCTGGCCCCCCCAATTTTTTTTTTTGAATTTTATATATATATATATATATATATATA
>Ga0214545_1012957_pt1 | contig 10605 bp, 12 predicted proteins | sample CNSS4metaG_FD_160064 | JGI IMG/M metagenome (GOLD analysis project Ga0214545, IMG submission 160064) | Root nodule microbial communities from cowpea collected in UCLA plant growth center, Los Angeles, California, USA - CNSS4 | ecosystem: Host-associated > Plants > Roots > Nodule | place: USA...
TTTTATTTCTCTACCATGGTTGACTTTGTTGCAACTCCCATCACCTTGATTGCAGCTTGTTTCACTTCCAAACACTGTAAAGATCTGTTTGTAATGGGGTATATTGTACAGGAATAAGACTAACCAAACATTCTTGGTTTTGATAAAAAGGAAGAGAGAAGTTTCCTCTTCGACTTGGTGTTCTAATAGTTCTTGATTTCATTGCTAGTCTTTCTTTTATGTTATTTATATTATTATAATATGTATTGTATAATATATTTATATATATATATATATATATATATATATATATATATATATATATATATATATATATATATATAATTTATATTTTTGAATAATAGGAGCAATTTGAGAAGAGATTTTCTCAAGCAAGATCATATGTTATATATATCTTCTGTCAGACAATCTGAATAGGAAAAGAAAATAATGATTAACACTTGGATTCTTGTTGCTGGTGGAAAGAAAAAAAGGGTTGGATCTAAGGGATTGGACAACAAGTTCAAAATTATAGGAAGGATAATGAAAGGTTAAGTCATCATTTTCAATGTTGTCGTTCCTTACTTGCTCCTGATGTACAAACATTACTTCAACAACAGTAGTAGTAAGAACACCAACAAGAGCAACCACAACAAAACCATCAAGACCAATGTTAAGATAGATGTGATCACAATAATTCTTAGGCATTTAGTTTTAATGTTGACCTTTTGGATCATCTTAGCACAACATTTAGGTTACATTTTGATCAAACTAGATTTGGTTGTATCTTCTTAGACCATTACTTTGTAATGAGTTGTTGGTCCTTGATTTTGGATACATGTTCTTAATTCTTCATTTGGATTGTATGTTGTTGTGAGTAGATTTTGGATATGCTATATTAGAACTTTATTAGATTGTCATGTACACCATCTTCAATTGATTTAGTGATGATAAAATTTATTTTAATTTTAATTTTTTTACAATTGAAACACAAAAATATAAAAGAAATATATGTATATATATATATATATATATAGATGTATCAGTATAAAAATAGTTATATACGAAACAAATGTGTGGGTAAAGTCTACATTAATTACATATGGATTTATTCTTTATGTAAAGGTAGTCAACATTTCATATGGATATATTTCGTAGGTAATGTCTTCGACATTACAAATGTCTTCAGACTTTAAATGACAATTATATTTTTGTATGTAAAGATTAGTAATTTTCTACGTACTGTTACCGATGGATATTTTGTATGTAAAATTCCATATAGAAATTCTCCTCATGTAAACTATGTATGCTATCTTTACATATTGGATTTTTTTTTCTGTATGTAGTCCATTGGTATCAATATTTCCTTATATGAATAAATTTAAAAATAAATATGTGGAAACTTAATCAATTATGAAAATTAGATATAAACACCTTTTTCTGAATACAAATACACATGATATATATATATATATATATATATATATATATATATATATATAATTTCAACACATTTCTATAAACCAAATATTTTCGTTTAACAAATTATAACAACAATTGAATATGATTTTCAAATATTCATATGTAATAAGTAAAATGTATATTTTTACTTTAAAACTACCATTGACCAAGGTGTCGTGATAATGGTCATTCGTTAGTTCATCTATAATGAATTCGAAGAGACTTTAGACCAATCAACATCAAAGAAATTAGATTCAACTTATTTTTAAATGAGATCAACATAAGCTTTAAATGGCTTAAATCAAATCTCGTATACGTTGGACTTACCTCTAAAAACACGTTTACCAATATTATTATTTTAGTTCTTTAGTACAAAATTTCAAAGTTAATTTATAATGATATTCTTATTCTCGATTTAGCATCACATGATTCTTATAAGAACTTGTGCATTCCTTTTTTATTATTGAAAAATTATATCTTTGCAGTAGTGATGGCAAATAAACCCATTCGTATGGGTATTGTCCAAACTTGTACCCGTTTTGATGGAGAAATTTCCGCAATAATTGGATATGGGTATGGGTATGGGTATGGGTATGGGTATGGGTCGTCCCTATCTCGTCTTGTTGCATCGCTATTTGCAGCCAACATACGATTGTTAGGTCTATTTCTACATCTAAATCGATGTTCTCAATGAAAAAAAAATTCTTTCAACTCATGTATATATTGTCAACTTTCTTTTCACAAAATAAATTTCAAGTGTAATCATTAAGAGATTCCACATTTCTTCACAGAAAAATGTTACGGGTTTAAAATATTTTAAACATGACAATAGTCACGTTAAGTTTTATACAAAATACTAAATATTTATGACACTAGATAGATTAACGATTAAGATTCATTAGCATTAAATAATTCAATATGATAATAGAAATACATTATCACTATAATAAATACATTCTTTCGAGAGACTAGTAAATAGTAAATTAAAAATTATATAAAATAATTCAACATAAAATTAATCTTTTCTCGTAATATTTTGGAGAAAAAAGATAAATTTATTAAAGAACATGGTTTGGTTGTACACTTTAACAAGAAATATTTGAGGAAATGGGATTGAGTGGAAATTGAGTGTCCCAAGCATAATTGAATACGATAGCCCCGTTAAAGAGAGGTTGACCTGAACTAACAAGACAAGCATCACCTGAAACTTTCAAAAGTGATGAGTTTATTGCTTCAACCGTTTGAAATCCTTTGCAATTCAATTGCACATTGGTTTGAACACATGCACACCTATTTGTGATACTCACAGTCCATTCTGGTTTTCCGTTTACCTTATGTCCTGTTGCAGATTGGGTTACATGGATGTCACTCAAAGAACATTGACTATAACCTGAAAGTGTCATTCATAACATAAATCATTAATATTATTTCGTAGACAAAAAATATGTTTCTTTCATGATAGAAGATTTCACCTTGAGAGACTAAGGCAAGTAAGAGAGTTGCGATAAAAATCTTCACCATTTTTGATAACTCAAATACAAGTTTAAATTCTTCAATTTGTTTAGATAAAGAATAATCTTGTATGTGATATTATTTATAATCCTATTTGAGTTGAATCCCATTAATTCTTATTCATTTGAAAACATATACAATAAAAAATAAAATTAAAACTTAATAGTCATAAACTAGGAAAATAATACTAATTAGCAAAAGAGAAAATATACCTTTAATTACATACCTGATTATGCTAATATATCAAAAAAATCAATGAATACAATAGGAATAAAAGAAAACAATTCATAGTTGACTAGTCTTGTATATCTTCATTATGTTTTCCCATTAAGATTACTATTCATTTCAAAATAATTCTTATAAAAGTAATGAATCAATGAATTCTTTATTCTTTTCCAAAAACATATGTATTAATTAATTTCAAATCAAATTCCTCTTTAAAAACTAAGTTTATGTCCATATATAATACTAAACTAGTTAATTCAGAAAAATTTTAAAAATTAATTACTTTAGTTAAAATTTTCAATTTGGTAATAATTGTATTATTTATCTAAAATTATCTTTAGAAATCATTGGGGATAATCATAAAATATTAAAATAAGAAAATTATTATTGCTTAGAATAAAATAATAGTATATTTATTGATATATAATGAATGTAAATATTGTTGTGATCATATCATCACTTTATCAGAAAATGTGATCATAAAACCATACATTTATGCACTAAATAATTGATTTTAATCATTACATTTTTTTAAATAATTGAATTAAATTTTCATTTTGAATTTACTTTTTTACACTCATTCCTTGCATGTTTCATAAAATATATTTAAGCGCACATTTCTTCTTTTAAATTGTAATAGATATACTTATAATAATAATAGTGTGACAAGAAATATCAATGTCTACCTAACGAGTTAATTCCATATAGTTTATCTATGATAAATGTTAGATATGTTTTTTTATCCCCACAATATTATTTATTTGCCTAAAAAAGTTATTTAATGTTTTAAATTTATCTTTTAATTGTTAAAATTAATAAGATATTACATTTTTGGTATATTTGAATCAATTTTACCTCCTACATTTTTTAAATTATTAAATTTCTATTTTAGTCGAGTAATATTATAAAGGTTCATAAATTACTATATACCTACTACATTTGAGTAACCCGTTTCATTTTAAAAGTCGTAAAGAAAATTAATATACATCAAAACGAATCGAAGATATAGTACAAACAACCTTAATTGAAAGCTCAAGTTCCTCTATTACTTGCAACAAAAACCACGGCTAGAAAAATACAAATAGTCACTAATTTAGTGACAAAAGATATTTGTCATTATGAATGACAAAAGACCAATTTTTTTTTTTGCTAAATTAGTAACAAATATGGTGATTGAATTCTCAATAAAAAAAATCGATAAAAATTAAACACTATTATTAGAAAAATGATAAATGATGACTAAATTTAATGACTAAAAAATACAGTCGCTATTGGTGAATGAATTAGAAAATATTTTTCTTTTTCAATTAATGATGATTTAATAACCAAATTTTAGTTACTCAAATCGATTAGTAATTTAGTCACTAAAATTAATCACTATATTGATCTTGAACTCTTTTATATTTTTATATATTTTAGTAAGTAGTGATCATACAAATTATTTATTTATTTAGAGACAAGTCTCTGATTAACATATAATTAAAAATTACTTTTAGGCACTTTTAAAATATAAAAATAATATTTAAATAATAATAACAACAATAATTTAATAAAATCATTACAAGAAAGTCACACATTTGTGAGAGAATAAACCCTAGTTAATTCCTCCTTGATCCTTGCAAAACGATTCAGTAAAGGATTAGCAAGGAAACAACAAAGGCATTATGTCGTAGCTAAATATAAGTAGCTAAGTAGCGAGGGAACTACTGCATCGCTAACTTTTCCAACTTTTGTAGCAAATCTCTCTCTAAATCCTCGCTAATGAAAATATGTTAATCCTTTTAGTTAATCCCTAGTTGATCCACAACAAATAGGTTGTATCAAATCCTTTGCTGATCTGTAATAAAATAGATGTAGCAAATTCGTAGTTGATCTATAACAAGATTGTTGTAATGATTCCCTAGCTGAAGCGTAGGAAATTGGTTATAGAAAATCCCTAACTTATTCGTAACACACTGGTTGTAGCAAATCCCTAGCTAATACATAGCAAGTTATTTGTAGGAAATCCCTCACTGATCCATAGCAAGCCGATTTTAGCAAATCCCTAGTTGATCCATAACAAACAATTTGTAGCTAACCCCTAGCTGATCTGTAGAAAAATATAAGAATTGATTCCTAGTTAATCTATCGTTAATCCGTAAGAAATTAAATCAATTAATCCCTAGCAAAAGCATAGAAAATTGTAACATCCTATCCCGAGCTAATCCCTAGGAAAATTGTAGCAAATTCCATTAGGCCAAAATATGACATTCTCTTGTGCTTTATAAAATGCATTTAATATAAAAGTAAGATTAAGATAAAATATAAATAATCATGGCAAACAATTTGAAGGAGACATGTAAATTCAACTACATTGAGAATAATCATAGCCAACAACATAATGAAAGTGGACTTTTAGCATCATAATTGTCAACATACATAATTAAACAAAATAAAACAATATCATCATCTTCATATTTGGTTCTCCTCATGTTTCTTGACGAACTACAATTGTATTTGCTTTTGTGTATGCATTTGTTGTGGTAAAAGTGTTTGCATTTCTACTTCTGCTTGTATTTGTGCATGCAATTGTACTTGGAATTGTGCTTCAAATTGTGCATGCATATCTGATAGTGCTTTCAGCTGGACTTGCACCTGTTGTGCATGTGCCTCTATTTGTGCTTATAATTCTATTGTAGTGATTTCTTCTCCATATTTTCTACCATAGCACTTTCACGTGATTCTTATATAATAAATTAAAAATTTTGTAAGATAAGATTAAATAACTAATTTAATTGTGTACCACACCTAACCAAACTCAATCAAATAAGTAAACAATGCATCAAGGTAGCCAAGTATTCAACCTGGGCCGAGTCAGCCTAACTTGTACCAGACCTGGTCAACTTAACCATATAAATGATAACCCTCACGTACATGCCAGAGACAACCCAAGTACACGACTTGGGCCGCCATGGACTCAAACTTAACTGAATAAAGGCTAAAGTAACAACAAAGTGGCCAACACGGACAGTATGCGGCCAACGACGACATCTGACAAGTCAAGAAGTAAACGAATCAGACCACTCTTGAAGACTTAGTAAAATGGAAGCCCCCGCGTTCAATAGGCCTTAAGGGCCTGGATTAGGGCCCAGGCCCACTCACAGCACAAGCTAGGGCCCAAGTCAAGGCTCGGCCCATGGGATAACCAGACATCATTAATGCTCTATAAATACGCATGGACCCCAGTAATTAAAGGTACGCATTCATTAATCACTGATTTGACTTTCTGAGAGCTTTGACTTACTTGAGCTTCAGAGACTCTTTTGTAGGTAACCCCTTATGGGTTCAAGCTGACATGTATCAACTGGGGAGAGACCAACTGAGGAGATAGCGGACTACATGGTAAGGTGACACTTGTGGTTAACTCATCTGATTTGTTCTTTTGCAGGAACAATTGGTGCCCACCGTGGGGCACGAGACAAACACCTTTAGTACCTGTTTTTCTCTGAAGATGGTTTCCACCCGTAGCAAAGCTGAAGTGAACAAGCAGGCGGATGCTGGTCCCTTTGGACCTCCTGGCATCACCCCTGATCTGGCCGCCAGGGGTGATGCCAGGAGGTCCAAAGGGAGCAAAGATGCAGCAAGAACTCGTGAATTTGAAGAAACGCAGCGTTGACGAAATGGAGGCACTAAGGCAAGAGAACTCTCGCTTGAGGCGAAGGATCGAAGTTGATCCCAATCTGAAGGGAAAACCCAAAGAGACCTCTGAAGCTGCGAAGTCTCCGACCTTCCAGCCCACAGAGGAAGAAAGCGAGTACAACCCCACTCCTCACACCTTCACCACCACTCAACAAACACCCATCCCCCTCACTTCCCATCTACCCAACCGGGGCTCACCGCACCCCCAACCCCCGCCGCTACCCTCCCTACCACCTAGATTCCCTACAACATACCCACCACCCTACACACCACACATATTCCACCATACAACCCACAATACCTTTCGACAACCCACATCCCCCCTCACAACCTAACCTCCACCTTCCCCGCTATGATCAACCATCCCATCCTACCTCACCTGCTCCCTCCCCACCAGCCCAGACGCCGTCACCCCTTCACTGACTTTATTGCCAACACCCCTCTTCCAGCCTAGTGGGAACCTTTCACCCTGGATCGCTATACTGGCGAAACCGACCCTAACGAGCACCTTAAAGTCTACATCACCCATGTCGCCCTATACACATCGCAAGACGCGTCTTTTGCAAAGCCTTCCCCACCACCCTCAAGGGCCCTGCCCTAGAATGGTTCACAACCCTTCCACCTTACTCCATCGACAGTTTCGACGTCCTCTCCCACATGTTGTCCACCCATTTCGCTGGCAGCCGCCTACACCAAACTACCACCATATCCCTCCTAGGCATCCGACAAGAATAAAATGAACCACTCAGAGCGTTCATAGATCGCTTCAGCAAGGCAGCTCTTCGTACACCACACCTCAATCAGGAAATGATCCTCTAGTGCATGGCCTTTACCTTACAACCCGGCCCCTTCGCCAACAACGTCTATCTCCACCCACCTGCCTCCATGCACGAACTCAAGTTACGTGCAGCTGACTATGTCCGCATGGAGGAAATGCAAACCCTCCACACCAAATTTTGCAACGACTATGCAGCTACCACCGCCAACCCCACCCCACAGCCTAACCCACGTCCTGATACCCGCCCACGCGAACCCCGCCAACCTCGCTTCACCAGATACGCCCCTCTTACCGTAGCCCGCTCCCGCATCCTCGACGAAGACCTACAAGCCGATCTAATCCCTCCACCACGCAAGACAACCACACCTCCCAACGCCGATATGACCAAATATTGCCGCTATCACCGCAACCATGGTCACACTACAGAAGAATGCAAAGCACTCTAGGATAAAATAGAAGAACGGGTTCGTCCTGGCCACTTTCGCCGCTTCATCCGTAGAGACGACCACTCCTCCTCCTCTCGATCCCGCCACCCCCTCGATCCGATCACAGACGTCCTCCACATGACGCTCGTCATGACAGACACCCCACCCAACCCACCAGTCAAGAATCGGAGCCAACCCGCACCGACATCACCCATACCGACCTTCCCTTACGTGGCACCATTAACACCATCTTTGGTCACTTCGCAAGCGGAGGATCCACTTCTTCTACCAGAAAAAGACACCTCCGCCATATACAATCCATCAACCACATCACCCATTCCCACCACAAACGTCGTATGCCTCCTATCGTCTTCACAGATGATGACTTTCACGGTCTCGACCATCAATAAGATGACCCCATGGTTATCACTATTGAAATCGAAAATTACGTTGTCAAGAAAGTCCTCGTTGATCAGGGCAGCTCTATCGATATCCTTTACTGGGCCACCTACCAAAAACTTCAACTTCCTGACACCGCCATGGTCCCATATGACGAGCCAATATATGGCTTTTCTGGTGAACAGGTATCCACTCAGGGCTACATTGACCTCCACACCGTCTTTCGGGAAGGAACCCAAACTAAAACCATCCCAATCCGCTTCCTCATCGTCGACGCGCCAACATCCTACAACATCCTCTTGGGCCGTCATTCCCTCGATACCCTTGGCGCTGTCGTTTCCACCCCTCACTTAGCCATGAAGTTTCCTACCCCGTCCGCCGACATCCTTACCATCCACTGCGAACAACGCTTGGCACATGAATGCTACATGGCCAGCTTGCGACCACAACTCCCAATCCAACAAACCAACCATATCGAAAGACCCCCTGGCTCTAGCATAGCCCTATCCGGCGAAGATCTTGATCCCAGAATAGGCCGGGATGTTCGCCATGAACCAGTTGAGGACACCTATCCTCTAGAGCTTCCCAATGGTCACTCTATTAACCTAGGCACCAGTTTAAACTCTGACGAGCGTGCCACCATCACACCCATCCTTATGAATAACACCGATCTTTTCGCCTGGTCGGCCGCCGACCTCCCTGGAGTGGACCCCCAAGTGGCATCCCACAAACTATCCATATATAAAGAAGCCCACCATGTATCCTAGAAAAAATGCAAGCTTGGTGAAGAACGTCAACAAGCATCCAAGGTTGAAGCCGACAAGCTACTGAGCGCAGGATTTATAGAAGAAGCTCAGTACACCACTTGGCTTTCTAACGTTGTCTTGGTGAAGAAAGTCAATGACAAATGGCGGATGTGCGTAGATTACACAGACTTAAACAAGGCTTGCCATCGTGACGCTTACCCCTTACCCAACATTGATCAACTCGTGGACGGCGCGGCAAGGAACAAGGTGCTTAATTTTTAGACGCATATTCTGGATATAACCAAATCCCCATGGCCGCATCAGATATGCTTAAAACCGCCTTCATCACGGACGATGCCAACTACTTTTATAGGGTCATGCCTTTTGGCCTCAAAAACGCCGGAGCAACTTACCAACGGCTAATGGACAAGGTGTTCAGCCACCTAATGGGACACTGTGTCGAAGTATACGTCGACGATATGGTTGTCAAGTCCCCAAGTCATCGCCAACATGCTGAGGACCTGTCAGTAATTTTCTCCGCACTATGCCAATACAACCTTCGCCTCAACCATGACAAATGTGTATTTGGCGTTGACCGAGGTAAATTCCTTGGTTTTATGTTAACCCAACGCGGCATAGAGGCCAACCCTGAAAAATGCAAGGCCATCATCGAAATACGCCGCCCCACTACTATTAAGGAGGTCCATCATCTCATTGGCCGTCTCACAGCCATTTCCCGTTTCCTACCCAAACTAGCCGAACAAGCCTAACCCATAATCCAACTCCTAAAGAAATCCGCCCGGTTCACGTGGACTGATGATTGTGAACAAATATTCGAAAAACTAAAAACAACCCTAACCTCCCCACCCATCCTCCACAAGCCGGACACCCATCAACCCCTGCTTGTATACATCACAGCCACCGATTATACCGTCAGCGCCGCGCTTGTCCAAGAAATAGAAGGCACACAACATCTTGTGTATTTTGTGAGCAGAACGTTGCAAGATCCTGAAACCAGATATCAAATGGTAGAAAAGCTGGCCCTATCTTTGGTCCACGCGGCACGTGGCCTACGCCCATATTTCCAAAACCACACCATAATCGTTAAAACCGATTACCCAATCCAAAAAATATTACAAAAACCAGATCTAGTCGGACGCATGTCATCATGGGCCGTTGAACTATCAGAATTCAACATCCGCTATGAACCCCATGGCCCCATCAAAGCCCAGTGTCTCTTAGACTTCGTCAATGACCTACAACAAACACCTATAGAGGACCAATGGACGCTTCATGTAGATGGTTCCTCAAATCCAAGGGGTGTCGGCACCGACATCGTCTTAGAAGGCCCCAACGACATCCTCATTGAAAAATCCCTTCACTTTGCTTTCAAAACATCAAA
>Ga0214545_1012960_pt1 | contig 10601 bp, 3 predicted proteins | sample CNSS4metaG_FD_160064 | JGI IMG/M metagenome (GOLD analysis project Ga0214545, IMG submission 160064) | Root nodule microbial communities from cowpea collected in UCLA plant growth center, Los Angeles, California, USA - CNSS4 | ecosystem: Host-associated > Plants > Roots > Nodule | place: USA...
TTCTATATATTATCCATTATTTAAGAAATCTAAGCATATGGTAAGTATCCCTATCGGATATTATCTTTGTGATTTATGTTTATATTTCTTAATTGGTATTTGTACTTATGTTGCAATTGATATAATTAATTTATTTATTAATGTTATCCAAGTGGGAGAATGTTATATTTTATATAACAAAATTATATAAAATTATTATTCTCTATATAATTATTATTATTATGGATTAGCATTAATAATAAATTAAGTTATTCGTTAATATTAATTATTATATGGGTAATATATATATAATTTTGGGTATTCTGATAAACGATCTGTGATGGGGTTGGATTGTTTAATAAACGGTCTGTGATGGGCTTGAATAATCAGATACATTTTGAGAGGTCCCTGGTCTCTGCTGACGGGATATAAAACTGATACCCATTAGTCAGTTTTTATGTAACAACGTAAAATACTCTTACGTTTAGAAAATATCCATCAGAAAGAGAACAGTAACATCTCATACTACGTGCTTCCATGGATCCTTCATTAGTTCCAGATACACAATTTTAACTCATACTTGAATATATTGTATTATTGTATCTTATACATATATTATTTCTATCAGTCCCATGAACGTCGATTAGTCAAAGCAAAGGTGTGTCAAAATTTACATATCGCATGTTTGTGATAAGATTAATTTAGACTTTCCTCATTGCAGACTACGCAAAACTTTTTTTTTAAGTTTTTTTTTTTGTTAGTATACGCACTTTGATGAGAAAAGGTTTTGATTTGTTATTAAAGTTCTGTTAGCGAAAAAGAACATTTTTTTAGTATAGCAAATATAGTTTAACAACCAAACTATATATATCTTCTTTGTCATACCAAATTAAAAGAAAAAACTAAAATTTTATTTAAATTCTTAAATCAAAAATAAATTCTTAAATCAAAATAAAAATAAACTTAATAAAACAAACAACAAACAACAAAATAATTAAAAAGAATTAATGAAATAAATTAAATAAAAACATAAGAATTACTTTTCTTAAGGTGAAACCCAAACCCAATATTCACCTTACACCAAAAAGTGATCAAATTCAAGTATTCCACCCATCTAAGGTAAAAGAACTATCCCCCAAAATATATGAATGATCCTAACCATAAAACAAAAGAGGAACATGCTACACCATGCAGATGCAACCTAAATCAAACATTTTACAAATTAAAGTGCATCTCTAATTATTCTAAACTCTTCTGCTGCAAGAACTACACAATAAAAATGGCTTGACCTGTACTATAAAAAATTGTTTCGGATTCATAATCACAATCTTACCTATATACTAGAGGTTGTACTATGCTAAATCCAGGTTGGGCATTATTAAGAAATTAAAAAACGAGAATGCAAACTCATAAAATGCAAATCGATCACGGAGAGATACTGCACAATGCTACAAGAATGGGTGAATCTAATCGTAATAGGATAAAATACCGTAATAAAATTCTCTGCAATTGTCTCCTCGAAACCTGATCTTGCCTGTCGACTTTGCTTTCACACTAGAGTTTCAGAATCTCCTCTTTAGGGTTTATAAACCAAACCCTAGGTTAAAAATTTCCCTACTTATTTTCACCAGAAGTAATTAAATGACATTGATATTTTTCACTAAAATGAGTCCACTTAACGATTGCCTCCTCGAAATCTCGAGATTGGCTCGTCGTGGGTGGTGTGGGTTAATGTGTTTGACCGAAAAGAAATAAAATAAAACTAATAACTGATAAATAGATAAATAAAATATAAAAATATATGTGAAAAATAGTATAACTAATTTTATCAAATTTTTTAATCAAATCTCTTAAACTATTTTCTTTCCTTTTATATTTTTTGATAAACAATGTAAAGTAAATGTTGATAGAACAATCGGTGTGCAAATATTTTTTTTTAATTTATTATTCTTTTTAATTAAATTTTTATTTTGATAGACATTTTTTACGTTAAGATATTTAATTACTTCTCTCTGCATGTGTATGTGACGATTTAAAAGTATCATAAAGGTTGTTTTATACTCTTTGCTTAATAAAACAACAATAATAGAAACATATTTTTGTGAAAAATATTTTACATTAATTTCTAAAGCGATATTAATGTAAAATTCATCCTCATAATAATTTAATGTTTTTGAAACAATAATTTCAAGACATTAATATGTTTTTAATGTAAAAATTTAATAATAATAATAATATTAAACACATTAGTCAAACATGAAAATCAGAACATCCTCTTTTTAATTAGAAATATTTATATTATAATATGAGTTGAAAGGCTCATATTTAAATAATACTAAATAAATGATAAGATGAAATTAAAAATAACTCCACAAATTAAGTTTTTATCGGATTTTACCTCACGGATTTAAATTTTTTTTTCTTTTACTTGCTGAATTTCCAAATTTGATATAATTTTTATTTTGTTTATTAAATTTTGAAATTTGAAAAATTCCTTACCTGAACATTAAAATTTGAGAGAATCTTTAATCAAATTTTGAAATTTAGTAGATGTTTAAACCGGATTTTAAAATTTATTGTTCTTCTGAAATAAATTTCAAAATCCGATATTTTTTTTAAACTACATTTCATAAATTAGAACAAAAATAACCGGATATTTTTGTTATTATCCTACCACTAATCGTATTACGTATTTATTTAATTCGGTAGATTTGTAGTTATTCAATAACATAATATGGTATCAGTTTAATATAATTCTTTTATGTGAAGTTTTTCATAGACATGAAATGTTTATAAATAATTTTACCCTTTAAAGCCAGACTATTAATTTTAAACCTGATAATCAATATTATAATTTACTTTCAGCCCCAAAATATCTACACAAGGATTTGAATATAGGAGAAACTCTTAACTAATGTTTATAGTGTGATCTCACATAAAAGTAGTAGAGCATAAATTTTGGCTTTAAATTTATTGGTTCCTTTCAATTAACAAAAAAAGTGACCTAATTTGACTTTTAACCTCTGCTCAGATTAAAAATTCTTAACCATACCGTTTCTTTTTATAAACTGGTTGCCAAAGCAAAAGTAATTGTTTCATTCTTATTATCTGTTCACAGGAAGTAATGATGCAGCACAGATAGCAAGGGCTGCTGCTGCAAAGATATTATTAAAAATGGTTCAGAAATGGTTATATACAGGAAGGGAAAAGGTTACCGGGGAAAGAGCTTATTAGAAACTACGGCCATCTCTCGCAGAATTTTTGTAGTTTAATGCTGCCTGCATGGCATTGTTTAGCTGCTCAACGGCGTTGTCTAAATCATGTTGCCTGTGATCATTTTCCGTTTCCAGCTCCTGTACCCGAGGTCGTATATGATTATTTTCCATTTCTAATTCCATTACACGTTGGCGTAACTGTTCTTTTTCAGCCAGGAGTTGCCGAACATAAGGAATCAGTCCCTCCATATGACGGAGGGCAGGAATCAGTTGCTCTGCCTGACCGAGGGCAGCTTCAATCGAAAACGCAGGAGGTGGGAGAAGTATAGGAGGTTCACCGCCCGACATCGGCAAAATCTAATAAAATAAAAAACAAAATAATTAAAAAAAATATAAGAACACAACACAACACTGCTATACATCTACGTGAATCACCTCACGGACTCTTGTTATAACTAGAAAAAAAATACCAAATTTTGAAGTAAACCACCCAATTTGGCACTCAAAATATTAGACAAGGATCTTTTTCATTAGACAAGTATGAATACTATGCCCCAAGTACAACAATCACAGTTTGTTCACATGGCTCAAGTTACAACATGACCAGAATCATTGCTCAGAGAAGATAGAATGAACATTCGGCCTAGGCATAACCTGCATTTGGGTAATGATCTTAACTAGCTTATTAAGTAAGTTCATTTTAAGTTTTTGGCTTTTATGTTTATTAGTTGACTATGGTGCATTTTGGGTAATCAGCTTTACTAATTGCTTCTTCAATAAGTTCATCCTATGGTGGAAAACTGGAAAACTATATGCTTTAACCTCCTTATATCACCATCCCTAACGCATTTGTGTTGTTGTGAGTAATATCTTCTTTATGTTGCAGGATAAACTACATGAATACGTTGGGACAATGCTAGCTGTCAACAATGCATTTTGATTTTCTGACAGAAGATCAGGCATCCTATGTCTAGTTATATGTAGGGTAAAACAAGTTAGTAGGGTAAAATCACATCACACAGACATTTTAACATCAATTCTTCGATTAAACAAAAGTAAAAACCCTAAACTACACATTTTTCGATTCGCACTTTCCTTGAAGTGGTGAAATAGGGTTGCAAGAACGAACGTAGACCTAAGGACAGAATGTACTGCAAAGAAAGGAAGATTACAGTTTGTAAAATCAAATCAAACCATTCCTAATAATATGAAACAGAGACTAAATCGTCACCTCCGCTTTAATAAGCATCACACACATACATTTTAACATCAGTCCTTCGATACAAAGTCTGTAAACAAAATCAAAACCCTAAACTACAATTTTTTCGATTAAACATACCTTCGCACTTCTTTAAGAGGTGAGATAGAGTCTATAATGCAAAGAAAGAAGGTTAGACTTTGTAAAACCTAACGTAACACGAAAGAAAAGAAAAAGAAAGAACAAATCAAGATTCAAGCTGAGAAGCAAAGAACTTACCGTTTCTTCCCTCAGACGTCTCTAATCGGAGAGAAATACAGAATTACGTCCTTCAGTGATTTGGTGAGCGTTGAGCGATGAGACGACGGAGTAAAATACAGAATTACGTCCTTCAGTGATTTGGTGAGCGGAGAGCGACGAGACGACGGAGAGCGCCTCTAACCTAACGTTTCTCTCTGATAAACGCTCCTTTACGAATACGAATTCTGAGTCACAGAATGCAAATAACACGCAAATAAATACCACGTCACGCGCGAAAAAAGTTAAAAACTACAAATCGTAATGGCGCATCATTTTTAATAATTATCCTTACTCATATTCTTTTGTCTCATATTATTTTTTATTTTTTTCTTTAAACTTTTATAAAAAAAATTAATATTATCACTTTGAAAAACTTAATTACTATTTAAATTAATATACAAGTGTTCTTATATCCTTCCATTATTTTTTAATATTTTCTTTCTAATTTTTTTCTTATATTTTTATTTACGTTAATCATTATTTATGAATTTTTTCATTTAATATTTTTTTTTAAAATAAATTTGAATTAGTGTACGATGTTTGTTATATTCTTTATTTTTTTTATAAAAAATAGTGATTGTTTAAGAGTTTTATTTATTTCATCTTTTAAATTGTATAAGTTATGGATGCTATGATTCAAAATAAAATTTGATTCACAGTTTAAAAACAATTCAAAATTCGAATTCGGTTCAATAACCATGAGCAGTAAGCAATCAATAAAATTTAAAAGATTTGAATAAACTAACACTTATAAAAATAAAAAATACACCATAATATATTTCATTGCTTCAAAATAGCAAAGTAATCTTATCAAACGAAATGGGTAGAGACAAAATTAAGTTATGGTTTTAAATGTAAAAATTATAAGTTTTGTAAAATTATTATTATTATTATTATTATTTTCTCTCCAGAAGTAATGATACCTGTAATAACATCCTTCAAATAATCAAATCTCAAAATTTTAAACTCTAATTATACAAACATACCATTATTTATTTTAATTTATTAAATGAATACTATATCATCAATATTAAATTCTCTCCAGAAGTAATGATACCTGTAATATATCATGTTGCTTAACCAAATCGAAGCTTGCTCAGATTATGCAGATCCTCTGACATAACGACACCAAGATAAAGTATAATGAAAGATTCCACAGTAAGAATGAAAAGGGTAAGTTGTCGTTGACTTGGAGGTGCAAGACACTTGGACCTACCAATGACTAAATGAGGATTCTAAGAATATCTTATTTCAAATAAAAATCCATTTTGTCTAACGAATAAATTAGTCTGTTGTATAGAGATGTCAACGGGGCGGATAGGGTACGGGTAATAGCTTTCCCGTACACTATTCTGCTGGATAAATATTCGCCCCGTACATGTACCCATATCCGTCGAGTATCCGTTATGCGGGTACCTGCCTATTTTTTTGATATCTGCGGGTATCCACAGGTACCTGTGGGTATTTAAAATAATAAATATTTAACCATAATTAGTGTTTGGATCAACAAGTTCCTTGAAAAACAAACAAATAAAAAATCATTAACAATTTATATTGTAGTTTATTTTTGAATGAAATATTAAATAAATTACTAACTTCATCAATGTCCATCTCTTGCAACATTATATAAAGTTCCATCTAAGTACAAGTGTTAATTTCATTTCCTTCCATGTTGGTTCATAATCAGTCTTGGAAACACATCAATGCCTCCATTGTATCTGGAAGTAATGTACTTCGTTGTGGGGTAAGAAACCATCATTATTGAATTAAGACTCATAATGTTTTTTACTAATATATATATATATATATAAAAGAGTATTTTTCTGAATTAAAGTTTAGCAGGTACGGATATAGATACTATGATACCCGTACCCGCTCAATCAACATGCGGGTATCAAAAATACCCGTACCCGTGAGTAGTGGGTATCCATTTTTAATATCTGTTTCCTACCCGTTGCGGGTTTAATCCACATATACCCGCAGGTACGGATTTTTTTGACATCCTTAATCTGTCCATCCTTTTAATCTGTTCAACTTTTATATAATATAATAACAGATATTGCAACATTTTTTTGAAAGCATCCTTTAACATTATATTCAGTATCTTCAACTAATCAATCACTCTGTCAAAAGGAGTGCGATGGTCTTCAATTCCCTCCCCAACAAAAGCAGAAGTTCAGAATATGTATTCTGCTAATACCATCACTGTAGAATTTAAGAAACTGAAAATAAACTCTTGAGTTTAATCCTCAAATTAGAAAACAAATACAAATTGTTGTGAGTTACATCCCCTCTTCTGAGTGACACATAGTTTCTGTGAGAATTGGGAAACTGCAATCTTGCAGCTTCAAAGAAAGCCCTTTGTTGGTGAATGGAGAATCCAAGGCTAGCAGAAACATATACAAACCCACCAAAACAGAAATTGCGAGACAAAGATACATCTTTTCTGTGAAACTTGCTTGAGTCATTGATCAACACTTAGAGAGAGAGAGAAAGATGATGTGAGAAAATATTGATTTTACTTGATGATGATTGAAGAACTTGATTCATAGGCTCAAAGTCACTAGGGATAAAATTTGAGTATAGTTGTGAGTTGATTTTGACTTGGAATTAGAATTGAAATGTTTATGAATACATGAGAATGAAATGAAGTTGATGAAATATACTCTTGACATTTGTAAATATTCTACGTTAATTTTTGTTGCACACCAAATGTTTAATAATAAAAATACAAAAAAGAGTTTCTAAACTATTATTAATTTTTGTCTCTAAATTTGGTTTCTATTTAATGACTTTTTTTTTTATAATGAAAGTTAGCACATCTTTATGAAAAAAGCCTATTAAAGTAAATTTGAATAATTAACAATACATATATAATAAATGAATGCTTCGGAAAATCTATTATTGAGTTTAAACTCATATATGTATGCAATGACATTTGGTATGTAAAATAATCTAATGTCTTTGGTATAAATTTCATCTATGCAATAGGGTGGCTTATGCATAACATATTAAGTATCAATTGTAATTCATCCCCAACTACAAAGCATAAACCTTCACACACTCTCACTACTTAACTAACTAAATACTTATGTTGTACATCATCAGATTTGCAACGCTTTTCCATCACAACTTATATATAGGGGTGGTAAAACAGGTTAGCCTGACCCATTTTAGCCGGACCCGTTATTGGCCCACCGAAAACGGGTCGGGTCAAGCTGGCCTGCCAACTCAAATCAGATTAGATAATGGAACCCGTTCTGCAACAGGGTAGGTTGGTGAGATGGATCCGCTTTAGGCACGGTGGTGCGAGGAGGTTGATTTGTTTCATTGTGAGCGTGCGATGCAAGTGTGTTTCTTTGTGGGTTGTTGGCAAGGTGAAAGGAGGAAGTTGTGGTAGTTGATAGTGTGGTTGACGTGCATTCAGTAGTGGTTTGTCATTGCTCGATGAGGTCTGATTGTGGTTCAAATTGGAGGAGATGAGGGGTGCGATTGTGCCTTCCTGTGGTGTGTGTTATTCTATTGTATTTTGTGAACAAATGGAATGCAATGTAGGGTTTTTATTTTCTTTCTTTATTTACTCATGGTTATGGGTTGACGAGCTAACTCGACCGTCCTATAACTTGACGGGTTAGACAAACCAGGTCATGTTGAGAAAATACAACTCGAATTGCTTGATTGTAATTGAACTACCTGTTGGCCCGTCGAGTCCAACTCATTTTGGTACATTTACTTAAATAGCATATCACTTCAACTCCATAATACCACTATAGTTATTTCTAAAATATCATAATACATTTCAATGCGGTGCTCTATCCATTAATACATCTATCATACATTATTAGACTATATGACTCTACATCAACATTCTCAACCCACTCATTCAATTCAACTCACGTCATTAAATATAAGCATTAAAATAACTAAATATTCACTTTAAATAACCAACCATCACTAAAATAACCAAGTCAAACAAAATGTCAAAATATTAATAAAGGAATGACACTTGAGTAATACTTACTTATTTCACCAAAATCTTTTTTGAAGAATAACAAGACACTTAAAAGTTGACTTGAGTTATCAATTGAATAAGATATATCATTTAACTTATTAATATTCAATTGACACTTCATTCTCGATAACTACTAAGTTTACACATCTTATCTTACCATATAACTTTAATAATTTACATATTTTTCCGTCAAGAATAACGTATCATCACGCATTCAAACTATTTTAAATCATTAATTACCTTTTGAAAATACATTTATAAAGGGTTAAATTATGTTATTAACATATAAGAAATATTGTTTGAGTAAAGAATGACATTATTAAATAAAAAAAAATACAATATGTGACATTATTCTTGCTTAAACGTTACTTGAGTGTCATTCCAAATATATATATATATATATATATATATATATATTTATATATATATATATATATATATATTACTTTAATGGTCATAAATTGCCTAAACAACTATACTCTAAGAGGAAAAATACTTGATTCTTTCTCTTACTCCCTCATCCTACACCAATATTTCATGATTTAAATGTTAACACTTGACCAACATATAAGCACTTGAACAATTTTTTTTTAACACAATTAATTATTTGCTAGTTTCATGTACCTAAAGCAACAAACTAATATCCTAAACAAAATAAATAGGTATAAAAGAAATACAAAACAAACTTAATTTTAAATTAAACCTCAACAAATTTGACTCAAAATAGGTCATTTCCATTTCTTATCCAAACCAAACCTCTTTTTAATCCAAATTGACTTCCAATTTTCATAATAATCATTAAACATGTAAATCACATGCCTATTTTTAGATTTCCAAATCAAATATCAATAACAATCATAATTTATAAATTTCAGCGCATATAAAATATAACTACATCTCTATCAATTTAACATCCTTCAAATAATCAAATCTTAAAATTTTAAACTCTAATTATACAATTAAGCTTAACTTTCAACAATTTCAACAACAACAAAAAAAATATATCCAACTTCAAAATCTCTAATTTTTTCAAGCTCGTGTAATTGCCAAACATAATGATGTTTTATATTTGTTTCCTTATGAGACAATAACTTGATTATTCAAAGAGTTTTTCCTTAAGAATTACAGATAACTACCAAGAAGACAAACATAAAACAAACATACCATTTTTTTTAATTTATTAAATAAATACTATATCATCAATATTAATATAAACATTTACTATAATTAATAAAAGCACTATATTTTAATCATATTATTGATATAACGGTATCTTGTATTAAGAAATTTCAATGATGTTTAGAGGACTAATAATTAACTACATTATACAATTAAAATACAATAATAACATATCAAGAAAATATATTTTTTATATATTTGCCTAAAAATTTATACATGTAATAAATACTCTATTAAATTTAATTAAAGCTTAATAAATGAATTATATTTAATTTCAATTAAATATAATTATATATATTAAATTTAACATATACACTCATTAATAATATTATAAAAAAAGTTAATATATTCTTTTGAAAATTCAAATATTTAATAATATTATAAAAATTAATTATATGATACATATATTAATTGAATAAATTATAGTACAGGATAAGGATAAAATTTATTTATTTATATATCTATAAAAATAGAACAAAAAACCTTTTTCATCAAATACAATTATTTTTCATATATAAGAATCATAAATCTTGATAATTGTAATTTTTAGGGTTAATTATGTTTTTAGTCCCTCAACTATTATCATTTTTTGGAAATGGTCCCTCCCGCAAACGTTAAACCATTTTGGTCCTCATGAATTTGAAAGTACTGATTTTAGTCCCTAATTTGTGAACGGCGTTAAGTCTGTGAGTGCATGGCAAACGGCGTTCCAAGTAGA
>Ga0214545_1012963_pt1 | contig 10599 bp, 9 predicted proteins | sample CNSS4metaG_FD_160064 | JGI IMG/M metagenome (GOLD analysis project Ga0214545, IMG submission 160064) | Root nodule microbial communities from cowpea collected in UCLA plant growth center, Los Angeles, California, USA - CNSS4 | ecosystem: Host-associated > Plants > Roots > Nodule | place: USA...
TTTTTCATTTACTCTAGTTTTTTTTTTTTTCTATTAGGTGCATTCAGGGACTTAAAATGTTGCCATGGATTAAAAAATTTCATATCCATAGCATATCCCTCCATAGTTATAGCATTTTAAAAATAAATAAAACATAAGGCTAACATGAGACTTTCTTGAAACAGTTTTCAACAATTTTTTTTTTTAATTGCTAAACACATTCTAGGCAACCCCCAATTAACAAAATGGATAGGTAGTATCATCCCCCCGTATGCTAAATAAATGTTAATGCATCAATTAACAGAAATGAATCAATATCAATAAACCTGGATAGAGGTAATAATCCAATAATCATATAGTATTAGTTGATGACCTATTTGTCAACTCTTTCTTGATCAGATGCAACGAAACCTGGTTGATTCGTTGATAAAAGAAGTCTAGCCCACATCCTATCACTCAGCCTGACCGTTTTCTGCCTCTCAGTCACACGCTGCAACAAGAAAAATAATAATATGAGAAACGATGTTGAACAAAATCTCCGACAAAGTTACACACTTAACAGAAACGACTAGTTGTATGGAGAAATTATCAAATAATGAATGTCTTTTCACTGAAGCAAACAAAAATGCAGCATGTTGTAAGTGTTGATAGTCAGGGTCTGTCAGATGGTGTCTGAGATGAGATGGACCCAAAAAGAGCTTCAGTTTTCTTGTGGTTTCAGATGCCGCATGTAATTTCCGTGGCAAATTTATTTCCAGGGTTTAAATTTAAGAAATTTCATCAACCTCCTGGAACTTTCATAAAAAAATTGCATATTTTTGTGCCTGGCTGGCATGCAGGCAAGCTTTCTTTTCTTCATCTTCAGCCATCTTTTCTAATAGTTAGTCCTATCCTAGTTATACCAGTTAAATTTTTTGGCCCAAGAAAAAAGTCTCTATAAAGACTAATGTATGGTATTTTCCTTAATGCATGTAAGAATAAATCACTTTTTCTATGTTTTTCTTGTGTAGAAGATTGCTAAGTGGAAAGAAACAATGGCAAGTTGTTAGGGGAGAATCCAGGTGGACGTTAGGAAAGCTTATTCAACAATAAGAATCAAAATGCTAATTGATTATTCTAACATGGGTACACAAGGTTTCATCCATTAGGAACAGTTGGTCTTTTGGATGTTGAGTATGAATGCAGAGTCTGTACGGCATGGAATTCATTCAATGGCTCAATTTAATAACTATTCCAATATATTACTCTATCCCACAACCCTTGATGTTTTAGTTTAGAAAGGTTTTCTATTGAATTGTAGTATGTAAAAACTGATAACCTAGTGAAGAAAACAACACAAGATATTTGAGTAGAACATCTATAGGTAATTAATAGAATATATAATTGTATCAGAAAATAACAAAGCAAACAAAAATACTAAAAGATTAAGCGTAGCACAATGTTTTGCAATGAGAGTAATTTACTTGAATTGAAAATACACGAGTTAATGAAATAAACCACTCACAGCAATTGGGATATAAGCATGTCTACTGTTCACAGGCCCGACTGTGAAGCCAGTGAATCCTGCCATAGCTCCATGGACAGCACCATGAGCAAGGAGAGTGCAGTAGATGTTGTCTGAGGCATTACTTGGAATAGCTCGAATCATGTACGTTGGATCTATGAAAATAATGAACGAGTTTTATAACGAAAATAACAAATTTCAAGATTTCAAGTAGAGCAAGCTGCTCCAAGATTAACTGTTTTTAAATAAATTAGGGAATAATTACTACATCTCTAGAAGAAAAAGGTTAAAAAATGAAATAATTTTTTTCATACACTTAAATTAACTTATTCACGAGTTAAAAACAAGAATTCATAGAAACCCTAAGTAGGACTTCTACAAATTAGCTTACAATACAATACAATAGCATGTAAAATTGACAAATATTTAGATCTATTGGATAACGCATTTGAAAGACATTTCTTCCAAAGATTATCAAGCTATTTGTTAGAGGCAAGCAACCTTCATTAAAATAAATAAAAAATATTCTTGGGAAACTAAAGAAAATACCTATATATTTCATATTCACTGCTATCTTTCGAAACATTGTGAAATGATTCTGCAATAAAAAATATGTCAATGAAGAGACGGTGAATAACTTAAAAGATGACAAATCCAAGTTTCTGCACTCTACAACGCTCAGTTCAGCCTTTTTTGACAGTCGCTCCATAGGTAGTCCTTTCCGGCCTAAAGATGACCATAATAAGGTGGCTTTCAAACAAAGAATAAAGTATAATCAGAAAACTATATTGTTGAACTAAATTATGAAGTTATGATGGGATAGTTGTAAAGTCCACATTAACGAATTTCCAATTTCTGCATTCTCCCAAAGTGTCATGATTAAAAGGAAAGGAAGCATCGTTAAAACGAAACAAGAAAATTACAGATGACTGTAATTGATATTTAACACTCTAGAATCTGTCTTTTAGCAAGTTAACTGGCCCCATCGGCATAAATCAGATTCAGAAAAGAAATGCAGGACTTTCTTTTGAGTGGATGTTTTTGCTATGGTCATAAATCTTTTTAAGTACTAAACTCAACTCTACTATCGAAAAGATATCCAATTTTATGCAGTCTCAAGTCCAGTCAATTTAAAGGTGTAGGTACAACTTATACATTTCTACGAATATTATACATCTATAACCAAGATAAAATACAAATAAAGGAAAGATAATGCAACATACTTTGATCTTCTCAGATAACCATGTACCAACATCAAGAAGTAGCTTGTTCCCTGATGCATCCTTTTTACTTGCAGCATGCCCTTCTGCAGCAACATATTCCTGACCTGCTCCTTCGGCTACCACAATAACAAAATGCCCATTTTCTTTTAGCCTCTCTTCAATAAACTCAAAAAGCCCACCTCTTCCTTCCAAATAAAAGGGAGACTCTGGAATCAAGCAGCAATCCTGTAATGACTCCAGCTATTATAGGCATTTCATTTCCCCTCTCAATAATGTTCAAATAAAAATCCATCAAGTCAAATAAGATCTTCATGATGAACTCAGTTCGTTCATTTCAACGATCTTTAACTAAGAGGGGTGAAGTGTCATCTACCAAAAAGGTGCAGTTTCTCTTATTCAGGTCCAAGCTCACAGTGGTTGATCTAACTCAAGAATACTAAGCACATAGAATACAAACTCAAGAATTTATACTAACTCAAACTTTAAGTCTTAGGAGGGTGATGATTGATAATGCTCTATGTGCTTTACATGACCAGTTGAAAGAAACTGAGTCATTTGTTCTTTAGCTGCAGGGTTGCTAGTAAAGTGTGGAGCATTTATGATACATGGATTGGAGTAAGTTTTGCACATCATAATTTACCAGAAAAACACTTCCTTCCATTTAGTACAATTGAGTAGTAAGAACAATAAGTTGGGGAGGTGTATGTAGTGACAATTATTTGGTTCTATGGAACAATATGAATAAAGTTATCTTTAGCAATAGGGTACAAGATGCAGAAGAAATGTTTAGCTTAGTACAGTTGAAAATGTTTAGACATGGTTAACTCATAAGATTCCATAGACAGAGTTCTCATGCTCCGACTCGTGTATAAGCCCAACAGTATGCTTAAAATTTATTGAGTGTTTTACATTACTCTAGGATATTCTGCCACCACCAGATTTCTAGCATAATAAAACATGTACAAACTATTTTATAGGCCAATATGTAATACAACTTGACTGCAACGTCCAATTAAATCAATTTGGATGGCTTTGAGCCATACAAAGATTTCTTGAGCAGACATGTCTTTACTTTATATCCATGCAAAACAAACCAAACATTCATCAAGTCGCATTAAAATCTTTGATTGCAAGTTCACTTTATATGTTTCTTTGATCCTTCCTTTTTCTTTTAAGGCTCATGGAAACTCCAGATTCAAGCTTGGTAAAAATCTAAATTAGTAGCCCCTAGCTTCAGGGTGGGTAAAAATCAAAATATATTTGATGAAATTTGTCTAAAGCCCAAAGCAGAAGCTCCACTATGTTCACTAAATAGAATAATTATATCTAAAGATATTCCAATATTATAATTACCGCAAGACAATATATATTAAACTATTTACTATATTCCAACATTCTTGTAGTTCCCATCCTCTTCCGTTGAGGTTCTGTTTAATAAATTTTAACCACCCATTATTTTGATATGATTGAAATAAAAACACCTAACCCATGATACCACTAAAATAGGCATTCTTGTTCCTCATTCTAGTCATAGTTGGTTTTTATTTTAAGGGTTAGATTTAGTAATAAATATAATAATAGTTAAGATTTACTAAACAAATCTCTCCTATTAGCAGTAAACAGGAGAGTCTAAATCCATTTTCAGTTAGTTCCACTGGAGTGACTCGCCAATGCTTTTTTTTTTTTTTCTCAGCAGTATGCAGATAGTGTTTGTCCTCTGTAATATCTTGCACAACATTGTACTCCTACCCAAATTTGCCGAATATAAATAATAGAAAGACCACACCCGCATAGGGTACACTTAAAAAATATCTCTTCATTAAGTCCTAAAGTTTATGATGCATCAGACTAATTTGTAGCATGACAAAAAGAAAAAATAATGAAATAGAAAATTTTCACAACCAAAAGAATCAGTTCAAATGTGACCATCACTGATAAAGGCTGACATTAGAGAAATGTCTTACCACATCTCGACTTGCCTGTGTTGCATACATTGCAATGAAACCTGCATATGGAATCTTGTAAAGTTCAAATAACAACATTTCACTCATAGATAAAAGATCCCATTTTCTGTCATTTCATTGAATAAAATTATTTAGAAAATTTGAATTGCAATACAAAAAGGAGAGAGGAAAAAACATAATATAACATTTCTGTAATACTACTATTTACCACTGTATCTGCCCATCAGCTTCACAATTCCAACTCCATTTTCAACACTTTCAACCTCCACATGTGCAGCATCAATAGCTCTCTGGGCTTCTTCCACAGCAGTTTCAAATCCAAAAGATTTGTCTATCACCTAGATCCAAAAACATAAACAAGCAGAATAACATAACATAAAAAATGCTTCCTCTGTCTAAGTATATTTATTTTAATAAATGTCGTAAATGCTACGTCGACAAAAAGTTGACGAATAAATATAATATCTCCAAGTCAAGACACATGGTTGCACACACACCTACAAAAACCTGAACAGACAGAGAAGATGCCATTAAAAATAGAGTTTCATATATAAACAACTAGCTGATAATGTTAATTTTTACCATTATCCAAGCTATATTTTATTAGCAAAATCATCTCTTCCAAAGCTTTTAACCTACTTAATCCTCAATTTTACCTCACTTTTGTAAATAAATACATTTTGAGTTACATTGATTTAAATATATCACTAATCCCCATTTTTGTGTCCTTTTTGTAGATGGAAAGCTTTGTTCCAAAAAATCCAGACTAATGAGTAACCCAGAATAGCAAGGAGAAGAAAAAAAATGTCAACAGGAAGCGCCTAGCGACACAAAGTCAACGCCAGGCGCAAGAGGCCGCCAGCCAAGCGCCAGCCAGGCGCTACTGTTAGTCACCGCCTGGCGGTAGTTGGACACCACCGGGCAGTTCGCGCAAACTTTCACCACTGTTTTGCAGCTAGCGCCTGGCGATGAGAAGCTTCCGCCAGGCGCCAGTCTCGCTGATGTGGCAAGTTGGCCATTTTTCTTCTGTTTTCGTGAGGGGAAAAGGATCTTGGACACTTTGGAGCTCAAGCAACACGTCTTTGAGCACTTGGAGGTCTGCTAGGGCTAGTGGGAACTACCCTTTCTTCCTCTTTGTATCTCCTCCCTCTTCCATTTCCATTTTTTAAGCTTGAGCTCTCCATGACAATGGAGAGCTAAACTCATTTTTGTTAAGGTTAGATGTAGCCACTGAATTTTCATGTATTTTTGAAGGGTTTGAATATATATATGCTTCTTCCATTGATTGCTAGTATCTTTGTTTATGTATTTAAAGCTTGCTTTGTTTTAACCATTCATTGCATGATATTTGGGTCATTAGGTATTGGAAAATATCTCTTGAAACCTAGAATTGGAACAAGATACCTAATGGAACTTGTATCTAGGAATGGAACTTGACCCATTAGTTGTCTTAAACCCTAATTTGTAAAGCGGGTTTGTTTATTTAGGGATTCAAGGAATTGACTCTAAATAAGGAAACCTAGGCTCATTCAACTAAGGGATTAGAGTTTGAGTAGACTTGTGGGTTGACATTAGTAATTAATGGAGAAGAGTTTTATTGCTTAATATACATGAGAGTGAAGTAGGTGAAGTCTAACTCCAACAATATCAATCCATTGCATTTCTAGTCTTTACCATTTTCTAGAGTCTTCAAATATCCAAGTTCAATTTTACTTGTTTATGAAATATTTACTTTCTTGCATACAAAAACCCAAATTATGAATCTATTCATTAGTTTAAATTAGTCACTAACTACACAATTATTTAGTATACACGAGTCTCTTGGGAAACGATATCCCGGTCTTACCGATTACTACTTGCACGACTTGGTACACTTGCCAAAGTCTTAACAAGTTTTTGGCGCCGTTGCCGGGGACCCGTGTCTAATACTAGACTTTTGTGTGATTTTTGATTTATTTAGACTAAATTCTTTTGTTCATATTTACTGTTTATTTTTACTTATATACGCACATTAATTTTGGGCTAACTTGTAGTTCGAGCTTGCTTTTGTTGTTGTTTTATAGTTTATGTAGGGTAGGATCCGTACAAGGGGGACTGCATCTTCAGAACCACTCCTTGCCGATCCTGAGATAGAGAAAACTGCCCGCAGAAACAATAGTGTCACAAGGAGACAACGAGCTCAAACACAACAAGTCGCCCATCACTTCTCTACTTCAAACACTCTTCCGTCTACTTCTCAGAATCTTGATTCTTTGCCTGAAGAAGAAATGGCCGAAAACCATAATGGTGATGGTAGAGGTCGTGCAAGACGCACTCTGGAAGATTATGCTGCGTTCACAGGGACCATTAATTTCAACAGTATTGCTCGACCAATGGTGAATGCTACTAATATGGAGATAAAGCCAGCTCTAATCCACTTGGTGCAAAGTAATCAGTTTAATGGATTGGCTCATGAGAATCCATATACGCATTTGGCCACCTTCTTAGAGATATGCAATACAGTGAAAATCCATCAAGTGCCTGATGAAGCCATTCGACTGAGTCTATTCCCTTTCTCTCTGGCAGGAAATGCCAAAGTCTGGCTAAATTCCTTCCCTGAAAACAGTCTCACTAGCTTGGAGGATGTGGTTGCCAAATTCTTGAGCAAGTATTTCCCTCAATCCAAGATCAACAAAGGCAAACAAGAAATCTCTACTTTCCAGCAAGACGTGGATGAGTCCTTGGGGCAAGCATGGGACAGGTTCAAGGGACTGCTCAGAAAGACTCCCATTCATGGGTTTGATGGGCCTACACAACTCACTCTTTTCTTAGCAGGTCTTAAATCCCAATCAAAGCTGATGTTAGATGCCTCTATCGGTGGGAGTATCAAGTGGAAGACGCCAGAAGAAGCGTATGAGCTAATAGAGAATATGGCAGCTAATGATAATGAAGCCTATACTGAGAGAGCCCATTCTCAAAAGAAGGGTATTCTAAAGCTTCAATCTCAAGATGCTCTATTGGCTCAAAACAAGATTATAACTCAGCAGTTGGAAACCCTGATGAAGAAATTGTCACAACTTCCTCAAGAGCTTCAAAATGCCTCTGTAGCTCAACTCCAACAAGTGCAAAGTTGTGAGTTATGTGGAGGAAACCATACCAATGGGCAATGTGCTATGCCAAGCACATCTCAAGAGGAAGTTAGTTATATGGGCAATCAAGGCCGACCAGGGAACTATAATCAAGGATGGAAACCTCACCAAAACATGGGCCAAGCAGGACCTTCCAATAGGCCCCCACATCAACAAACTTACCAACATCCCTTTTTGACTGACAGAACCTCAAAGCTTGAGGACATGATGCAGCAGTTCTTGCAGATGTCAATTCAAAATCAAAAGAACACTGATGCATCAATTAAAAACTTGGAGGTGCAAGTGGGGCAATTAGCCAAGCAATTGGCTGATCAAAGAGGAAGTTCTTTTTCCGCCAACACCGAAGCCAACCCCAAAGAGCAATGTAAGGCCATCTTCACTAGAAGTGGAAAGGAGGTTGGACTAGGTTCTAAAGAAAAGGTGGAGGCTAGAGAAAAGAGAAAGAATGAAGAAGAGATTCAAGAGGAAGAAGTGGATGAAGAGATTGTTGTGGAAGAAGAAGAGAATAAAAGTGAAGAGAAAGATAAAGAAAAAAGATAAAAAGAGAAAGTTGTTGTGAAACCCCTTCCCTATCCTCAAAATCCTTCAAGAAAAGAAAAAGAGAAGCAGTTAGCTCGATTCAAAGACATATTCAAGCAGCTTGAGATCAAGATTCCCTTTTCTGAAGCACTGCAACAAATACCTTCTTATGCAAAGTTCATGAAGGAATTCCTTGGCAAAAAGAAGAAGTAAATAGAAGAGGAAACCATTGAAGTGCAAGGGAATTGTAGTGCCATAATTCAGAAAAATCTTCCTCCAAAATTCAAGGATCCGGGTAGCTTCACTATCCCATGTACCATTGGAAATCAAGATATGGGGAAAGCTCTTGTTGACTTAGGGGCTAGCATTAATCTAATGCCCCTATCTATGCTTAAAAAGATTGGTGGTCTCGAAGCCAAGCCAACAAGGATGACCTTGCAACTAGCAGACAACTCCATCAAATACCCTTATGGCGTGGTGGAAGATGTGGTGGTGCAGATAGATAAGCTTAATTTCCCGGTTGATTTTGTGGTGATGGAAATGGAGAAAGATGAAGGGGTACCACTCATTCTTGGGAGGCCATTCATGAAGACAGCCAAGGTTGTCATCAATGTGGATGAGGGAATGCAAAAATTGAAGGACCAAGATGAGGAAGTGACTTTCAATGTTTTTGAAGCTGTGCAAGAATCGAGTGATGAACAAACTAGTCTTAAGGCCATTAATGAAGTCTTATCTGTGACTAGTAGACCGTGACAAGCTTCTAAGTTGCTTGGAAAGTGCTCAAAGTGTTTCTCTGCGAAAGTGAATGAAGAGAGGGAAGAGAAAGATGATGTTCTAGTTCACCACCACTCTTTGATGGGAACTAATGGGCTTAGACCCGGCCAACCAATTGTGATGAGAAAGGAACATTTGAAGATTTCTCCTAGAAGATTCAAGTCAAGCTGGGCAAGGCTATGGGTGATTAGAGACATCAAAGTTGATGGAAGGATTGAAATTGAAGCTCCTTATTCTAGAAGGACTAAATTGGTGACTAGTGCTCAATTGAAGTTGTATAGGTGTGAGGTTGGGAAGGAGCACACCAAAAGCACCAACCAAGCTTAAGCGCCTTACCCATTAGGCTCGTGACGTTAAACAAGCGCTTCCTGGGAGGCAACCAAGTGCTCTAAACTCATTTTAGCTTTTAATTTTCGTTTTTAATATAGCTTTGTGTTTTTATGCATGTGTGAAATGTGTTAGCATAGATTGTTGTGTTTGTTGAGATGTTGAACTTTGTGTTAAATTTGCATATGTGAATTTGTGGAAGCATAGCCTAGAATGTTGTTAAGCATGTTTAGTTTTAGGATGGTGTTAGCATGTGCTAGTTGTAGCATTTTGAAATTGGTTGTTTGTGAGGATAGTAGTAGCATAGCTTGTGTAGAAAATTCATATCTTAAGTTAAGTTGTGCATGTTTTTGGTGAATTGAATGTTTTGCTTGAGTGTGAATGCTTGGTTTGAGGTTGAAAAAGTTTGAAAAAGATGTTTGCAAGAGGGAAAGGTTGGTGGGAGCATATTTGAGTCAAAGCCAACCCATCCATAAGCCCAAAAATACAATTTCCACCACTGCAGCTAAGCCGCCTGGCGGCGTACTCACTCTCGCCAGGCGCCCGCAGTGAATTCAGCCCCTGGGAGCATTCCAGAGTCCAACCGCCTGACGGCACCCTTCTATCCGCCTGGCGCCAGAAAAAAAATTTGACCACTGGGAGCACTCCAGGAGCCAGTCGCCTGGCGGCTACTTCGATCCCGCCTGGCGCCACACCAGAAAAACACAATTTGAAATTTTACTGATATGCCGCCTGGCGGCTCGTGACCTACCGCCAGGCGGCAGCGCTGCGCAGCACTAATTGGGCCATTTTAAATGTGTTTTGAGTTGGCCCACTCCCTCACAATCCTGCTGCACTCCCTTACCCTAAATCCCACTCACGCCTGGCACCACTGGTCCCCTATTCTCACTTCTCTCAAATCCCTAACTCTATTTCCCAATTCCTCTTCTAATTTCAAAACCCTAACCCCCAATCTGAACCTAATCTCGTGCCTTCATCACTCCCACTCACACTGCCGCCGCACTCTCGCCAGGCGAAGCGCAGCTCCAACCCTTACCACGCACCAGCTCCTCTTACACTCTCCAATCTCACTTCTTGCAACATTCTCTCTTGCATTCAACTCAAGTAAACTTCTTTCTTGTAGTATTTTCGTTCTAGCATATTTGATTTACTCCATTGTTGATGCACTAGTTTAGGGTTTA
>Ga0214545_1012965_pt1 | contig 10597 bp, 9 predicted proteins | sample CNSS4metaG_FD_160064 | JGI IMG/M metagenome (GOLD analysis project Ga0214545, IMG submission 160064) | Root nodule microbial communities from cowpea collected in UCLA plant growth center, Los Angeles, California, USA - CNSS4 | ecosystem: Host-associated > Plants > Roots > Nodule | place: USA...
ACATTGACCAGAAATGAGAAAGTAGAGCACTATATAAGAATAAAGACCCATAAACCCATTGCCTTAAGGTTTTGGGTTGAGAGTGGTGTCAATGCCTTATGTGGTTGGGCTCAGGTCTCATTGGTGTTGTATCTCCCTAGTGAAATCCCTCCTTTGTAAACCTAACAATCTTCTAGTAGAACTTAAAGTAGGAACAAGTGGTGTACGAATACGTTCAAAACCAATAGTTAGAATGAACTCGTCAAAATGCATTTTCAATTCCTTTGGGATTTTAACATTATAAAAGGGTTTGTTTAGCTTGCAAACATAATCCTACTTATCTCTTAATTCAAATCCTTCTTATTGCTTAGATGGTCTTCCCTAAGTCGCCATCTAAGAATGCAATCCTAATCTCAACCTATTTAAGCTCAATCAATAACCATGGCTAATAACATATGAATGGATTTTTGTTTTACCATCAAATATAAAACAACATTATAATAAACCTTTTCTCTCTAAGTAAACCCTAACCGCAAGTCTCACCTTGAACCTTTATTTATCAATTCCTACTGTGTCATTTGTTGAAAGTCCATTTACAACCGGACAACCAAGAACCCTCATGTTTATGAATGTGAGTCAAAGTATTGCTCAAGTGAAATAACTTCATCTTCTTATTCATGATGTCTAGCCATTGAGTTTTCCTTTTACTTGTTAATGCAAAGGATAAACTAGAAGGTTAATGTTCTAACATCTTACTAGCAACTATTAAGGAATATGCAATAAGCTTTGCATAGCCATACCTCTTCAAAGTTATTATTGTTTTCCTTGTTCTCTTTTTGACAAGTCTATAATCAATAACATATTAGACTTCGTCATATTTAGCAAGACATTTATCTTCATCAGACACAACACTAGAGCATATATCATCATCATACGTATCTTATCTATTACTTTGATGCTTACATTTGTAAACTAATTGGCTTATAATCCATATTGAATTTCATTAAAGACAATGTCCCAACTAATGATACATTTCTTGAGTCCTGGCTCAAGACATTATAGATATTAATCATTAATGTAAAGCCCATTTATTTCCTACCCTAATTCTAAAGGAACTCTCAAATAGAGTTGGGCCTAGGGTTGGCCCATAAGGTAACAAAGACTCTAATCCCAGTTAACCCTCTCATTTTCTGTCTTTATAGAAATCACAACCGCCTTGCTCTCCCAATCTTCTTCGTCAGTGCTCTGCTAGGGTTTTGAGACCCATTTGATCCCAAGAGAGTTTTCCCTCATCCACGTAAGTATTTTCGGTCCGTACTCTCCCCTTTCTATTGGATTTTCGTATTTTCAGTTAGGGTTCACCGTGATAACCCTTTTGGCAACTATTTCCACCGTTCCTTTCAGCTCCCCAAATCTACTCTCTAAACTGTGGTGCTCGTAGCCTAAGAGTCGAGGTTTTTCGCTAGCTCTTTCCAGGTAAGGGAAGCTAGAGTCCATTTGTCTAGTTCATTTTCTGCTTGTCCTACTATTATTGCATGAATTTTGTGGTCTGGATGCTACCGTGAGTTAATGAGAATGTCATTTTAAATTTTGGGATTATGTTGTGTGACTGCTGCGTGGAAGAACAGTGGCAAGCACTGGTTTTCTCGCCCAAGAAAGCATGCCTTGCCCAGGCGAGACTAATAGAGGCTCGCCCAAGCTTTTCTATGCAAACTGTCGCCCAGGCGACTCGTCTTCTTTTTGAGCGAGGAGTGATCTCGCTTAGGCGAGAATGAGCTCGCCTGAGCGAGAATCCATAGGAACCATTGTTCCATTACTCGCGCTCTCGTCTAGGCGAGAAGGGGCTCGCCTGAGCGAGAGGATCTCTCGCCTGAGCGAGGTCTTCTAGCCTGAGCGAGGCTGGGACAGGTTTTGTGCTATAATGTGAATGGCCAATGACGTGGTTGTTTGTTTGCTCGACTTGGATGCTTTCCTAGAAAAGTTTGAGGGATGATGCCTTGATTATATGTGGGTTGAGATGTAAATGATATGTTGCTTCATGGTGTTTGAATTGGAAAGCATGAGTTGTATGATGGGTTGTTATGCATGATATTAGTATTATGGGGACTTTCTGATTGGTTGGTGAATCATGTACAAAGTGTGAGTAGGACGTAATTCCATGACTCTTGTAGCGAGAGCTCATGGTGGCGCCTCATCCATCGGACGTAATTCCATGGACCCTCCTAAGGGGAGTCCCTAGTGGTGCCTCTCCTATTGGACTTAAGTCCATGAACCTCATGGTGAGAGTTCATGGTGGTGCCTCAACATAAGGACGTAATTCCACGCGAAGATCGTGGTGGTGCCTCAAGGCCAGGACGTAATTCCACGAAGGCCACGTGGTGGTGCCTCTTGTAAGGGTGTAATTCCGCGAAGGCCTCGTGGTGACGCCTCACTGTTAGGACGTAATTCTACTGCTTGGTGGTAATGCCTCAGTTTACGTATCCGGATAAGTCGAGTCTTGGGGTCTCAAATGATTTTGGTAATATGGATGAATGTCTGTTTTTTGTGACTGACTTTGCAAACTGCATGTTGACTGTTATGATATATGTTTCCTTTACACTAGCTTATCCTTTTGCTTGCTTGTATGTTGTGCGTGGTTTTCTCTATTTCAATGATCATCAATTTCATTGATGTGAGCAGATGTGAGAACCCCCTGGCAGTGGTAATGAAAATAGGGATGTTGCAACTTGATGGATTGGACGGGTATTGGGCCCATTGTGGGGCCCATCACTGAAGCATTTTATTAGTTATGATTCTCTTGTCCGTACAAGACCTAGTATAATTATTTGTTTTCCAGTAGTGTACTTTGTTTGAGCCGTGTGGGGCCTCTTTCATGTAATCTGAGTATATTTGGCGTACTGTACACCTTCATACTCTAAACTCCGTACTCTCTGAATATCCATATATGTGATGTTTTATTAATTTGAGGTTATCCAGTTTTTGGAATGTTACAATTAACACTCTTTAAATACCCAAGAAACATGCATTTAACAATTGAAGCATCTAATTTACCTTGCCTAATGTGAACATAAGCAAGAAAACCAATGATTCTAAGATTTTTAAGGTTGAGGGAGTGTCCTTGAAAGGAGACAGAGAAATGGGAAGGTGTAATGTAAAAGTTTTCATTTACAAAAATATAATCTTCATTTTGAAAGCGATTATTATTTAGGTACAAGATGTCGTAATGGTTTCAATTTATCAGTCAATTTAGTTTATCACAAGTTCGAGTCGATTAGGTTTAGAAAAATTCAATTTTTTCGTAACGGGTTTGACTCACTTAATCAACGGATTAACGGATCGGGTTAAAGGTGGATTGACCCACTTAACACACCAATATTTTTTCTACAATATTGTTATAATTTTTAAATACTAGAATGTTATTCAATAATATTTGAATGCTTAATTAATTTGTTTGTCATATTATATATGTTAATACTTTAATTTTTAATTATTATTTTTATAATAATATTTTAAGAATTAAATAAATAATTTAATTTCACTATTATAAAAACTAAATTAAAAAAGTTTACTCTATTGTAATATAATAAATATACAAAATAAATTATAAAATACATTTTTTTGTAAATGAGACGATTCACAAACCTTACAACTTGTGATTAGGACCGATTTGCAAAATTTATATCTAATAAAAAAGTTGAATCGGATTAATTAAAGTGACGGTTTTTTAGTTTAACCCTGGTTGGTTGTAAAACGAGACCCTACAGTCATCCGATCTAAACCGAAAGTGTGTACATGTTTCCCACAAATTTGTTGGGTTATGGTCCAACGAGTTTTGTTGTCTCCGCACCGAGAGTGTGATGGCTCATTGTATTTGGCGATAAGATTAAAATGATTCACAGCCACAAAGCGTTTCAGAACTTCGACATGTATACATATAAAGAGAGCTATCTTGCAGCTCTTGTTTCTGCTTCACATCATATCTATTCATTAAAAACTGTGTTTCCGTTTTCTGGAGCTCACTGATTAGAAGCAAAAATGGCGGAACCAAAGCAGAGTGGCATAAAGGACAATAGGTGGTCACTCCATGGCAAGACGGCACTTGTGACAGGAGGCACCCGAGGCATTGGGTTCGTCATCTCATCATGCTTTAATCTTCTTCTCTCTTCGCATTCATTTTTCCTTTTATTCTAATCTTTCTTCTTCCTTTCGAATGTCTTAGACATGCCATCGTAGAGGAACTGGCAGAATTTGGCGCAGCTATTCATATATGTTCACGAAAGCAAGATGATATTGATAAGTGTGTGGAAGAGTGGAAGAAGAAAGGATTCAACGTCACTGGTTCAGTCTGCGATGTCCAACATAGCCACCAACGCCAGAACCTTATGGAAACTGTTTCCGAAATCTTCCACGGAAAGCTTGACATTCTGGTAACATTCAACCCCCAACCCAAAATTCATTTATAGACACTAATTTTAATGTTTTAAAATATATCAAATATCTGAGCTGAGAATTAATTAACTTGGATTATTTTCGTTGCCATTGGCACATAGGTACAAATGGTAATTTATGTTTATATAGAAAGACATTTGAGACCCGCTATTAGAGACAATTCTATATATTTATATTCAGAGATTTGTAGATAAAATATCACACGAGAATAAAAATGATTTAAACGTAATTACATTTAACACTTTAAAATTATAATTATACTTTTTTTACATAAAAGTATAATTATGCTAAAATTAATTCTATCAAATTTTAATACAATAGAATATGTAATAAACTCCTAGTGAGGCATTCAATTCAGTTAATGCATTCGATGCATCTAACATGGTAGTTTTTAATTTCTTCTCTGAAGTCTCCATTTGTTGATTTTGTGATTCAGTTTTCATTATTGTATTTGAGGGTATTTGATATGCGGTTGTCTCTTAGGTGAACAATGCAGCGATGGAACTAACAAAGGACATATTAGATCACACCGCTGAAGATGTATCAACTATAATGGCTATAAATTTTGAGTCTGTGTTTCATTTGACTCAACTTGCACACCCACTTCTTAAACAATCTGGATATGGGAGCATAGTATTTATTTCATCCATTGCTGGTGCAAAAGCTATTCCATCTTTATCTACTTATTCAGCCGCTAAAGGTATACATACTAATTTCTTTTTCTAATTTTCCTGATATATTAATATTTTTGGGAATCGAAGTTGTTGATCTGAACAAAATATATAATATAATTCAGGAGCTATGGATATATTCACCAAGAACGTAGCATTGGAATGGGCAAAGGATAACATTCGTGCAAATGCTGTAGCACCTGGACCAATTTGGACTCCACTCCTTGAATCTATCAGGGTATGTTTAAGATACGAAATATAGATATTGATAATGTGCAAAACAAGTTTTACCTGAAAACTCCCCTTCTTTCCCAATTAACATTAAAGAGGAAAATGCACAGTTGATGTGGTAGTGATTGTTGTTGTTACAGGAGAAAACTGGAGCAGAAGAGTATGATGGTAATGTTACATCTAAAATACCTTGTGGTCGTATAGGAGAAACCAAGGAAGTATCACCACTGGTTGCTTTTCTTTGTCTCCCAGCTGCATCATACATCACTGGCCAGATTTTATATGTAGACGGCGGTTTCACATCTTAAATCCCAATTTCTCACTGCACAATTAATTAAGACTCACTTCTACTCTTCAATTTTTATTCTCCATCGTTCATATGTTTCCTTTCAATCTTGCTTACCATCATTGGTAAGCCATCTTTTTCATTTATCTTAAAGTTCTTAAGCATTTTCTCTCGTCTTAAGATTGCTATATTTCGCCCCTATATGTTGTGTACAAATATTTGCTTAATAATTATGAATATAATTTTTGAAGAGATATAGTTAATTTATATTATATAATTAAGTGTAAATTTACTTCTATTTAAATCCTATTCTAGTTATGTGTGTTGAGTTTATCCTGTTAACTTATTATTATATTGCTATTGAATTGTTTATAAATATTTAGTTTTATGCTCATGGAATGTGTCACAAATTATTTATAATTTTTAAGTACCGGTGATTTAATAAAACCATAAAAACTATTTATAGGTAACTCAACTTTTAATGTTGATGGATGCTCTTGTAAGGGTGTTTTTCAAGAATTTTGTTCGATGCTTGTTCAAGTCTGTTTTGGTGAATAAACTCGACGTAAATTCTTCTAACAGGACTAGCAAATAAATTATTTTTCAGTTTAAATTATAGAATTTTAATTCAAGATTTCAACATTGACACAAAATTTATGTGTAGACCACTTACATTATAAACCAATTTGACAAATATATCTAATTTGGTGAATTGTCTTCTTACGTGAATATTAATTAAGAATTCATGACTTAGCATATTCATGCGTGTGAATACAACATCTATTTCATTTTTTCACCATCATATAAGATCCACAAATTCCTATATAGACTTTTGTCATGGCAATATTATATTCTTACGAGATACCCCCAGTAAATTAAAATTTAAACACTTGTATTCTTGAGTCACTTGTTTTATAATCAAATGAAAATTATATCGTACTAACACATTTTTGGTGCATAATCTAATTGATGTCTTGAAACCCAAAATTAACGCTTCATACTTGACTTTATTATTTGAACAATTTGATCGAATTTCATGCAACACTTTAGTGTGGATACTATTAGGGGAAATTATTACTATGCTTACACCAATTCCATTAATTGTGCTTGATCTATCGAAATACAATATCCATTGATCATTTTCTACTTAAAGTAATTATTCAATACAATCTTGAGTATGGTTGGCCATAATATCCTTGTCCTTTAGTTGCTTTTAAACTTTCGAATTGAAGTGAAAACTCAATTAATGCTAGCATCTACTTACTGACTCGATTATGAATAATAGGTTTCGATAAAAAAGAACTTTAATACATTGTTATTTGAAAAGACAATAACTTCATGGGGTTTCAAAATATTGTTTCAACTTACAATAAAAATAAAACAAACATAAATACAATTTCTCCATATCACTACATCAACTTTGAACATTTATTAATATTCTACTCAAATAATAAGTGGCACATTTCATTCCATTTGAGTCTTCTTGTGTTAAACACGCTTACTATTGTAATCATCGTACAAATAACTTCAATGATTTTCCTTGAGGAACCAGTATCAATACTATGAGATTAATCAACGCTTGTTTCACTTCCTCAACACTTTTATCATTATTGCTTTGACCTTGTTCCCATCGATCTAGATGCCTTTTTCATGAACAGTGAATCATAAGAATTCACTTGCACTTAAAATGCACATTTTAATGGATTCATTTTCAAACCATGTTTTCTCATTCTTTCAAAAGACTCTATCAAATTATCTAAATGAGAACTTTTGGATTTTAATTTAACCACGCTATAATCAATATACATTTTCATAAAATCATCAATTAAATAATAAAGAATCAAGTTCATAGTTCTTTCATAATCAGAGTTAATCTTTTCAATTTACAAGGAAATCAAGTATGATAGACACCACACAAGTCAAATTATAAATTCTCTCACCAATGCTCTGTTAAGTGTTTAGGTTTGTGTTTTCATTCAAAATAGACATATAAGTAAACACTACTATAACTTAGCAAAATTCTAACATTCACACACTTTTTGGAAAACATGCATTCAATGATCATGAAGACTTTTCAAGGGTTATAATGGGACCAAGGTAAAGGTAAGAAAATTAATTAAGATTTAGAGGTTTTAAAATAAAGAATAATATATATATATATATATATATATATATATATATATATATATATATATATATATATATATATATATATATTTCTCCTTTTAAAACAATAATTAGTTTTCTTTTTCTACATCTTTCTATTTTCTTGTTGTTTACTTGTTTTTCCTTTTCTTTTTCTTTCCTTCACACTTTTCTTCCTTTTTTCTTTTTTATTTCCATGGTTGAGGAACACACTTCCACACTTTATTCATCAACTCTTTCTAATATTATCTATTAGCTCCTTCTTTCTTCATAAGGAATGGGAGAACATGATTTTTTTTTTCTTTTTAAAGCTTTATGATGGGCTTAAAATAAGGATAAGAAGTTTAAGGTTAAATGGGGCTACAAGTAAATTAATATCTAATTATGCACGTCTACCTTCATTGTAAAAACAAAAAATCAGACTAAAATTAGAGTATGAATAAAACATAAGCAAATTAAACTTAGAAAAATAAGAATGACACATAATGGTCCATCCATGACATTTAGGTTGAAAACTTAAGACCAAAAACTCTTTCACGAAATTCAACCAAGTAATTCTCAAATAACTTCAATTAACCATTATCGAGATAGTTCATCCCATTTCTTTACACTAAAAGAAAATTTGATGTTATGTGTGACCAAAATCTGTTGGTAATGCATTAAATTCTTTGGTAAATCAAAATTACCAATAGATTATCGATGACAAAAAATTCATTGATAAAATTCTCATCGATAAATTTTACTGATGGAATAAGAATCCGTCGGAAATTATCGACAAAAACATTTGTTGGTTATTAGCAACAAAAAAATTCATCAATAAAATTTGTCGATAATTACCAAAAAAAAAAAATTCCCTATAACTTCTTTAATTTTCTTCCAACTCATGCCTTTGCCAACAACATCAATCACAACTTCTCAATCATTCCCTACCAATTTAGTTCATCTTCGTAACCAAACACTTCATCCCCAATCCATTTTCATCATTCAATCACACTTCACTCTCCAATAGAAATAACTCATTTACATGCCAAATTTATCTTGGGTTTTCGAATGGAGGAGAAATGTGTTTGGGAAAACAATGGTTCTGACAACGCTGGTGATTTCCTTTGACACATCCAGTGACAAGGTGGTGTAGTGGGGGAGTACCAACAATTATGGATCTGATTGACGATTACCAATGCTAATGTCAACCATGACAGTGACAACGAAAAGCTGCGTCACTTAAATTGGTGGATAGGTCACTTAAATAATGCTCCCATATTTGAGCCAAAAATGTCGAGAAGGTGGATTCAGACACTGAAAAATTAGTTATAATTTGTTGTAAGGTAAATAGCCTCATACCATAAAATTCTATAAAGACAAAGATATTGTAAAAGATAGATGAACCAGTGTAACCAAGTTGTCTCATACCACCAAATACTTCAACTATCAAACCATTTACTATATGAGACAATTTAAGAATTTTATAAAGATTTTCTTGTTGAATCAATTTTTCTTATGCCTTATTGGTGAGTTTAGACAAGGCAGATTAATAGAGTAATTCATTTATTTGTAGAATTTGAAATTCTTTCAAGAAAAATAATATGTTTGGATGAGGAAATTAAAAAAAAATTGAAATTGAGAAATTTTAAGAAAGTATTTCAAATAACTAAAATAGTAGAATTATAAATTCACTCAAAAAAGAAGGAAATTGAGATTTCCCAAGTTGTGAAATCGTGGTTAGGACAAAAAAAGTCCACAAGTCCAAAAAATTGAGTTGGGACAAACAGAAGGTCGAGACGAGTCGATTCGGGTCAAAGGTCGAGTTATGTCGAAGGTCAAGCCAGGTCAAATCAGGCCAAAGGTCAAGTCGGGTTGGCCCAGGTCAAGCTGAAGGTTAAGTCAGGTCAAAGGTTGACTTGAACCAAAAGTCAAGACGAGTCGTATCGAATTAAAAGTGGAGTTAAGTTAGACTCAAAAATAGAGTTGTGTTCGCCATAAAATAGAAATTAATATATTTTATCCAAACAAAAAATATTGAAATTTAAAATATTTTAATTACTTCATTGAAACTAATTATTTAATAAATGAAGAGATTACAATTACACATAATTCAATTACTAAGTATTTCAATTTCGTAGAAATGTTAAAATCCCGTTCCAACATATAGGATAAATAATCGGTTGAGTCGAGTACAAGAAGTTGATATATTTTAATTATAGTACAATAAGAAAAAAAGAACTTACAATTTTAGAACAAAAGCTTTAATTTTGTTAGTATTATTTAAAATCCATTAATAATTAGAGAATTGAACACATGTTTAATCTTTAATAACATGGTGACGTGTGTTATTAAAACAAAAACTCTATGAATTTTAAATTTACAAAACAAAAAATAAAGATTTCTTTAAAATTAATTTCATATATTGATATTATTTTTATTTTAATAAATACGTATGATAATTAATAAAATTAAAACCTTTATTCTAAAATTATAATTTTTTTCTTATTATACTAAAGGTAAAATATGTGAACAATTGAATCAAAATTTATTCTACTTTATGTTATATAATTAAAAAGCTTTTAAATTTGTAGTTGCACCATTATGAAATAAACATATATTTTCACGTAATTTGTTCGGATATTTCTTTAAATATAACATAGTTACGAATATTTTTGTTTTTGATGTATCCAATTAGATAATTTTTTCAAAAAAAATGATAAGTGAATATAACCTTATTCATTAATTCCTCTTCTCATATATATATATATATATATATATATATATATATATATATATATATATATATATATATATATATAATTTTGTATTTTTTTTTTTGAATATATATTATTAA
>Ga0214545_1012967_pt1 | contig 10595 bp, 5 predicted proteins | sample CNSS4metaG_FD_160064 | JGI IMG/M metagenome (GOLD analysis project Ga0214545, IMG submission 160064) | Root nodule microbial communities from cowpea collected in UCLA plant growth center, Los Angeles, California, USA - CNSS4 | ecosystem: Host-associated > Plants > Roots > Nodule | place: USA...
CCTAGCATTGCTTTCTTACTCCTAATTAACCTACAAAGCAAATAAACATAGATTAGCATGTTGGCTTAAGTCAAGTCAACTATAGTCAACAAGTCAAACCTAGTCAAAGGTCAACAAGTCAACTAATGTTGATTCAACTAAGTCAACTTAGGGAATCAAAAAATAACAAACACAAATGAAAGGGATGAAGGATTAGTGAACTTCCTTTCTAAACATGCTTAGTCTTCTTAAGCATGTGCCTCCATCCTTGGTTGGGGTCAATCCTTCATCAAAAATGAAGAAAAACAGCAAGGAAGAAAAGAACAAGTGCTAGAAAACAAAAATGGAACCTAAAACAAATTTGCACCAATGAAGCAAGGAGTACTACAAGATGAATCAATGGAGATTCATGTAGCCTCAATGTCAAACGGTGGAGAGCAGCAAGAACATGAAAAAACAGCAGAAAAATTGAAGAAAACAGTGGAGAAGAAGAGACAACACGGAAATTGAAACAAGACACAAGTATGGACCAAGAACCTTACCCAAACCAAGAGGATGGATGCACTAAAGGCTTGGATGGCTCTAGATACCAATTGAGGGACGTCCTTGGTATAGGAGAGGAAGGAGATCCATGGAAGACACCAAGAAGTAGATGAAATGCAGCGGAAATGAAGATAAGAGCAAGAATAGCTCTCGACAATGGAGGTTTTTGGTGAAGATGAAGAGTAGAAGTGGAGCTATGGTATGGAAGGTGACTAGAGGAGATGAAGGAGAAGGTTAACCATTTATGCTCTCAAAATAATAGAAGAGTGGAGCGATCTCAACACAAACATTCTATTAGAAATTTCAAGAGTTAAAAATGCACAAATGGTCTACTTTTGGCTTTTATATGTGAGCCTAAAAGTTATACTAATTCTTGGCCCTTAGATCAAGCTTTGAGGAGAAGCTTTAATCATCACCTTGGATGGTGGGTTGGAGAAGGAGGCATCTTCCTAGCCTTTGGATGAAGACTTGGAAAAGAAGACACTCTCTTAGCCCTTGGATGAAGGGCGCGCATGGGTGGAGTGTGGACATGGGTCCATGGGATGCATGATCCATGAGGAAGTCACGGCCTAAAGGAGACTCTTAGTGGGCCGAGCTCATTTGTACATCTAACACCTATTTTTATGTCTTACACCATTATTGAAAGCAAAGCCTAAACAATGGCCCAATTTAAATTTAAACAACGGTCTTCCATGCATCAACTCATATTGATAGATTTCTTTGGCCCATGTGAATAAAGTGAAAAGCCCATGATGGACTTGATCATCTTGTGAGAGGCCCATGTGGATCTTCTTCATCATGCTTCTAGTGATTGGGCCTCGAGGTGGGTTTGGGCTTGTTGATGCATTTGGGCTTATACTTATTGGGATCACATCAAACTCAATCCGTAAACTAGCATGAAAAGTTGAAACATAAACTCAACAAGTGAACTACAGTCATAAAATCATCCGTAAATCAAACTCTTGAAATCCTAACCCGTCAACTCGCCCATAAACTCAATCGATGAAATTACCCGTAAACTAGATCTTTAAAGTCAACCCAAAACCATGACCATTAAACTTAGGTCGTTACTTGATACATAAACTCGGCCCGAAAACTTGAGTTGTAAACTCAACCCGTAAACCTATCCAAGAAACTCGATCCATAAAAACAACATGTACAATTGACCCAATTCAATCGTAAACTGAAACCAAAATCACCACCCCTAAAATCGACATAAAATTCGTTTCCGTAAAATCTGAGCCATAATCATCACCCATAAACTTGACTAACCTATTTGACCCGTAAAACACGAGTGGTATACCTGATTCATAAACTCAACTCAAAGATGATCGGATGATTCGTTATCTGGGAGCAGATGATTTAATAGGTGGGCCAGGAGATGCCTAGACACGGAGCGAGGGATATCTGGGAATTTTTGTATATATGTTATTTATTTTGGTTTTGAGATAATACTGTAACCTTATGGGAGCCATTTGAATTCTATTTCGGTTTTATTATTATGGACTCCGGTAATTATTACATTGTATACCGTTTTAAATTTTCCCATGTTTTTGGGAAATGTTTTTATATTAAATGCAGTATTTATTTTATTTTGGAATTTATTTATTAAATAATAGTAATATTCCTTAGAGATGTTACTTTGAGAGACATATGAGATAAAGAACATGAACCAGAAGAGATTGCTGTACTGATACAACGCCCGGCGGGAAGGAACGGTTCCGCCAGGCGATAGAGAGGAATTCAGAGAGTGCTTGATAGCGCAACGCCTGACGGTCAGGTTTATGGCGCCAGGTAGAGCTGGCAATTTAGCCCCACTCATATGGCTTGGCCCTGGCCCACATGGGCTGGGGCTAAAAAAGCCCACAGGGCCAAAAAGCCCCCCACTAAAAAAGCCTATAGGGCTAAAAAGCCCACAAAAGCCCTGTCGGCCTGGGCCAGCCCATGGGCTTTTCTATAAACATGAAAAAAAATTATATGACAAAAGTCCAAGCTTCCAAATCCCAATTAATTGTACTAGCCATTGCAAGAGAAATAAAAACATCACTCACTGAAAATTGAACATAAATCAGAACAACCCATGCCAAAAAGAGATGTGATTTCATACAACACATTCACAATTATACTGTTTTTCCATTCATAAAAGGATAATATCATTAACATATCCTTTCATCCAAAGATCCAATAGCTAATAGACCTTAAGAATAGCACTCTAATAGCTTGAGCTATAGAAGACATCATAGATTGCCTGGATACAGCCACTTCAAGTATGATGGTCAAAGTCTGTGTTGTCCTTACTAAGATATTTTGATATCACTGGAAAACAAAAGAACAAAAAAATTAGTCTAAGGGCTCAATAAGAGTACCCTCTGTCAATGGAAAAAAAACCATGTAAGTAGATATAAATACAAAATGTATGGCTTATGAAAGAAGATTTTTGAGTGAAAATTAGTGAAAATTAAACCAAAATTCTTGCTCAAGCATTTTAGTCATGGCATGAATCGCAATTCCATGTATCTTCCAAGATTTACATAGTTTGTTGCTCAACTATCATTTTTTTTGGCATAACACTCTGACTAGGCACCACCAGATAGCAAATATTTGTACAAAATAGCAACCTAGATGGCTAGAAACAATAGCATTCGCAAATGGTTCTTTTCGTGGCTTGAAACAATAGCAGTAGCAAATGGTTCTTTTCAAAAAATCAGTGTGAAGTTTTCTGCTTGGCATATCAGTTTAATATCATCCACCACATCATGTGGGAGTTTAACTTTATTATGTATGTAACAGAAAATAGTATCAAGTCATGTTTACACTCCAAAATAATCATGCTTCTTGTGGTGCCAGTGATGGACTGTCCAAATTAAATTTTCAATCACATGGTGTACAAATAATATATTATAATCACAAACTAAATAGAAAGAACAATAAAATCAAGTTCGGAATTTAAAATAAACTAAGGATGAGAAACTAGGCAATTCACTTTCATGGTTTGAAACATCAAACTTCAATTTTTTAGTAGTATTATTCTCTGTTCAAACCGGTATATTCAACATCCTCAAATATGCAAAATAAAACTATTTCGCGCAAAACTCTGTAAATTTTTTAAAGGAAATGGTGAAAACAATTTTTTTGTTATTAACGCCATCCCCTTTTCAAAATCATGAAATCTATAACACAAGAAATAAGGAAGTACTTCTGAAATTATTAGTTAAACAGATCAGCCAACATCACAATAGACACCGCGAAACAAAACTCCACCAAAAAGCTGAAATCCAAATTCACCCACATGCTAATAGTCATAGGTGAATCTTACTGCATAACCAAAAGCACAAAAAAAAAGGAAACAACCATGTCTATCCAACTGCATGTTATTCTACATTTACCAATTGTCTGATAAAATATTGCGATCATTAACCTATGAAACTACAAGGGTTTTATTCTGTCATATTAAATCTAGATTATAGAAGTTTCCATGATTTCTTTTCTATTTTGAAGAACTCCCTCTAGATCTTACTGAAATGCTTTCCAAATAGTCGTATCTATATCTTCCTTGAAACCAAACCCAAAATACGAAATTGAACATAATCCATTTTCATTAAATATTCTAGCCTGAATGACAGAAAAGCACGATACAATCTATTTTCATTAAATAAAACTTGACAATTATGCAGCCTATAACAACAGCAAACAAAGAAACTTCATATTCATCAGAATATTAAGCAATCTCTTTGGTTTTCCCCCCTTTCAACCGTTCTTTCTCCAAGGATGATTAAAACTACAGTAAATATATTTATATAACAACAAAATCTCAGAGATAGTTCAAATAAACCGGAACTTAATTATATTAGTTGTAATTTAAAATGCATCAAAACAAAAAACCTTTTTTCCTCATGCATTCTCAGTTCATTATCCCCCCATTAATTCTTAATGGATAAAACAACATAAGATGTTATCTTTCCCTAGCCTGCATAAGGCAAATAGGGAAGATATTTGAGGTAAGAGTGAGAAATAGCATGTGTTATACAACAATACCTAAAAATTGTCCTCTACAAAGCCAAATATAGGAAAAAACAACGCTACAAGGGGGCAAAAAGGACCTCATAATATAGAAATCTTTTTACTTGTTGTGGCTCTAAGAATTGAGAATAGGCAGAGAGTATCAGGAACAACATAAACGAAGCATGAACTGAACAATATGTAAAACACGCTACCTGAAGATTTAAGTGTGCATGGATATCACTCAGCAATTTATAATATCCACTTTAGCAAATAGGGATTTTTGAAGTAAGTATTCTACTATCCTGCCAACTCCCTCATCAGATATGTTTGTTGAAGATTTCATTTCTAATTTCAATGACTTCAATTGAACAAAACAAGGAATTTGAGTAATCATTGAATCAGAAGTTGAGAGACCCTACATAACGAGAGTTGATTGGAGACACACTTTGAAAGATAATTTGAAAACCAAGATTGACTAATGGATAGAAATTTGGCACATGGAATAAATAAAGGACAATATGAAAAGTAAAATACAATGGAAAAACAAAAATAAAGTAACTTACATGTAAAAATTATACTGTTTTTGTCAAGGTTTGTGGTCTTTTCTAACCTTATAAATCTGAAAAATTATCTCTATCAAAGCAATAAATAAATTTTTGATTCTAAAATAAAAAAAAAAACAGTCGAAGACATTTTTTTTCATCTTCAAGGACTGTCATTTTCTAGAGATATGTTTTGATATCTTCATTTTGAAAATTTTCTAACAAAATACACTATATTACTCAGTCACTGCTAATTATAGTTATCAATGCTTACTTTGGTTGTCAAATAGATTCATATCAAATCCATTGAAGATCTAAACATATATTTCACAGATTTACATATATAATGACTATGTAAAATATCTGAATCTAAAATAGTAATGCTTTTCAAAAGAAAACAAAAGCTAAAAACATGTTCTTGTGAAGCAGTAATTGAACCTGTTAATCTTCAACATCTTCAAGAAGTTTAGACTCATCAGTGATTCCCTCATGTCCAAAAATATCATGCACAACTTCATCTATCTCAGAAACAATTAATAGATAATCAAACTATTAGTCTAGAGTTAATTATACAATGTAAAGTAATTTTAAAAACAATAATATATAAACTTACCACTAGGATTTTCAGAAAGTCCGTATAACCAACTTTGAGTACAAATCAACATTTGCACATGATCAGGAAGAATAGAGCTTCTATATTTGGAAAGTACATGCCCACCTTTGCTAAAAGCTGACTCTGATGCCACAGTAGTAATGGGAATACTAAGCACATCTCGAGCCATTATAGACAACATAGGGAATTTTTTCTCATTAGTCTTCCAATATTTGAGTACATCAAAATCTTCACTTTCTTCATCATCTATTGTTGGTTCATCTAGGTAAACATCTACCTCGCTCTTGCCAATTATGGATTTTGATTCATTTTGATACATTTTAAAATCCTACAATGTATTACATATTAATTATCAAAACGAAACAAGAAAAAAATGAAAATAGTGAACACCAAGTATAAAATACTTACCGAAATAATCCTTGATCTTTTGGCCTTACTCTCTTCGATATTGAATTGAGACATAAAGACGAATTCCGTAGGAGATTGGGAAAGAGAACCACTAGAGATAGACAAGTTCTTTGCATAATCTCCAAACAACATCTTGAACTTTTCTAACACTTTCTTAGTTTTCTCTTCATAAGTTAGAAGATCCAACTTTTTATAACAATACATTATAAAATCAACCTTTAGTCGTGGGTCAAGAATAGCTCCAAAAGCTAACACAATACTATACTCCTTCCAATACTTTTGAAACTTCTCCTTCATATTCAAAGCCATTGTCTTTAAAATGACATCTTCATTCAATAAATTCTCTTCAATGATTAATTGAATCTTCCAAATTTCCATAAAATACAAATTTGAAGTGGGATAAGATGAACCAGACATCATGTTTGTGATTTCATAAAATGGTTCTAAGAATTGTCACATTTTCTCTCCCTTATCCCATTCCTCAGAAGATGGACAATTTTCATAACTTCTATCAACCACTTTAAGAATTTCAAAAGCTTGTTTGTATCTTATTGCACTTTCAAGCATCAAATAAGTCGAATTCCATCTTGTAATCACATATAATCTCAAACCAATGCTCATATTTATGCCAACATCACTAACACATTCTTTGAATTTGAGAGTTCTTCCATCCGATGATTTAACATACTTAACACTTTCTCTAATGTTATGAAGTGCTTTGTCAACCACCTTTAAACCATCTTCAACTATTAAATTAAGAGTATGAGCACAACATCGAACGTGAAAACACTCACCATCACATAATAAATTTCTCTGAACATAAAGATGGCTTTTTAAAATATCTTGCAAGGTATTATTAGCAGAAGCATTGTCCAAGGTAATGGTGAAAATTTTCTTATCAATACCCCATTGCTTTAGGCAATCAAATACAACACTTTCTAGTTAAGCACCCGTGTGTGGTGGTTTCATTCGACAAAAGTTCAGAATCTTACTTGTCAATTTCCAGTTTTCATCAACAAAATGTGCAGTTAGGCAAATATAACCCTCAAAAGTAATTGCAGTCCAAACATCAGAAGTTAAACAAATTCTATTAGGAATCCTAGACATGATTTGCTTAACTTTATCCCTCTCTTCAATGTATTCCTTCTCCACATCTAAAACAGTGGTGTTCCTACATTTCATGTCAACATCTGGATTAATGTATTTTATCCACTCCCTAATTCCTTCGTACTCAACGAAATTATAAGGAAGACCATGTTTAATTATGGCTCTCGCAAGTAACTTACGATGAACCTTTTGATTGATTTTTCGTGTCCCAAACTTTCCTTCTTGATCAAGACTGAGATCCACATCTAAGTTTGCAATACTTTTACATGAATAGATATGACGACTTAAATGTGAAGTCCCATAATTGTTTTTGGTTTTAGGGTTTTTGCCAACTTTATAGTGATGGCCACAATACTTACACGTAGCCTTTTCAATTCCATCCTTGTCTTTACCTATTCTTGTGAAAAAGTTCCAAACATTTGATACTTCTTTTTTATTTGTGGCAGCACTTTCAGATGGACAAGGAGTTTCAGATACAAGATCATCATCCAAATTCAAAGGGTTACTCTTAGAGGGATCCATATTTTAAAGCTATTCCACACAACTGCATAAAATATTTTAGAATTTAATCCTCATTGTAATAGTTAAAATTGCTAGATAATATAGATAGCTAAACAATATAATTAGACATTTTTCACTATGAAGATGTCTATATTGGAATTAGTATACAAAATCAAACTACAAATAGGCACACCAAGAGCTTACAAACACAGAAGTTACACAAAAACATGGTTATCTTCGAAGGGAAAAAGGCGAGATATCAACGAGAGAGAAGAGAAATATTTTAACCAAGCATTTTAAAAATTTATTTAAACTTTTGTTATCACTTTCCCATTCCAACCATATTGAAATCCAAGAGGTGGTGGGATGGGACAGAAAGTAAGAGAAGATGTCCAATTGTGCCACTTGACATGACACTCATATTTTATTAAGAGTAACTTTGTTACTTACTACGATAAAAAGTAATTGCATGATTTTTGTTTTTTTACTTTACATTTTTTACACATGTGAGCCCCTCACTTTTACCATGTACGTATCCAAAGCTATAACGTGAATGCAACATTTGATTTTGCAGCAGAAGGGGCTTTGGTCTGGTTTAGTCATTCTCACAATTTTCTCTGTTTCATTCAAATCATTTACCAACTCCTTTTCTTTTTTCTCCTTTTCTTATAAGGGTAACTAGTAAAACCTTTCATCTTAGGTGAAAAATGCATCTCTGTAGTTAAGGTACACTTTCACAGAAAATTCACCTCTTCACATGTAACCAACTTAAGATGAGAGATCTTATCTGTAACATGTAACTAGTAATAAATAATCAGCTTTGAAAATGAATGAAGGCTTAGATTTTTATTAATATCGTTAGGATCAAACAATCCATTTCTTTTACCTAAACAAGTTATAAAATAACAAGACATTTCCAATAATATGCTGAGATTGCCCATAAAACACAACTTAAAGAATTAGTATACAAAATCAAACTACAAATAGTTTTACTTGACTACAAACTACCCTAGATCTTTAACCATTCTTTTGTTAATCTTTGCTGTTGCGGATGTTCCAAAATAATAGACTTGTTGCATTTATATAATCGTTTATTAAAAACATCTATATACACAAAAGATCAGAAAGTTTGACCTCAAAAAATGAATTATGACTTTGTCTGCCAATCAAATATTTAGATGAAACAAGAAAAGAATTCTCAATAATCCATATTGTAGTCTAATCACAAAAGAAAGAAATCACTAATTCATCAACAAAATTTGCAGAATATAAACATTTCAAGCATATTCTCTCATAGACAATAATATAGCTAAAATGGATATGTTAACATAGCAAACTATTCTTGCTAGACACTGTAAGACAAAGAAATGGACCCTACAACTAAGATTTATTCCCTATATCCCCCCAACCCCCGGATCAGTGAAATCTGAAAATTCTATCTCCTATAGAAACTTCCCATATTCAAATTGTTACGATATATTCATATAAACATGCTACCTGAATGCTAATACTTCCACAAATTCTAAATCAACTTGAAAATTAAGAGAACCCAGAATAGTTAGGCTTTAAACAACCATAAACTTTACTACAGACATTTAAATATATAACTAATTTCAGAATTACCCACTTTTGATTGGTACAACACTGAGATTACCTACCCCTGTTTCTTCTTTGATATAATATCACGAAAGTTGCTCTATATCAGAATTGCAGTCCCAAAACTGGAGAAAAAAATTGCAAAAGGGGATTTGTAGTTAGATTTCAAAGAGGTATTCTTAGTCACAGACAAAAGTGTTACCTTTGATATAACTTTTTCGTTGACGAATCAGGATTCTCCTCTTCTATCACTATCACCACCGCTCTACACCGTCGTATGTTGCCGTCAAGCTTCGTCGTAGACGGTGGCGGTTGGAAAACGTTAGATATAGCTTGAAGTTGGGTGAAAGAAATTTAGGAAGAAGAATAGTTGTTGAAGGAAGAAGACGCATTTTTTGAATGAAGAGCGGTTATGAGGGGGCTACCCGGCCCTAACTTGTCCTAACCCACTGCTTGGGGGGCTTTGGGGGTCAGGGGCTTTAAAAAAGCCCCCTGATAAGTGGGCCACAAAAATGGGGCTTAGCTTTACAGGGGGCCAGGGCTGGCCTAGGGGCTAAAATAAAAAATGACAGCTCTAGCGCTAGGCAATATCTACCCAATAGGGAGTCACTGTTACGTGGGCGGTATTACTCTCACCGCCAGGCGGTACCTGCAGCGAGGAGAATTTTTGAGGCACTGTGCGCCTAGCGGTATGTGACACCCGCCAGGTGGTCTGGGAGCTGGCAGCGCTTGGCGGCACGTGTCCCCCGCCAGGCGATTTGTACTGCTGAAGCTTTGATCTTTGATTGCATATGTGTGATCTACGAGGCTTCTAGTGATGCTTTAAAGATGGGATTGCTGGGTTCCTTGAGTTGTGTGATGTGACCCAACAAGCCCAAGCTCAAGTGCATCAACAAGCCTAAGCCCACATCAAGGCCCAATCACTAGAAGCATGATGAGAAAGATTCACATGGGCCTCTCACAAGATGATCAAGTCAATCATGGGCTTTTTACATTATTCACATGGGCTAAAGAAATCTCTAAAATATGAGATGATTCATGAAGGAAGTAGTATAGATTTAAATTGGGCCATTGTTTAGGCCTTGTTTTTCTAGAATAATAAGTCAAACAATGTGTAGTTGAATTGATAAAATTGGGCTTGACTAAGCCCAATAGGGGATTTGGCCATGAGCTACCGAAGGTTAAAGGTGGACTAAGTGGAAGTCAACATTCCTTCCTACACCTCATGGATCATGCATCCCATGGAGCCAAGTCCACACTCCACCCATGTGCCTCCTTCATCCAAGGGCTAAGAGAGTGTCTTC
>Ga0214545_1012970_pt1 | contig 10592 bp, 5 predicted proteins | sample CNSS4metaG_FD_160064 | JGI IMG/M metagenome (GOLD analysis project Ga0214545, IMG submission 160064) | Root nodule microbial communities from cowpea collected in UCLA plant growth center, Los Angeles, California, USA - CNSS4 | ecosystem: Host-associated > Plants > Roots > Nodule | place: USA...
ATTTAGAATTATTATCCCCCTGTTGGATCCATTTTACTCTAGATTTTTGTTGCATGATTGATTCATGTTTCAGATTTAGTAATTGAAGTTGACTAAGTAACTCTATGCGCTCCTTTTTCTTATCGTTGTCCAAATTACTATCATCATCCAATTTGTCTAGCTCTCCAATTTTTCCTATTATTTCCTTTTTCAATTTACTAGTATGTCCAAATATATCCCTATACCAGATCTTTAAGTCATGTTTCATTCTTTTAAACTTTTCTTTTGTTGCCCTCATGTAATCTCCTTCAACTTTATAGTCACTCCATTTTTGTTTTACTAGTTCTCTAAACCCCCTTTCCGAGTTCCATACTTCTAGACATCTGAATGGTTTGGGACCCCAATCAATTAGTGAGTTCTTTATGACAATGGCACAATGGTCAGAAACTTGCCTATCTTAGATGTATTGTTTATAACCTGGCCAGTGTTCTAACCATTTATCGGAAACAAAGATTCTATCTATTCTACTCTTAGCATTTCCATTAGGTCTATACCAAGTATATTTCCTTCCAACAAATGGGATTTCTAGCATTTCAATTTTATCGATAAACTCATTGAAGCCTAAAATTTCCTTTTTATTAGCATGGCCTATACTCACACCTTTCCTCTCATCTGGCTTTCTTACTGCGTTAAAATCCCCCACCATACACCATGTTTTACATCCTTCGGTTTTTCTAATATTAATTATCTCCTCCCACATATTACATTTATCTTTTAGTGTACAAGCTGAGTACACATTCACTACCACTATTGGTATATCTTTTTCCTTATTCCTACCAATTAGGACCATAAATCCCTTACCAACTATATTTCTCTCACATACAAACACATTTTTATGCCATACGGTGAGTATCCCTCCAGCTCCTTCCATAGCTTCCTTATGTAACCATTCTACATTATTGTCATCCCATAATTTAAAGCATTTTTCTTTGTTTATATTTTTCATTTTAGTTTCTTGAATACATATCATACCAGCCCCTTCTTTCCTATTTAATTCATTAATATATCTCCATTTAGTTGCATTCCCCAAACCCCTTATATTTATTGTTATTATTTTCATTGATTTAAATTTGTATCCCCTCTATCCCTTTCCTTCTTTAATTCCTTGTCTCTTTTTTCTAATTCCTCTAGTTTTAACATAATATCTTCCTCCTTGCCATTTAATGTAACACCAATCTGTTTTCCAAGTTCCCACAACCTAATTACTTCTAAACTACCATTTTTCAACCAGAATAACCTATTGCAATTATTAATTTCACTATCAGATATGGAATTACTTATGGTATGAATAGCTGACCTGATCTTTCTTCTTTGTTCCGCATTGGTTGCCTCATTATTGTCAGTGACAGTTCTTTGCTCAGCCCTCCTGCTCGATTCTCCTACCCAGAAGCTCTTTCTTTCCGCAAAAGTCTTTGGATCCATTGCTGCCTGATTGATGAGTGTCATTGCATTTGAATTAGTTTGGGGTTCCTTCTTCTTTCTTTTCTCGTTCGTAGTTGCATTGGCTTCCCTTTCTTGTTGTTGGGAGTGTTGGCCTGTTTTTTCCGAGTCGTATACCATGTGTGTGGCTCGGTCATCACCTCGACTGATATTTACTTCGTTGCATTCCTCCCTTCCCTCTTTTTGGTGCCCTATTTTTAGATTGGAATTTTTATTACTGAGTATGGTGTTTGTGATTGGACTTGTAGGTGAGCGATGAGTAGATAATGTTTGGACCTTTAACTCCTGATTTGGGCCCAGTTGTGTTTCTTGCACTAATGACATATTAGTGGGCCAACATTGTGGACTCATCACAACACCAACAAATCGAGGGTCAGCTTTTTCCCCCAAATCTGACATTTTACCATCCGAAATGGTCTTCACGCTGCTTTCCACTTTCGTGATTGATTCAGTGCCTTGAGCAATGTGTTTCTGGTCATGGTGGAAACTTTCTTTTTTGGTGAAAGATTTTCCAACGTTTGACATGTTGTACACCTGGTGTCCGGTATCAGCTCCAACGTCTCTTTCTTCCCCGTTGGCGTGTTCTTCCGGCGACTCCACCGTTTGCTCCACAATTTGATGATCGGGCCATTGGACTTCAGATTCCAGGAGTTCTGAGCATTCTGATTGTGATGATAGGCATATTTGTGGGTACTTGGCAAAAGAATTTTCTGATGATGTGCAACCCCTTTTTTCGCAGCTACATTCAAATTTCTCCTCTTTGAGAAATTCCTCCTCCAACGTGATGTGATATACGTGCCCGTTGATTTTAATATCCTTCCATAGTAATCTCATATCAACAGCAATGGGCACACGTACTTTCACTCTTATGTGCTCGAAATCCTTTTTTGAGTTCACAATTTGGACCACTTTTATGAGGGTACCAAATGTGGCCATCACTTTTGTTAAGCATTCTTCATTCCAACATGATAATGGTAACCCTCGACATCTAACCCAAATAACTTTGTTCCCTGCAATTTCACGATTTGACCATGGCACTATGGAGTCAAACATTGTTTCAAACCATGACTTATTCTCTTCTACTACCTTTGTTACTTCGATGCCTTCTCCTCCTGAAATTAGCATCATATTGTCACCCATATATTTTGCTGATAAAGATCCCATTCCACCCATTATGAAATGCTCTTGTATTGATTCAATGAGATCGTAGTTGTTTACTCTTCCCACCACACATCTATTCAACCATTCTATTTCGTTCTCAGTAGTTGTGATTTCGTTCCTTTGGTAGTGCTTTTTTATAGGGCTTTTAACTGCCTGTGCATATGTTTGGTGATCATCCTTCCTTTTCCAAACTGTTGCTACCTTCGGTTTCTCTTTGGGTGCTGGAGTGCTTTTTTCTTTCTCTTTGCTAAATCGAGCTATGTTTACTTGCATTTTAATATTTCCTATTCTTATTGCATCTAGCTCACTTTCCAGTTGCCCCTGATGCTTGACATTCCAAAATCTAACAAAACCAAATCTACGCCCCTTCCTGTCTAACCTTCTTGAGATGAATACCTCCTTTAGTCTCCCCCATCTTTGAAAGATCTTCCACATATCATACTCTCCAAAGTTATTTGGAAAGTTTGAAAAGAAAAAAGTGGTTTCATTGTTATTCATCTCTGCCACGATTGACCGTGTCAATGTGATGATGGAATCAGAAGAACTTGGTTACCAGTGACTGTTTTTTTGAGAATGAGCAAGATGGCGTATAGGATCAACACAGGTATCTATTTAGCTCACATATATAATCCTTCGTCTCCTTCCTTAAATCCTTTTGGTTATTTTATGTAGATTATCTCTTCTAAGTCTGTAGATAGAATTGTAATCTTAACATTTATTTGTTCCAACTCAAAGTTAAATCTTCATTTATCAATTCCTGAACTTCCATCCTTGTGTTTGAACATTCATTTACAATTGATCAACACAAATCCACGTACATAACTACAATTTCTTTGAATGACGAGTTATTTTTAATAAAGTGGCAGCATATGATAATTTACATAGAAGGGTGTGCATTTGAATAAGAATATTTGTGTGATGTATGAAATTAATGTAGAATCTGCTAGCCATTTATTTTTTTGGTATAAGGGGGTTGCACATGTTTGGAAGATGTGTGACTATCATTTGTACATCACAATATAGCAGTTTGACACTTCATTCAATTTGAACTCCTTCAAGGTATGAATAAAAATTGCAACAAATTTGTGGTGATGTATGTGGGTGGCCATTATATATGGTGCATTTGGAATGAAAGAAACAATATCATTTTTAGAAATGCAAAAGTTGATGCTGACAAAGTGTTCACTCTAGCTCAACTTAAATCATGGTCTTGAATACTATATAAAAATCCTAAAGCATTTTTTTATACTCTGATTTGTATTTATGTTCAACCATGTGTTTCCGATCTTTGTGTCTTTAACAAATATTAGGCTCTTTTATTTAGGTTGGTGGTGGACTTGTTTCTTATCCCTTGTATCAGTAGACTATTATATTATCTGATGGGGTGGGGTCGTGAATAATGTTCTCTGTTTACAATGGGTTCATAATGAAATTCTATCTATATATGACGTTGTGTTGCTTAAGTCTTTTTTGATTTTTGGCATGGTAAGAACCTACGAGGATAGCAGGAATAATTTTGTTGAGATAACTTTTTTTTTCGATTATGGAATATATACTTGTGTATAGGATCCAAACTGTAAAATTCCGTCCGGATATTATGAAATTAAAAAAATAAAATAGAAGTAAACAATTAAATATCATTTATTATAATTTCATTTCCCAAAAACGCGAGAAAATTAAAACGTTTATTACATCCGAAATTATTCCAAAATCTATATTTTATAAAGTTTAGATATAATATTTGAGTCTGGAACATAAAGTTTAAAAAATTATTCCAAAACCATAATACATAAAAACTCTGATAGATCTTTCTCCCAGAGTAGACGGCGGTTTCTGAAATTTTTTTAAACATCCATAGTACTACCCTCAATTCAACCTCCCCTTGGTTGCCTTTCTAAGAGAGGGTTTCAGTGCCTCTTCAAATTCAAATTTATGGCATACGAACTCAAATCCTCTCATACAATTGAGTACTCTTAACCATTTGAGTTAATATTTTTTCACATCAAAACACTCAACATTAAATGCCATAAAAACTTCTATTACCCTCATTTATTAATTATTTATTTATTTAATTAATTAAATTTCAGGGATACACAAACTGACAAGAAAAGTGATAGATCATGTTAATATCCCAAGTCTCCTTTTTTTAGTTATCCTTTTTTTTTTTTTTGCAATTTGGTGGACAATAATTATGGAAGAGAAAGATGTATAGTTTAAATTTGTTCTTGATGATTCTTTTTTCTTCCTTTTTGTTTTTTGTATTTGAATTGGGGCAATCCTACTTTATTTGCTCATTCATGACTTCTATCCATTGAAATTTCTTCTTAATACTTTCTTTTTTATTAACAAAACAATTTAATAAACAAAAAAGTACTTGGGTTATTTTTCCACCATCCACAAATAATCCTAGTCATAGTTCTAACATATTATTCCTTAGCCAAACCCATTCATCCACTCATAATAATTTAACATGTTCTTGGTCTAAAACACTAAAATTTATATAACATTTGTGAACAATAATTATAAACAAGTATGAAATTTAAATTAAGTTAAACATGTTTTGGAAACAAGGGAGTATCAGTAAGGATTATTTCACTTATGTCATCAATTACATTAACTTCAATTTCAGCATCGACTACTTTCATACTCGAATCAAGAACTCAATTACAACTCAAATTATCTTTCCTTATTTAACAATTACATGCATTCCAAGTAACATTAGATGGAGTGCAAATAACTATAAGAAATAGTTGAAAATGTGCAAAATTAATTCAAGAAAAATATTGGAAATCACATAATGGAAAAATAATTACCTTGAGTAGAAACACTCGTACAAATAAAATTTCAATCAAACCATAAATTTGACATGTGAGTAAGTAAAGTCCTACGTCCATGAATAAAAGTAATTTTATCTTTCAACATGTAATTTTTCTTATCAAAACTACAAACCTTATACAATCTTTTTTTGAAAAAATTTAAATCCTCCAATAACACATAATTACTCAATACTCAAGTTTCCCTAGACTCCAATAAATTTATTAAGTTGTGATGACAATACTCAAGTAGACTTTTATTTTTATAGTAATTTTATACTTTTTCCTTCTTATTTCACAATGTTGGACTTTGGTAAATATCCATTTTAGAACCAACATATCTTCCATTAACCAAAATTCTCACGGATATAATAACTCCATAATAAATAGACTTTAACATTATCTATTCTTCATTTTTTTAAACAAACATCTAACATACCATTAACAAATATGTTTGAACCACTCTTATCACTAATAATATACACATTGACGACAAAAAGTCTTTTCCCTATTATCGGTCCTCTTCGTCTTTCACCTCATACTTGTGGTCGACAAACATACTCTAATAATCTACATCACTTAGTTTAGTCATCATTAATGTGAGAGGTTCGTACACCACTAGAGTCATCTAAATCATACCAAAGACTCAACATAAAACTTACAATGATGACTTCAAAGGTTTTGATTCATTACAACAATGTATATAGGACAATGACGTTTGCAAGTAATCCCAGGTCATATCTTTAACTGCTTCATCAACTACTAAAACACTGTCTACCTTATATGAATTATATTTGGGAGTACTACCTTCAATCAGTTGGATAAAATTTTATAAATGATTTTATACAAACTTCCCACCCACAATATCGATCTATATTCGTCTAAGTAAATATTGTTATCCATATCAAGTTTTAAAGTCATACATAACGCATTGCAAACCTTCGGCATTAAAAAAGAGTTTTACTATAAACTAATCTTATTATTGATATTTACTTGAAACGTTAAAATTACACTTAACAGGAGTAAAAGTAGAAATTAAATTTTATTTCTGACTTCTTTTTTCTTCTTACATGATAATTACTATGGGAAAAAAAAAGTAACATTACATTAAAAAGCTAAAATGATGTTGTAAAGTTGGAATCTCCTTCATCTTTCTTTTCACCCAATCATATCTTTTGAATTGCACAACCCATTTCTTGCGATCTCATCATCACATTTTTCAAATAATTATGAGGGTTCATGGACTGCTGAATTAGTCATTAAGTATGTCCAGAGCATCCTCAATTTCTCTCTATACATTGAACATATTGATCATCTCGATTCTTCATCCTTCCTACAAACATGTTAGAGCATGTTGAGATAATATTGTACGAGAATAATATTAATAATGATAATTTACATATACTTTTTAAAAATAAAATAAATATGGTAAAATATAACAGATTTCAAAAGTTGTACCAACTAAAGGTTTAAAGCAATGAATTATTGTCAAATTGCAGAATAAATAATATATTTCAATAATAGGGAATTCGTACAATTAGAGAAATAACATGAAGGAATGTGTAGATATAATAAAAATTGAATCTAGTGGTCAGGTTCATACATCAAATCAGATCATACATTACTTCATTTACCTTGTAACGGTCAGGTTCAACCCTAGAACTATTCATGAAAGTCGAACTATTCATGAAAGTCTTCATAATTAGTTGCACCTCATCGATACCTGTCTTGAGAAACATTAAGAAAAAGGTTTATATTACGAAATAATAAATTTAGGACTTTAACTAATTAATCAACAACAGTCTTACCCTTATATGTTGCACATCTCCAATTAAGAAAATTGCAGATGTGAAATTTTGAGCAACTACAATCAAAGTTGTTGGTTAATATAAACTACTTGTTCGTGATGTAATATGAAAGAAGAGATACGAAAAACCTAACTATCTCATATGGCAAAATCGAAATATAAAACTTAGAAGTGAAGTAGGAAACTAACCATTTATTGGGGAACAACCCCCAACTTTTTATCCGAAGGTTACCCCAGCGATCATAAAGGTTTCTCCTAATTTAAAAAGAGATATAGAAAAATCAGTAGTGTGATTATAGAGTTGGTTAATTGAAAGAAATTATAAGATGTAGTTTTGCTTTAAAGTTGAGTGTGATTAACTAGAAATGAAATACCTTTGGTATTTCCTTGATCTGATTATGAGATTAGGATCATCATTCTTTAAAAAGTATACATTGTTGTCCTTGTCCTCTTCATCTTTGCTTAGGTTGTCACTGCCCATTTTATAACTTGACTGAGAACTCTTTGAATGTCACATATATATAGATTAAATAAGTAGGTTAAAAAAATTAAATATTTTAGTATTTTCTTTTAAAATGAATTATTATTTTCATTAAATTATTATTTATGATTTATAAGATGCATATAGCAATTAACAATCAATATTCTACTGTTTCTATACATATGCATTTATATATCTAATGGGTGCATTCTTCACAATTTCAATAATATTAATTATTATAATAATTAAATATAATATATAATTAAATACATTAATTATATATGAGATAATGTATTTAATCCGTGCAGTTAATATTATACACACTTAACTATTATAAATTAATACAAACATTAAATAATATTTAAGAATTATAACTTGTAGCAATTAATGTTCTACAGTTTACAATACACCCATTTATTTATTTATTTAATGGGTGCATTCATCACAATTACAATATAATTAATGATTATATTAATTAAGTGTAATATACAATTATAAATATATATATATATATATAAACAAATAAATAAAAGAAAATAGATATTTCATGTTAGCAAAAAAAGTGACTAAAAAAATAAAGTACATGCTAATTAATTAATAGTGTTAAATTTGTGTTGCAGGTGAGTACATCTTTAAAGCCACATATACATATATATATATATATATATATATATATATATATATATATATATATATATATATATATATATATATATATATATATATATATATATATATATACCCAAAGAAAGAGTTAGCAATTACATTAAGTTTGATAAATCAACTCTATTAGCATCAAACATTAAGCATACTTTATTAGCGTTGGCTAAATTGACGTTAGTACGACTCTAACACAAATATTTATTTATTATATAAAATAAAGTAAAAACTAATTTTAAGTTTTCAAATTTTGATGTTGCGTTATAATCAACTAGGCCATCTTTATTAGTGTCCACTATTAAATAGACTCTACTAACCATTGCTATGACAATGTTAAATGGCATATATATTTATTTTAGCATCTATTCAGTGTTGATGTTATAATGCAATCATTTTTCTCTAGTTAGTATACTTAATAGTTTGTAGTACAATAAATATTATATCGATAGGGATTTGGTAAAATACATAATGTTTAAACTAGTTTGATTTGAAAAAAAATAGTATTTGAGTTGTGTGACAAGTATTTAAAACAATTTTGTTATAATAAAAAGTTGAATAAAAACATGTTGAAAAAGACAAATATGATTAACAAGGTTGTATTCAATATGATGAAGTGGTGAGGTTAGACTTCACCATCTTTTTCCTCTCTTGTACCAATCCAATTATTATTTATAAATATGCAAGTGTTCATGTCTTGATAGTTCTTTTAAAAGTAATTTTAGGTCCATTCCTAACATTAAGAGCCTAACATTAAGAGCCTAACATAATCAAACTTTTAGTATAAATTCTCACTAACTACTTTAATGAATCACTTGCATTGTATTGAGATCAAGACTCTATAACTAGCCAGAGTCTTATATCTATTCCTTACATCTAAAAGCAGGAGGAGAATCATTTGAACCACAACTTGGAACCAGCTTTTACCCAATCCTAGCCCAATGAAATCATATGAGTGATCAATTCATCCAACAACAAGCACAAACTAATTCTTAACATGTAAACAAAAGCATACTTTAATAAATAAAATAATACTCGTACAAAAGAGTTTGAAAGGGTTATATCTTAACATCAAGACAAGAGAGGCTTAACTACTCATAATGGATGTAAACAATTTAATGCTTTGAGTAGCCATGCTCTTTTATGCTCTATTAACATCAAGACAAGAGAGGCTTAACTCCTCATAATGGGTACAACCTTGTTTTTATAAACTATCCAAAGCATTGCTCCATAGTGCACTTGTAGCTCAATAGTAGAGGTTTCTTTACTATGTGAGTTTTCTTTTTGGCCCAGCCTCATGGTCTGGTGCTCAACTCTTGAGATAACTTATTTGAGAAGGAGTCTTTATGGATCAACCTCTAGTTTAGTGCTTGAGGTTTCTCTTCCAAGGAATTTTCTCTTTGTGGCTCATTCTTAATTTTGTCGCTCAACCGCATCAGTCACAGTTTTACCTAGAATTGCTTGAAATTCATCTACTTTCTTTATTTGTCTAGTTTGACTTTATTTTGGTGCTGGAAACTGCAAAACAAGCTATATCGGAGTAAATTTAACAAAAACTTAATATAATCAAAACAAGATAAGTATCAAATTCATCTCAAAATTAACTCAAGTTAGACACTTATCACTCATCTATGCATTAACTATTAGTATTATGGAGGTTGATTTAATTTCAATTCGTTTAGTATTGTGAGATGTTGTTATCTATTTTGTTACATAAGCAACCATATGTAAAGCTTAATATGCACATAGAAATAAAATACTTCCTAGTATAATCATGGACATAGACATACATATTATATATGTTGAACCACGTTAAATTCTTGTAGTATTTACTTTTCTCTCTTTTATCGTCTTGTTCTCACTTTTATATTTACAAAAACAATGTGACCAAATTCATTCAACCCTTTTATGACACGAAGAATGAATACCTTATTTCAATCAAATGCGATTTCATATAACTGAAATACATTGTTTAAATTTAGTATGAACTACGAACATTTTAGAATACATCACATGATTATTGGGTTAATGAAACTAATATGGACCCAGAGGAATTCCTGGCCCGATGCCAATTTTGTATCGGCGAGTCCAGCAAGAAGAAGCAAAGTTCATTGAAAAACAAAATGAAAGGAGGTGGGAAGATAGAGAAAAGGAAGCTTCTTAGGTCAGTAATTCACTCTATATGCAGTTCTTT
>Ga0214545_1012971_pt1 | contig 10591 bp, 7 predicted proteins | sample CNSS4metaG_FD_160064 | JGI IMG/M metagenome (GOLD analysis project Ga0214545, IMG submission 160064) | Root nodule microbial communities from cowpea collected in UCLA plant growth center, Los Angeles, California, USA - CNSS4 | ecosystem: Host-associated > Plants > Roots > Nodule | place: USA...
ATTGCGTCTTCAATATTTCGACCAGCCTATCGGCGAATTTCTCATCATCGGAATGGACCCGATCAAGACATGGAGCGGCGAGCCGATCATTCTGAATGTGGCAAATGGCGGCGCCGGATTGATACTCATCGGCCAGGATGGTCGCTCCGAAGCGGATATACCCGTAGCATCTCGTTTCATTTTCGTTCGATCCCATCGACCGGCAGCTGGCCGCGACGTCGTCGGGCCAATAGCAGGAGCCTTTCCGCCGCCGTGAGCGGACCGACGCGCTTTTGCATCGAATGTCAGGTCAATTGGCCCTCAGCCGAACTGCCCATGACCGCCGCGAAGCCTGCTCTCGGAGAGAAACCGGACCGGACGAGCAGAGCGGTCGGACCGCAGCTTGTGACCCGTTGCGGTCATGCGACAACCCGCTCATTCAATCCGTTCCCTGCTGACGAACAGTCGTCGCGGATCGATGACTGCAGTATGACGGAACTGCTTATCGATGTGATAGGCGAATTCACCCGAAGCGGAGTTGCTGTGGTCGCAGAGACGACCATTGCTCCTCTCGCTTCCGATTGCGGCCCCCGCACTGCCGCGCGGATCATCTCGCGAGTCGTGATACTCGAGGCCGAGCGGACCGAGCGCCGAGACCTGCGTGACGTACTCACCTGATTTCGCCCAGTGGAAATGCCAGGTCTCGCCCGGGAGGACAATGACGCTCCCAGGTGGATAGGCCTTGAGCTTGTCGTCATCGAAGGCTTCTCCAAGGCCGATATAGAAGACCCCGGATATGACCGTGTAGATCCGGTCCTCCGGATGCTTGTGCGGCATAAGCTTCGTTCCGCGCGGTACTTTAACCCAAATTAGGTACGGCCCCGGTTCAGCGGGGTGACCAACCATAACAGCTAGACGTGCGCCCGCTGGAAACGCCGGGAACGGCTCCCACGTAATTTCTTCCGGCAGAATCGCTCGGAATGTATCCTCATCCAATTGATGCTCGAGGATCATAACCTCTCCTCTGCTAGCGAAGACCTGAGAGGGGGCCGCCTCGGGGCAGCCCCTTGTCGCGGATTCTCCGGATGGTTAGTTGTTCAGCCGGCCGACGTGATATCCGAGCCGGTTCTCAACATCGCCCGGCCGATGGAAGCCACGATCGAGCAGGATCTTGATTCGGCTCTGGCTGGCCGGACGCTGGACCGACGCGAGGAAAGCGTCCCATTCGGGCGCGATGTCCGCATCCGACGGCAGGCTCGCGACGTTGACCAGCCGCTTTGTCTCGGCGATCGCTTGCTTGTCGAAGGAGGCGATTCGTCTGGCCAGGGCGTCAACGAAGCCGTCGAGTTCTGCGTCCGTCAGCGATCGATTGACGTAACCGTAGCGTTCCGCAAGATCCCCGCTGATGTCATCGGCGCCTAGCAGCACCTCAAGGGCACGACCCCGGCCGATCAAGCGCGGGAGCCGCGCCATTGGGCCGCCGCCCGGCACGAGGCCAGCGCCGACTTCCCATTGCGACAGGATCGCATTTTCGCGGCTCGCAAAGCGCATGTCGCTTGCCAGCGCCAGTTCGCTGCCAACGCCGGTGGCGCGGCCACGGACCATGGCGATTGACGCGACCGGCGCGCGACTCAGACGGACCAGCAGGTCAGGTAGCGCCTGCAGTCCGGTGGCCCCCGGCGGAATCTTCGTCGACTCCTCCAGCGGGGCGAAGAAATTGTAGTGCGTCAGGAAGAAGCCCTCGACTGCGCTGTCGAACACGACCACCTTGACCTGCGGGTCGGTCTCGATCGCCGTGATGATTTCGTTGAGCTGCGGAATGTTCTCGGGCCCAAAGATATTCAGCGGCGGAAGGTCGAAGGTGACGCGCCAATAAGATGGCGTGCGGCGTTGCAGCCTGATGCCGCGGGTGGCTGCAGGCTTCAGGAGCTTGAGCAGCGCCTCGGCGCCGGCCTTTGACGAGGCTGGATTCTGGCCGGTGACGAGCCTTCCGTCGGTGATGACAAAGCTCTGCCAGTCCGGCGCCTTTTCAAATAGCCCGCCCAGCCGCCTCAATTCGTCTTCGACAAGGAACGGCACGACCTTCGTCAACCCAACCGCTTCTTCCTCACTGTTGGTGAATCCGGCCACGCGCTTGCCCTTCACGATCGGCTCGCCGTTGTATGTGACGTGCCGGAGCACGCCCGGCGCATGGCAGACGGCCGCCACCGGCTTGCCGGCGTTGTAGAAGGCTTCGATCAGCGCGACGGAATCCGGATCCTCGGCGAGGTCCCACATAGGGCCGTGACCACCCGGATAGAATACCGCATCAAAGTCTGCGGGCTTCATCTGCGACAGCTTGCGCGTATTGGCAAGAACCGCCTGCGCTGCGGGATCCTGCTTGAATCGCCTGGTCAGGTCGGTCTGACCTTCCGGCGTATCGCTGACGGGATCGAGCGGCGGCTGACCGCCCCGGGGCGAAGCTACGGTGATGTCCGCGCCGGCATCAAGGAAGGTGAAGTAGGGCGCCGCAAATTCCTCGAGCCAGAAACCGGTCTTGCGGCCGGTGTTACCGAGTTGATCGTGCGAAGTCATGACCATCAGGATTCTCATTGGAAACTCCCATTGTCGGCGCCATCAGGTGAACACGCCGTGTTTGGTTTGAGTGGCAAGGGGCGTCAGGTGCTGATGGGGGCGCGCAGTATCCTCGCGCGCCTCCATTTTTCAGGACGATTGACGCAAAGAGCGGAACGAGGCGCGCATCTCCGCGCTGAACAGCTCGGGCTGCTCCCAGGCGGCGAAGTGTCCGCCGCGATCAAGCCGGTTGAAATGGATCAGCTTGGGATAGGCACGTTCCGTCCAACTCCGTGGGGCGGCGTAGATCTCGTCCGGGAACACGCTCACTGCGACCGGAATAGTGACATTCTTGGGCTGGAAGAACTGAAGCTTGTTCTCCCAATAAAGTCGCGCCGATGACATTGCCGTGTTCGTCACCCAGTACAGCGTTATGTTGTCGAGGATGTCGTCCCGCGTGAGCCCGGCGGTCTCGCCGCCGAAGACTCGGGCAATAAGCTGATGGCTGCGTGTATCGTGGTCGAGGATCCATGCTGCGAGGCCGACCGGCGAATCCGTGATGCCGTACAGCGTCTGCGGCCGGTTGGCCATTTCGATAGCGTAGCCGAGGCCGTGTTTGTAGAAGAAGTCGAGCTGGTTCCACGCGTTCTGCTCTTCGCCGGAGAGACTTGACGGCTGCTTCCCACCGGCCTGGAGCGAAGCCGCAACGTCGTCAGGAACAGTTGCAGGCATGTTGGTGTGGATGCCAACAAGTTCGGGTGCGCCGAGAAGCGCCATCTGTTCGGTGATGGCGTTGCCCCAGTCGCCGCCTTGCGCGACGAACCGCATGTAGCCGAGCCGCTTCATCAACACGATCCAGGCGCGCGCGATGCGCTGCGGATCCCAGCCGGTGGTCTCGGGCTTGCCGGAAAACCCGTAGCCGGGGATCGACGGGATCACCACGTCAAAAGCATCCGACGCTGCCGCCCCATGGGCAAGGGGATTAACCAGGCGATCAACGATCTTCAGCTGTTCGATGATCGAGCCGGGCCAGCCATGCGTTACGATCAGCGGCAGCGCATTGTCGTGCCGGGACCGAACGTGAATGAAGTGGATGTCAATCCCGTCAATCTCGGTGATGAATTGCGGGAGTGCATTGAGCCGTGCTTCCACCTTGCGCCAGTCGTAGTCCGTCTGCCAGTACCGGACCAGCTTCTTGACGGTCGCGAGCTGCACGCCCTGACTGTCGTCAGTCACGGTCTCCTTCTCCGGCCACCGCGTCGCGCCGAGGCGGTGACGAAGGTCGATCAAAGTGGCCTCGGGAACATGGACGTGGAAGGGGCGGATTTCGCCAGCGGTCTTGCCCGAGGCGGGCTGCAACGGCAGAAGGCTGACGGCTCCCGCGGCGACGATGCCCATGGCGGCGGTACCCAGCAGTTGGCGGCGATCCTGGTCGATCGTTTCGGAAGTGGACTGCGCGATCATTTTAATCTCCTTGGTTTGCGGGCCGTCGATATGGCCGGCCAGGCGGTTCGTGACGCCGCCACACTTGCGCAGAACCTGGGAGATTGCTCGTTAGGTGATGTAAAAGCGCGTTATGCTCCGCTGGGCCGCTTGCTTGCCTCGCGATAACGCGAAGCGTCGCCCACCGAGAATGATCAGGACTGGAGCAGGCCGCGAGCCGACTGCAAATCGGCTGTCTCAAGCCCCTCACTGAAGCGAGCCAACGTCTGGGCTAAAGCCGTCAGCGCGGATTTCTTGCCCTGTTTGCCGGAAAGCACGACCAGCGTAATCTCGGAGCGCAGCCGCCAGGACAACGCGCCTTGCGTCTCGGCGAGTTCAATGGATGATTTGAGGCTCTGCCTCGCGCCGTCTTCGTCGCCGCCCTGGGCCTTCAGCTTGCCGCGAAGCCGGAGCAACTCCGGCATATCAAAAATCTCACCGCCGGCGGATGTACGGGACATCGAGTTGTCGAGCGCTTCAAGCGCTTCCTCAACCCGCCCTAGCCGGCCTAGCCCTTGCGCTAGGTCGGCGCTGAACCCGGATGCGTAGAGTTCGTAGCGGTCGGCGTGCAGGCGGGGCAGCACGTCGTGGAGAAGATCGACGCCGTCCTTCACGTCGCCGCGGGCTACCATCACCTGACCACGGAATCCGTCGGCCACGGCCTGATACGGAACGAAGCCGTGCATCAAGGCGTGTTCGCTCAGGCGCGCGGTCAATTTTTCCACGCTCGCCCAATCGCCGACCCAGCCAAATACTGATGCAGCCCAGCACAGCGCGATGCTGTACATCACAACGTCTTTTGGCGCGGCATCATTGGTGACCGCACGGGCGAGTTCCACCGCTTGATCAGGAAATCCCCGCAACCACAATGTTCGCGCCAGCGGAATGCGTGGCGTGCGCGCAAAGGCGAAGTGGCTGGGACCGGCAACGCGCAGCGCGATGTCGTTTTGCATGGCCTTTTCGAGGTGATGCTGCGCAAGGATCTGATTGCCGGCCAAATGATGGGAAACGCCGAGCAGGACGCTTGCTCCGGCAAGTCCTGCGGGATCGCCGATCTCGCGTGCCACTTCCTCGGCCGCCTCCGCGGACGGTACCAGGCGGTCGCATTCGCCGGTTCGCCGGTAGAACATGTTGAGGCGCGACAGCAGCCGGAATTGGTTGGGTCGATCCGACAATTTCCTTGCGACGGAGAGCCCTCGTAGCAGCGCGGCCTCGGCCTGCTCGCTGTTGCGCTCTGTGAACATGGCTGCGTGACCGAGCGCCGATTGCAGTTCGATTTCCCAGATTCCGCCGCGGTTGGTGTCGTCGAGCGCTCCGAGGGCGCGTTGCGCCACCCGGCTGCACTCGTTGAGCAGGTTCAGTTCGACGAGCAGCGGAGCACTAGCGCCGCTCAAGGGAACGCGCAATTCTGCCGCACCTTCATCCGAATAGGCCCATGACAGCGCGGCACGCACGTCGCCGAGCAGTTCGGAGCGCGCCGGCAGGCCTAGGGCATTTCCGTTCGACCCGCTACGGACCAGCGCGCTCATCACGTATTCCGCGTGCCGTCGCGCGATGGTATTGGCCTCGCCGCTTTCGCTGAGCCTTTTCAGCGCGTAGGTCCGGGTGGTGTCAAGCAACCGATACCGCATCGACGATTTGATTGGCCTGGCTGACAGCAGGGACTTGGCGACGAGTTGCCCGATCATGTCGATGACCTGCTCGTCGTCGGGCTCAGCTCCGGCAACCGCTATTGCAGCTTCCAGGGTGAACGCCCCGGCGAACACGGCAAGCCGCCGAAGCGCCAGCCGTTCGGCGTCGGTGATGAGATTGTAGCTCCAGTCCAGCATTGCGCTCAGCGTCTGGTGGCGCGGCGGTGCCGTACGACGCCCCCGCCATTCCAGTTTCAGCCGACCGTCCAGCAGCGCATCGATCTCGCGCAGGCCGTGCGCGCCGAGGCGAACGGCCGCGAGCTCGATGGCGAGCGCGATGCCGTCGAGTTTCTCGCAGATGCCGGCGAGGAGCCGCATATTGTCGGGACTCATCTCCACGCTGTATCCGGCCGCCATCGCTCGTTCCGTAAAGAGCCGGACCGCCGGATAGGCCAGCATCTCCTCCGATGTGAGCGCCTGGTCCGCGGGGGGGGTTGCGAGCGGCGGCAACTCGACGATCTGCTCTCCCTGAACCAGCAAGGATTCTCGGCTGGTGGCAAGAATGCTGGTGCCAGGCGCCTGCAGATAGATGGCTTCGGCGAGCCGTGCGGCATGTTCGATGACGTGCTCGCAGCTGTCGAGAATGAGCACGACGCGCCGGCCGCCCAGGAATTGCACGATACTTGAGGTCGGGTCCGCGGTTTGCACGACCAGATTGAGCGCCGAAGCGACGGTGCTTGGAACAAGCTCGCCTTCCTTCAGGGGCCCAAGATCGACGAAGCGCACTTCCTGCGCGCGGCCCGACAATGCGTGGGCAACCGCAAGCGCAACCGTCGTCTTCCCGATGCCGCCAGGTCCCCGCAGCGTAATGAACTGCTCGGCGAGTAATCGCTCCGAGAGGCGCTGAACCACATCTTCCCGTCCGATCGTGCGGGTCAGCAGCAGCGGAAACGACGGTTCGCCCGAGACCATTGCCGCCGGCTTCGGGGCATCCTGCGCCGGCTGGCGCTGTTCGATGGTCGCAACGAAGCAGTATCCCCGATTGGGTACGTTGGTGATGAAGCGCGCACCGTCCTTGCCGTCGCCGAGCACCCTTCGGATCTCTGCGATGTGGACGCGGAGACTGGCCTCGTCCACCGTCAGGTTCGGCCAGGCGTGCGCCAGCAACTCGTCCTTGTGAATAATGTCTCCCGCACGACCAACCAGCAGGCACAGAATGTCGAGCGCGCGGCTACCGATTTTGACGGGACCCTGATCTTTTTCGAGCAATCGGGATTTTTCGTAAAGACAAAACCGGCCGAATCTTACGCCCAGGGAATCAGGCTCGCTCGCGCGAGATGGCTGTGCGCCTCTGTGCTTTGCTGGGAGGCTGGAAGGCATCGCCCGCTACTTCGACAATCGTCGCGATGCAATCCGCGGCGCGCGCGTTGCTTCGTTGCCGTTTATTTCGCGCATTTCACAACTATTCCGGGAAAATTAGCAGTACTGCGGTCGAGGCCAATGAGGAAGCATGTCGCGGGCGGAGCTTCAAATCAATACACAGTTAGGTCATGGGAGATGCGCCCAATATAGGGTCACGATCCGGCATTCGACTCGGCCGGGCTGAAACGAACCACAGATAGATCTATGCCGACCATCAGATCTTCCGGGATCGGCTTCAAATCACGGTCGCGCAGATAGGCGCGCTGCCTGGTCGGAATCGTGATGCCGTCGATCACGACCGGCTCGGAGAAGTATTGGGCGGCAGGAAAATTGCCGGCGATCTGCACGTGATAGTCGTGGCGCCTGATCAGCATGTCGGGTCCGAAATAGAAGTCCTGCTCGAGGCTGTGGCTGGCTAGCCTCTCCGGAAACACGGCCCGCAATCCGCGCCAGATTTCCGCGCCTTCGCGCCATGGTTCGATCTCGCGCAGCGTGAAGCCGCGCATCGTGAGCAGGAATGGCACGGTCAGGCAAGTCCAGAGCGCGTAGCCGCCGAAATAGGCCCGGTGCAGTAGATCCCAGGCGGTACGCATGTCGTGGCCATCGAACGATGCGCGCGGGTTCCTGCGCTCGGCGATTGTCCTGCTGCCGCCGGACAGGATCGCGACGCGGTCGGGGGTGAAGTCACTCCGTTGTCCAGGTTTGCCGATATCGTCGACAGACGCCCATTGCCGGTGCAGATCGACATGCACCGTCCTTGGAAGGCCACTCTGGTGCACGCATTTCAGGTCCCAGAGTTCGCCCGTGATGACGAACGATGCGCTGAGACGGCCGTGCGCCCGCCAGCGGCTTTCGCCACCATGAGCTTCGATCGCTTCGGCCAGGAGCGGAATCATGTCTAATTCTCCCGTTTCAACTAGGCCATGGTGCCGCCGCCTACGCGCGCGGCGCGAGTTCATAGATGTAAAGCGATGTTAATGGCCGCCCGCGGAAGGCTGGACCGGCATGCGAACCGCCGGAATGGCGCCGTTTCGCGCCAAATAACATCAGTTAACGGGCGGAAATCGCCGTGTCGTTGCACAGTGAGCTCGCAACCAAGCTCGACCGAAAGCTGGACGGGCCAACGACAGGAAAATTACCATGTCAGACAAGATCGACGTTCAGCGCCGCAACTTCTTCGGCACCGCCGCGATGACGCTCGCCACGGCTCAATTTGCTCTGGCCGGCACCTCGCAGGCTGGCCTTACCAAGCTGACCGCCGCAGCCGATGCGGATCTCAACCGGACGAAATCGGGCAGCCTACCAGCGATCAAGCCGGGCACGAATACGGCTTTCTCTGCCCTCAAGCAGATCGATGCTGGCCTGCTCAATGTCGGCTATGTGGAGACCGGCCCGACAAATGGACCCGCGGTCCTGCTGCTGCACGGCTGGCCCTATGACATCTACAGCTTCGTCGATGTCGCGCCGCTGCTCGCCGGCTCCGGCTATCGCGTGATCATCCCGTATCTTCGCGGCTACGGATCGACGCGGTTTCTCTCCCCGACATCCTTTCGCAACGGTCAGCCTTCGGCGATTGCGCTAGACATGATCGCTTTACTCGATGCGCTTAGGATTGAGAAGGCTGTTGTCGCCGGCTTCGACTGGGGCGCGCGGACCGCCAACATCATGGCGGCGCTGTGGCCGGAACGCTGCAAGGCGATGGTATCTGTGAGCGGGTATCTGATCGGCAGCCAGCAGGCCGGCAAGATGCCGCTGCCGCCGAAAGCGGAACTGCAATGGTGGTACCAGTTCTATTTCGCCACCGAGCGCGGCCAGCTCGGCTATGACAAGTATCGCCGGGAATTCTCCAGGCTGATCTGGCAGCTGGCGTCGCCGAAGTGGAATTTCGACGATGCCACTTTCGAGCGCAGCGCGAGCGCCTTCGACAATCCGGATCATGTCGCGATTGTCATTCACAATTACCGCTGGCGGCAGGCGCTTGCCGATGGCGAGGCTAGATACGAGGACATCGAAGCGAAGCTCGCGCAGGGTCCTGCCATCGCCGTGCCTACAATCACCATGGAAGGCGACGCCAACGGCGCGCCGCACCCGGAGCCGGCCGCCTACGCCAAAAAATTCTCTGGCAAGTACGAGCATCGGACCATCTCGGGCGGCATTGGGCACAATCTGCCCCAGGAGGCGCCGCGCGCATTCGCAGGGGCGATCATCGATGTCGATGGCGAAGCCTGATCCCGTCGAGCGAACGAGGAGAATGTGACCATGCGCAAGACAAGTGTTCTGGCGGCACTCGCCCTCATCGCGTTGCTCATGCTGATCCAATTCAGCCCGCCGTTTCTCTATGGTTAGGAGATCGGTATGAGCGTGCGGGCAACAAATCGCGATCTGCGTTCGACACGACAGTCGATCGCCTATCGCAGCATCGAGATCGAAGGCCTCGAGATCTTCTACAGGGAGGCAGGGTCGGTCGATGCGCCGACCGTGCTGCTGCTGCACGGCTTTCCATCCTCATCGCGGATGTGGGAGCCGTTGCTGCCGCTCCTTGCCGATCGATATCACCTGATTGCGCCTGATTATCCCGGCTTCGGTCACAGCAGCGCGCCGCCGACATCCGATTTCACCTATACGTTCGACCGGCTCGCGCAGATCATGGACACGTTTGTGACGAAGCTCGGCCTCGCCAAGTATGTCCTGTTCGTTCAGGACTATGGCGGGCCCGTCGGCTTCCGCCTAGCGCTCGCTCATCCCGAACGGGTGCGCAGCATCGTTGTCCAGAACGCGGTGTCGCATGAGCAGGGTTTGAGTTCGCTGTGGGACGCCCGCCGCAGGTACTGGGCCGATCCGGCCGGCGAACTCGATAACCTCAAGGCCAATTTCACCTCGCTGGAGGCAACCCGGCTGCGGCATGTCGGGACCAGCCCGCATCCCGAGCGGTATGATCCGGATAGCTGGACCGACGAGCACGCGTTTCTCTCCCGTCCGGGTCAGGCGGATATTCAGGCGAAATTGTTCCTGGACTATCGCAGCAACGTCGCATCCTATCCGCGCTGGCAGAAATGGCTTCGCGAAGTTCAGCCACCGATGCTAGTGGTCTGGGGAAAGTACGATCCTTCGTTCACCGTGGCGGGGGCAACTGCGTACGTCGACGATGTGCCTGACGCGGAGGTCCACCTGCTTGAAGCAGGTCATTTCGCGTTGGACGAGGCGACCGATAAGGTCGCCGAACTGGTTCGGCGCTTCCTTGCTAATTGCTAGGTGTGGTTGGTTAATGGCGCCTATGGCCCAATGCGGACATCCAGATGCGCGACTTGATTGTCGCCTCCGGAGCAGACGCGACAGAACGATCGGCGCCCTACGCTCTTCGCATCAGCTTGAGCGACGCCGTCAGCCGCAGGCTCCGCTTTCCCGCGAGCGCGATGCCTTCGAGCTCGCCGCTGTCTTCCGTGCAGGTCCCGGAGAAGCCGATGCCGACCTCGAGGCCGCCGAACACCGGGTTCTCGCCTTTCGCCGGCGTGTGCTCCTGGTTC
>Ga0214545_1012972_pt1 | contig 10588 bp, 6 predicted proteins | sample CNSS4metaG_FD_160064 | JGI IMG/M metagenome (GOLD analysis project Ga0214545, IMG submission 160064) | Root nodule microbial communities from cowpea collected in UCLA plant growth center, Los Angeles, California, USA - CNSS4 | ecosystem: Host-associated > Plants > Roots > Nodule | place: USA...
AAAGCAAGGTGAGTTTAATTCAGAAAATGTAAGAGTTTTCTCTCTTCTATATTAGTGAGAGTGATTCTCCTAGGTTCTTGAGTGATTCAAGAATCCCTGAGTTTTATCAAAGGTCCTTTATCCCTTTGCGTGTTAAGACTCTTAGGCTTATCTTCCATTCTTGGAAGTTTGATTTGTATCAATTTCCGCTCCATCTTCTTGTATGTTTCCATTCTCTCATTTTAAATAATTTCTCAAATTTCTTGCTTATTAGCATTCCAACCGTGATAGATTAGTAAAATGAATCCAACCGTCTGGATTCACATCATTTGGTATTCAGATCCTGGCTATCTAGATTTCGAATAGGAATGAAAGTTTATTATACAAGGTGTTTAATCGAAGGTCACGCATGTTTAGTTGCGTTCGATTAAGGAAGCGACAACAATGTTGTGAGCCAAAGATATGTGGAGAAACTACTGTTACCAACAACCTTTCACCCGAATGACGCATGGATCAAATTCTGTACAGGGCAACGTGTAAAAGAAGTGTTATGTGATATTGCTCCCATGGACTCTTGTCTTTGGTAGCCTTAATTTGAGTTACAATCAACCATTAAGTGGTGGATCATTGTTAGCTTGAGTGGATTATAAATAGCTTTAAGTGGGTTGTAATTGAAATTTATGTGTCTTTAGTAATTCTAACGGTTAAAGCTCCTATATCAGCTGAACCATTTTCTTCAACGAAAGCAAGGTGGGTTTAATTCAGAAAATTTAAGAGTTTTCTCTCTTCTATATTAGTGAGAGTGATTCTCCTAGGTTCTTGAGTGAGTCAAGAATCCCCGAGTTTTATCAAAGGTCCTTTATCCCTTTGTGTGTTTAAACTCTTAGGCTTATCTTCTATTCCTTGAAGTGTGATGTGTATCAATTTTCGCTTCATCTTCTTGTATGTTTCCATTCTCTCATTTTAAATAATTTCTCAAATTTCTTGCTTATTAGCATTCCAACCTTGATAGATCAGTAAAATGAATCCAACCGTCTGGATTCACATCATTTGGTATTCAGATCCTGGCTATCTAGATTTCAAATAGGAATGAAAGTTTATTATACAAGGTGTTTAATCGAAGGTCACGCATGTTTAGTTGCATTCGATTAAGGAAGCGCCAACAATGTTGTGAGCCAAAGATAAGTGGAGAAACTCCTGTTACCAACAACCTTTCACCCGAATGACGCATGGATCAAATTCTGTACAGGGCAACGTGTAAAAGAAGTGTTATGTGATATTGCTCCCATGGACTCCCTTCTTTGGTAACCTTAATTTGAGTTACAATCAACCATTAAGTAGTGGATCATTGGTAGCTTGAGTGGATTATCAATAGCTTGAAGTGGGTTGTAATTGAAATTTATGTGTCTTTTGTAATTTTGACGGTTAAAGCTCCTATATAAGCTGAACCATTTTCATCAATGAAAGAAAGCTGAGTTTTATTCAGAAAATATAAGAGTTTTCTCTCATCTAACTTGGTGAGAGTGATTCTCCTAAGTTCTTAAGTGATTCAAGAATCCCTGAGTTTTATCAAAGGTCGTTTGTCCCTTTGTGTGTTTAAACTCTTAGGCTTATCTTCCATCCTTGGAAGTGTGATGTGTAGCAATTTCCGCTCCATCTTCTTGTATGTTTCAATTCTCTCGTTATAAATCATTTCTCAAATTTCTTGCTTATTAGCATGCCAACCGTGATAGATCAGTAAAATGAATCCTGGATTCATATCATTTGGTATTCAGATCCTGGCTATCTAGATTTGGAATAGGAATGAAAGTTTATTATACAAGGTGTTTAATCGAAGGTCACGCATGTTTAATTGCATTCGATTACGGAAGCGACAACAATATTGTGAGCCAAAGATAGGTGGAGAAACTGCAGTTACCACCAACCTTTCACCCGAATCAAGCATGGATCAAATTCTGTACAGGGTAACGTGTGAAAGAAGTGTTATGTGATATTGCTCCCATGGACTCTTGTCTTTGGTAGCCTTAATTTGAGTTACAATCAACCATTAAGTAGTGGATCATTGTTAGCTTGAGTGGATTATAAATAGCTTTAAGTGGGTTGTAATTGAAATTTATGTATCTTTAGTAAGTCTGATGGTTAAAGCTCCTATATCAGCTGAACCATTTTCATCAATGAAAGCAAGGTGAGTTTAATTCAGAAAATGTAAGAGTTTTCTCTCTTCTATATTAGTGAGAGTGATTCTCCTAGGTTCTTGAGTGATTCAAGAATCCCTGAGTTTTATCAAAGGTCCTTTATCCCTTTGCGTGTTAAGACTCTTAGGCTTATCTTCCATTCTTGGAAGTTTGATTTGTATCAATTTCCGCTCCATCTTCTTGTATGTTTCCATTCTCTCATTTTAAATAATTTCTCAAATTTCTTGCTTATTAGCATTCCAACCGTGATAGATTAGTAAAATGAATCCAACCGTCTGGATTCACATCATTTGGTATTCAGATCCTGGCTATCTAGATTTCGAATAGGAATGAAAGTTTATTATACAAGGTGTTTAATCGAAGGTCACGCATGTTTAGTTGCGTTCGATTAAGGAAGCGACAACAATGTTGTGAGCCAAAGATATGTGGAGAAACTACTGTTACCAACAACCTTTCACCCGAATGACGCATGGATCAAATTCTGTACAGGGCAACGTGTAAAAGAAGTGTTATGTGATATTGCTCCCATGGACTCTTGTCTTTGGTAGCCTTAATTTGAGTTACAATCAACCATTAAGTGGTGGATCATTGTTAGCTTGAGTGGATTATAAATAGCTTTAAGTGGGTTGTAATTGAAATTTATGTGTCTTTAGTAATTCTAACGGTTAAAGCTCCTATATCAGCTGAACCATTTTCTTCAACGAAAGCAAGGTGGGTTTAATTCAGAAAATTTAAGAGTTTTCTCTCTTCTATATTAGTGAGAGTGATTCTCCTAGGTTCTTGAGTGAGTCAAGAATCCCCGAGTTTTATCAAAGGTCCTTTATCCCTTTGTGTGTTTAAACTCTTAGGCTTATCTTCTATTCCTTGAAGTGTGATGTGTATCAATTTTCGCTTCATCTTCTTGTATGTTTCCATTCTCTCATTTTAAATAATTTCTCAAATTTCTTGCTTATTAGCATTCCAACCTTGATAGATCAGTAAAATGAATCCAACCGTCTGGATTCACATCATTTGGTATTCAGATCCTGGCTATCTAGATTTCAAATAGGAATGAAAGTTTATTATACAAGGTGTTTAATCGAAGGTCACGCATGTTTAGTTGCATTCGATTAAGGAAGCGCCAACAATGTTGTGAGCCAAAGATAAGTGGAGAAACTCCTGTTACCAACAACCTTTCACCCGAATGACGCATGGATCAAATTCTGTACAGGGCAACGTGTAAAAGAAGTGTTATGTGATATTGCTCCCATGGACTCCCTTCTTTGGTAACCTTAATTTGAGTTACAATCAACCATTAAGTAGTGGATCATTGGTAGCTTGAGTGGATTATCAATAGCTTGAAGTGGGTTGTAATTGAAATTTATGTGTCTTTTGTAATTTTGACGGTTAAAGCTCCTATATAAGCTGAACCATTTTCATCAATGAAAGAAAGCTGAGTTTTATTCAGAAAATATAAGAGTTTTCTCTCATCTAACTTGGTGAGAGTGATTCTCCTAAGTTCTTAAGTGATTCAAGAATCCCTGAGTTTTATCAAAGGTCGTTTGTCCCTTTGTGTGTTTAAACTCTTAGGCTTATCTTCCATCCTTGGAAGTGTGATGTGTAGCAATTTCCGCTCCATCTTCTTGTATGTTCAATTCTCTCGTTTTAAATCATTTCTCAAATTTCTTGCTTATTAGCAGGCCAACCGTGATAGATCAGTAAAATGAATCCAACCGTCTGGATTCATATCATTTGGTATTCAGAGCTTGGCTATCTAGATTTGGAATAGGAATGAATGTTTATTATACAAGGTGTTTAATCGAAGGTCACGCATATTTAATTGCATTCGATTAAGGAAGCGACAACAATGTTGTGAGACAAAGATAGGTGGAGAAACTCCAATTACCAACAACCTTTCACCCGAATCAAGCATGGATCAAATTCAGTACAGGGCAACGTGTGAAAGAAGTGTTATGTGATATTGCTCCCTTGGACTCTTGTCTTTGGTAGCTTTAATTTGAGTTTAAATCAACCTTTAAGTAGTGGATCATTCTTAGCTTGAGTGGATTATCAATAGCTTTAAGTGGGTTGTAATTGAAATTAATGTGTCTTTTGTAATTCTGACGGTTAAAGCTCCTATATAAGCTGAACCATTTTCATCAATGAAAGCAAGCTGAGTTTTATTCAGAAAATATAAGAGTTTTCTCTCATCTATCTTAGTGAGAGTGATTCTCCTAAGTTCTTAAGTGATTCAAGAATCCCTGAGTTTTATCAGAGGTCGTTTGTCCCTTTGTGTGTTTAAACTCTTAGGCTTATCTTCCATTCTTGGAAGTGTGATGTGTATCAATTTCCGCTCCATCTTCGTGTATGTTTCCATTCTCTCGTTTTAAATAATTTCTCAAATTTCTTGCTTATTAGCATTCCAACTGTCATAGATCTGTAAAATGAATCCAACCGTCTGGATTCACATCATTTGGTATTCAGAGCCTGGCTATCAAGATTTGGAATAGGAATGAAAGTTTATTATACAAGGTGTTTAATCGAAGGTCACGCATGTTTAGCTGCATTCGATTCAGGAATCGACAACCATGTTGTGAGCCAAAGATAAGTGGAGAAACTCCAGTTACCAACAACCTTTCACCCGAATCAAGCATGGATCAAATTCTGTACAGGGCAACGTGTGAAAGAGGTGTTATGTGATATTGCTCCCATGGACTCTTGTCTTTGGTAGCCTTAATTTGAGTTACAATCAACCATTAAGTAGTGGATCATTGTTAGCTTGAGTGGATTATAAATAGCTTTAAGTGGGTTGTAATTGAAATTTATGTGTCTTTAGTAATTCTGACGGTTAAAGCTCCTATATCAGATGAACATATTTCATCAATGAAAGCAAGATGAGTTTAATTCAGAAAATGTAAGAGTTTTCCCTCTTCTATATTAGTGAGAGTGATTCTCCTAGGTTCTAGAGTGATTCAAGAATCCCCGAGTTTTATCAAAGGTACTTTCTCCCTTTGTGTGTTTAAACTCTTAGGCTTATCTTCCATTCTTGGAAGTGTGATGTGTATCAATTTCCGCTCCATCTTCTTGTATGTTTCCATTCTCTCATTTTAAATAATTTCTCAACTTTCTTGCTTATTAGCATTCCAACCGTGATAGATCAGTAAAATGAATCCAACCGTTTGGATTCACATCATTTGGTATTCAGAGCCTGGCTATCGAGATTTGCAATAGGAATGAAAGTTTATTATTCAAGGTGTTTAATCGAAGGTCATGCATGTTTAGTTGCATTCGATTAAGGAAGCGACAATAATGTTGTGAGCCAAAGATAGGTGGAGAAACTCCAATTACCAACAACCTTTCACCCGAATCAAGCATGGAACAAATTCAGTACAAGGCAACGTGGGAAAGAAGTGTTATGTGATATTGCTCCCATGGACTCCCTTCTTTGGTAACCTTAATTTGAGTTACAATCAACCATTAAGTAGTGGATCATTGGTAGCTTGAGTGGATTATCAATAGCTTGGAGTGGGTTGTAATTGAAATTTATGTGTCTTTAATAATTTTGACGGTTAAAGCTCCTATATAAGCTGAACCATTTTCATCCATGAAAGAAAGCTGAGTTTTATTCAGAAGATATAAGAGTTTCTCTCATCTAACTTAGTGAGAGTGATTCTCCTAAGTTCTTAAGTGATTCAAGAATCCCTGAGTTTTATCAAAGGTCATTTGTCCCTTTGTGTGTTTAAACTCTTAGGCTTATCTTCCATCCTTGGAAGTGTGATGTGTAGCACTTTCCGCTCCATCTTCTTGTATGTTTCAATTCTCTCGTTTTAAATCATTTCTCAAATTTCTTTCTTATTAGCATGGTAACCGTGATAGATCAGTAAAATGAATCCGACCGTCTGGATTCACATCCTTTGGTATTCAGAGCTTGGCTATCTAGATTTGGAATACGAATGAAAGTTTATTATACAAGGTGTTTAATCGAAGGTCACGCATGTTTAATTGCATTCGATTAAGGAAGCGACAACAATGTTGTGAGACAAAGATAGGTGGAGAAACTCCAGTTACCAACAACCTTTCACCCGAATCAACCATGGATCAAATTCAGTACAGGGCAACGTGTGAAAGAAGTGTTATGTGATATTGCTCCCATGGACTCTTGTCTTTGGTAGCCTTAATTTGAGTTACAATCAACCATTAAGTAGTGGATCATTGTTAGCTTGAGTGGATTATAAATAGCTTTAAGTGGGTTGTAATTGAAATTTATGTGTCTTTTGTAATTCTGACGGTTAAAGCTCCTATATAAGCTGAACCATTTTCATCAATGAAAGCATGCTGAGTTTTATTCAGAAAATATAAGAGTTTTCTCTCATCTATCTTAGTGGAGTGATTCTCCTAAGTTCTTAAGTGATTCAAGAATCCCTGAGTTTTATAAAAGGTCCTTTATCCCTTTGTGTGTTTAAACTCTTAGGCTTATCTTCCATTCTTGGAAGTGTGATATGTATCATTTTCTGCTCCATATTCTTGTATGTTTCCATTCTCTCGTTTTAAATCATTTCTCAAATTTCTTGCTTATTAGCATTCCAATCGTGATAGATCAGTAAAATGAATCCAACCGTCTGGATTCACATCATTTGGTATTCAGAGCCTGGCTATCGAGATTTGGAATAGGAATGAAAGTTTATTATACAAGGTGTTTAATCGAAGGTCACGCATGTTTAGTTGCATTCGATTACGGAAGCGGCAACAATGTTATGAGCCAAAGATTGGTGGAGAAACTATGGTTACCAACAACTTTTCACCCGAATCAAGCATGGATCAAATTCAGTACAGGGCAACGTGTGAAAGAAGTGTTATGTGATATTGCTCCCTTGGACTCTTGTCTTTGGTAGCTTTAATTTGAGTTTAAATCAACCTTTAAGTAGTGGATCATTCTTAGCTTGAGTGGATTATCAATAGCTTTAAGTGGGTTGTAATTAAAATTAATGTGTCTTTAGTAATTCTGACGGTTAAAGCTCCTCTATCAGCTAAACCATTTTCATCAATGAAAGCAAGGTGATTTTAATTCAGAAAACGTAAGAGTTTTCTCTCTTCTATATTAGTGAGAGTGATTCTCCTAGGTTCTTGAGTCATTCAAGAATCCCCGAGTTTTATCAAAGGTCCTTTATTCCTTTGTGTGTTTAAACTCTTAGGCTTATCTTCCATTTTTGCAAGTGTGATGTGTATCAATTTCCGCTCCATCTTCTTGTATGTTTCCATTCTCACGTTTTAAATCATTTCTCAAATTTCTTGCTTATTAGCATTCCAACCTTGATAGATAAGTAAAATGATTCCAACCATCTGGATTCACATCATTTGGTATTAAGAGCCTGACTATCTAGATTTGGAATAGGAATGAAAGTTTATTATACAAGGTGTTTAACCCAAGGTCACGCATGTTTAGTTGCATTCGATTAAGGAAGCGACAACAATGTTGTGAGACAAAGATAGGTGGAAAAACTCCAGTTACCAAGAACCTTTCACCCGAATCAACCATGGTCAAAATTCAGTACAGGGCAACGTGTGAAAGAAGTGTTATGTGATATTGCTCCCATGGAGTGTTGTCTTTGGTAGCCTTAATTTGAGTTACAATCAACCATTAAGTAGTGGATCATTGTTAGCTTGAGTGGATTATCAATAGCTTTAAGTGGGTTGTAATTGAAATTTATGTGTCTTTAGTAATTCTGACGGTTAAAGCTCCTATATAAGTTGACCATTTTCATCAATGCAAGCAAGCTGAGTTTTATTTAGAAAATACTAGAGTTTTCTTTCTTCTATCTTACTGAGAGTGTTCTCCTAAGTTCTTGAGTGATTCAAGAATCCCCGAGTTTTATCAAAGGTCCTTTATCCCTTTGTGTGTGGAAACTCTTAGGCTTATCTTCCATTCTTGGAAGTGTGGTGTATATCAATTTCCGCTCCATCTTCTTGTATGTTTCCATTCTCTCATTTTAAATAATTTCTCAAATTTCTTGCTTATTAGAATTCCAACCGTGATAGATCAGTAAAATGAATCCAACCGTCTGGATTCACATCATTTGGTATTCAGAGCCTGGCTATCTAGATTTGGAATAGGAATGAGAGTTTATTATACAAGGTGTTTAATCGAAGGTCACGCATGTTTAATTGCATTCGATTAAGGAAGCGACAACAATGTTGTGAGACAAAGATAGGTGGAGAAACTCCAGTTACCAAGAACCTTTCACCCGAATCAACCATGGTTCAAATTCAGTACAGGGCAACATGTGAAAGAAGTGTTATGTGATATTGCTCCCATGGAGTGTTGTCTTTGGTAGCCTTAATTTGAGTTACAATCAACCATTATGTAGTGGATCATTGTTAGCTTGAGGGGATTATCAATAGCTTTAAGTGGGTTGTAATTGAAATTTATGTGTCTTTAGTAATTCTGACGGTTAAAGCTCCTATATAAGTTGACCATTTTCATCAATGAAAGCAAGCTGGGTTTTATTTAGAAAATATAAGAGCTTTCTCTCTTCTATCTGAGTGAGAGTGATTCTCCTAAGTTCTTGAGTGATTCAAGAATTCCCGAGTTTTATCAAAGGTCCTTTGTCCCTTTGTGTGTGTAAACTCTTAGGCTTATCTTCCACTCTTGGAAGTGTGATGTGTATAAATTTCTTCTCCATCTTCTTGTATGTTTCCATTCTCTCATATTAAACCATTTGTCAAATTTCTTGCTTATTAGCATTCCAACCGTGATAGATCAATAAAATGATTTCAACTGTTTGGATTCACATCATTTGGTATTCAGAGCCTGGCTATCTAGATTTGGAATAGGAATGAAAGTTTATTATACAAGGTGTTTAATCGAAGATCATGCATGTTTAGTTGCATTCGATTACGGAAACGACAACAATGTTGTGAGCCAAAGATTGGTGGAGAAACTCTAGTTACCAACAACCTTTCACCCGAATCAAGCATGGATCAAATTCAGTAAAGTGCAACGTGTGAAAGAAGTGTTTTGTGATATTGCTCCCATGGACTCTTGTCTTTGGTAGCCTTAATTTGAGTTACAATCAACCATTAAGTAGTGGATCATTGTTAGCTTGAGTGGATTATCAATAACTTTAAGCGGGTTGTAATTGAAATTTATGTGTCTTTAGTAATTCTGACGGTTAAAGCTCCTATATAAGTTGACCATTTTCATCAATGAAAGCAAGCTTAGTTTTATTCAGAAAATAAAAGAGTTTTCTCTCTTCTATCTGAGTGAGAGTGATTCTCCTAACTTCTTGAGTGATTCAAGAATCCCCGAGTTTTATTAAAGGTCGTTTGTCCCTTTGTGTGTTTAAACTCTTAGGCTTATCTTCCACTCTTGGAAGTGTAATGTGTATAAATTTCTTCTCCATCTTCTTGTATGTTTCCATTCTCTCATATTGAATCATTTGTCAAATTTCTTGCTTATTAGCATTCCAACCGTGATAGATCAGTAAAATGATTCCAACTGTTTGGATTCACATCATTTGGTATTCAGAGCCTGGCTATCTAGATTTGGAATAGGAATGAAAGTTTATTATACAAGGTGTTTAATCGAAGGTCATGCATGTTTAGTTGCATTCGATTACGGAAACGACAACAATGTTGTGAGCCAAAGATTGGTGGAGAAACTCTAGTTACCAACAACCTTTCACCCGAATCAAGCATGGATCAAATTCAGTAAAGTGCAACGTGTGAAAGAAGTGTTTTGTGATATTGCTCCCATGGACTCTTGTCTTTGGTAGCCTTAATTTGAGTTACAATCAACCATTAAGTAGTGGATCATTGTTAGCTTGAGTGGATTATCAATAACTTTAAGCGGGTTGTAATTGAAATTTATGTGTCTTTAGTAATTCTGACGGTTAAAGCTCCTATATAAGTTGACCATTTTCATCAATGAAAGCAAGCTTAGTTTTATTCAGAAAATAAAAGAGTTTTCTCTCTTCTATCTGAGTGAGAGTGATTCTCCTAAGTTCTTGAGTGATTCAAGAATTCCCGAGTTTTATCAAAGGTCCTTTGTCCCTTTGTGTGTGTAAACTCTTAGGCTTATCTTCCACTCTTGGAAGTGTGATGTGTATAAATTTCTTCTCCATCTTCTTGTATGTTTCCATTCTCTCATATTAAACCATTTGTCAAATTTCTTGCTTATTAGCATTCCAACCGTGATAGATCAATAAAATGATTTCAACTGTTTGGATTCACATCATTTGGTATTCAGAGCCTGGCTATCTAGATTTGGAATAGGAATGAAAGTTTATTATACAAGGTGTTTAATCGAAGATCATGCATGTTTAGTTGCATTCGATTACGGAAACGACAACAATGTTGTGAGCCAAAGATTGGTGGAGAAACTCTAGTTACCAACAACCTTTCACCCGAATCAAGCATGGATCAAATTCAGTAAAGTG
>Ga0214545_1012976_pt1 | contig 10583 bp, 9 predicted proteins | sample CNSS4metaG_FD_160064 | JGI IMG/M metagenome (GOLD analysis project Ga0214545, IMG submission 160064) | Root nodule microbial communities from cowpea collected in UCLA plant growth center, Los Angeles, California, USA - CNSS4 | ecosystem: Host-associated > Plants > Roots > Nodule | place: USA...
GCCAAGAATTTTATATAATGAATAGGATGGGTATATGATTCATCTCGTTTTGTTTATGCTTGTTATTTTATTTTTCTCAGCTCACCCTTTCTGTTTGTGTTTGGCGATGATCGTGTAATTCGTTACACGGGAGCAGATGTTGATACAGGTGGTGCTGAGGATGTTCAGATGGTGGAGTGAAGGCTAGCATGGGATTAGAGCTAGGGTTTTGCTCATATGTATTTTACGTTTTAAATGCAAATTTTGGGAACTTGTAACATTTTATGAATTCAGTTATAAGTTTTGGCGCGCTATTTTAATAAATTGAAATTTTCCTGCGTTAGGGTTTTTATAAAGATGACTATTAATATAATTGTTTCTTTTATTATTTATTTTTAAGTAATATTCCTTAGGGATGTTACACCCTTGCTTAGACTTGAAAATTGGAGCTCTTCCTTGGATCCCCGATGAACTCCCCTTAACCCTCCTCCACACCAGTACCCTTGTTCCTCTTCAAGACTCACACTTCTCTTCTATCAACTCCCTCCTCACTATCCTCAAACTATCAAACTCAAAGATGCTCTCTCTCTCTCTCTCCCTCCATTCTTCCCTTTAATGACACTTTAATGGTAGTTAATCAAATAAAACAAAAATACTTTAAGTTGGGTTTTAATTGTCATTCTATTTGATTTTTCCAGCACCCTTGGCTGTTCCTCTAGCTAGGTTTCTCTCGCCCCTCCACCTTCTTACCAAAACTAAAATTGATAAAAAGAAAGTTTATGGTTTTGTCAAGGCCAAAGGTTGAACCCATCACCATACAATTTAATTTCAAATGTACAACCAATCCAACCAAATTACATTTCATGATACAATTCATACTTCAAAGGTTATATCCTACCATCACGCTCCAATCACATTATCAGACCAAAATAATAAAATAAAATAAAACACAATTGGCATATATAAGACTCGAACCCAAGTCCTCTCACACAATCAAAGTACTCTCAACCATTTGAGCTAGTACTTCTCTACATCATGAAAGTTAACATTTAATTCCATAAAGGCTTCTCGTACCTGCATTTATTTATTTAATTATTTAAATTTTGTGGGTCTTACACGCGTGGTGGCTCATTGTGGAGCACAATTTGGTCCAATGCAGTAGCTCGTGGCTGACGCGATTGAGTAATGTGTTGTCCAGCGAGTTGCAACATGGTGGCCGCTATTGAGCCTAGAGGGAGCGAGGTTTGGTTGTGTTGAGGGCATGTGGTGGGTGTGTAATGATGAAAAATGTTGACTGTGTGTGTTTGCAAATATGCGTAAGGAAGGTGAAGATGATGTGGCAACTCCTGGTTGATCAAATATATGATTGAAGCATTATGACAAGTGGTAGCTCCTAGCTTGGCAGATTATGAGTGGGGATTATGCACGAGCATTGGTTTGCATTAGCTAATATTGATACAAGGTGTGTGTGGATTATGCATGAGCATTGGTTTGCATTGAGGCAGGGTGTATGATGTTTATGCACGAACATTGGCTAATGTTAACGTAGGATGTGTGATGATTATGCACATGCATTGGTTAACATTAATACAGAATGCATTAAACTTCTTGGGATGGTTTAGTTCCAAGTGAATATACTCTTTATGGTTGAGTATGATTGCTGATATAGGCCAAACAGATATGTTTATTTTAATCTGGTTGTTGAGTTGATGAAAATAATATGTGTCCCACATCACCTGGTATAAGCTAGGGAGTGGATGTTATTATTATATAATGGACTCTAAGTCCATAATGTTTCTTTCCCCAACCAAAAACACTTTAAACTTGTATTTGACTTTTCTTATACTCTTGTAGTAGAGTATTATATGGTTTAGGTTAAATTCTTGCTTTGGAGAGTGTAGGTATACTTGGGGTCAAAGCACATAGGAGACCGGTCCATGTGTTGTACAAATTTTCACATAATGTTTGACAATAGTCTACTTTACTTAAAATCACATATCATTTACAAACTATCTTGTATGATTTTAATATAAAAATAGTAAAACAAACCCTTTTTTCCCAATCCCAACAACAACCCTCACAACTAATTATGCAATGATTAATTAATTTATCAAACATTTAATCACATTACAATTCACACTAACATACATATAATTTCAATGAAAACCCCAAAACACCATAGAAGCCACGAGATGCAGAAAACTGGCAATCCAGTTTGCATCGCTTGGTTGGTAGAACACTACTATCAGGCAATTCATAGCAAAACCCAGAAAATCATGCGTTGCCTGGCGAACCTTCAAAGCCGTCATGCGGTTTCTGGAAAATTACAAAAACTCTAAGAAAATCCAGAAAAAAAGGATAAATATGCACGCATGCATTTCATACAACTCGCAATTACAAAGTTAGGAATTTAAATCACAAAGTGTAGGTCCCCTTATCTTGCATGATTTTAATATAAAAACTAGTAAAACAAACTCCTTTTTCCCAATCCTAACATGAACCCTCACAACTAATTATACAATGATTCATCAATTTATCATCACGCAGTACACTTTCAGACATTTAATCACATTACAATTCACACTAACATACATATAATTTCAATAAAAACCCCAAAACATCACAGGAGCCACGAGATTCAGAAAATTGGCAATCTAGTTCGTGTCGCCTGGCGGGTAAAACACTAGTGCCAGGTGATTCATAGCAAAACCCAGAAAATGGATTCAGAAACCATGCATCGCTTGACGGACCTTCAAATCCGCCAAACGGTTTTTGGAATTCTAGAAACCCAAAGAAAATCCAAAAAAAAAAGGATAAACAAGCACCCATGCATTTCATACAACTTATAATTACACAGTTTGGAATTCAAATCATAAAGTGCAACTCCCCTAACTTAGATTTCCCGCTCCAGTGCACTCCTAAAGTTCTTTCTTGACCCAAAAATTGCCTTAGCTCTTTTCTCCTACACTTAAGTTCACTTTCTCCCTTCCAACTCTTCCCTTTGGTTCAATTTTGGTGTTTTAGAAAACCTTCTTAGGCAGCAACACGAAATTACCTTCCCTCATACACTACCTTTCCTCTCTCATTAATTTTTCACTCTAGTAATTACTACATTAATTTGCAAAACCAAAAATAATGATTAAGTGACATTCAAGTGCAATGATCCTTATCACTCTAGCTTCTCTGAAGACGGCTAGGGTTGCTTGATCCTTTACCAGTGTGGCAAATTATAAAAATAAAAAGCACTATTACGAGCTCACCAATGTTCAAACTCTTATCAACTCGATTACCAAACATAAGCACGTGAAAAAGCCATTACATGTTTCTTGGCATATCATGCACACATATAATTATGACATTGTGCCACGTGTCCATGTATACACACAAAACAAATTAAATAATTAAAACATCACACTAATGACATATATAAGACTCAAACTCAAGTCCTTTCAACACCACCCAACACTCTTAACCACTTGAGCTACTATTGCTCCTTTTCATAACTCTCCGCATTAATTACTATATGGATCCCTTAATTCACTTTTATTAAATAAATAAATATTTATTTATTTAATATTATTTGTTCTTACAATTATCAACAAAATGAATAGAATATTGAATAGTCAAAGATTATTAATAATATTAGATATCCACAATGTTGATTACTCAAATTACAAGTCATGATAATTGAAGAATAATTCAAAAATACAGAATCTTCAAAAATTAAAAGATATATATCAAGGATTATCTCTTACAATTTATATTCAAGTATCACAACAAGTTCAAGTCTAATTTTGAAAGTCTATAAATTGAGGGTCTGACATAGGTAAAAAACACACACTTGGAGAGAAAGAAACTTAATATCTCTACACTTGAAGATAGAAGGGCATTCTGAAGGATAGAGACATTCAATTTCAACATCAGTCTAGTATTCAGTATTTCTAGGAGTAGCTAACTTCTTCATTCACGGGGATTGGGTGTAATGTATTCTTAATTCTCTATGAATTCCACTAATCAATATAATTATTTTCCATCACTCTTGTTTTCTATTCTTGCTTTAACTGCATGATAATTATTGACTGCATATTTGTGGGTATCTAATCATGTGACATGATATTAGAACCTAGACTAGAATAGACAATTGATTGGTCGTGCATCTAGACATAGAGTATGGTAATTCAAAACATCATAATTTTGATAATTAATGAGAGCTTTTAATAAGGAAAGGTCTAAGACGTTAGGGTTCTTATTAAAGTTTCGACTTGCCGCTAAGACATTATGGCTTGTTACATAAGGTGTTAATGATAGAGTAGGAATTAGAAGAAGATGATTTGGTGTTTTTGCTTTGAATTAGATCATGAAACCCAATCCCAGTGAAGCTTTTATCTGGTATTTTTTCTCAATCAAGTTCTTGTTAGTATTATGGTGCTTGATTTAGTCCCACATCGCTTAGAATTGTGAGATGTGGTTCTCTATTTTACTATATAAGAGACTCTATGTAAAGCTTTGAGATACACCAGAAATAAACATACTTCCTAGTGTAGTCATGGACGTAGGCATACACATTGTACGCCGAACTACGTTAAATTCTCCATGTCTATTTTTCTCTCCTTTATTCCTTCCTTTGTTGCCTTGTTCCTAACAATTGGTATCAAGAGCCATTTTTGTTAGTATGCTCAGTGGTTGCAGCATTGTCTGATCTTCCACATCAGAAAAGATTTAGTTTCTATTTTTTTTTCTTAGGGATCTCAGTTTAGAGAAGTAGTGGGAGCTTTGGTCAAAAGCCGCAACAGGAGCTTTGGCCAAAGGCAGCAGGAGCTTTGGTCAAAAGTCGCAGCAAAAGCTTTGGTCAAAAGCTGCAGGAGCTTTAGTCAAAGGCAGCATGAGCTTTGGTCGAAAGCAGCAATAGCTTTGGTCAAAAGCAGCAAGAGCTTTCGTCAAAAGGAGAAAGAGGAATGGCATTGGAAGAAGGGAAGGTGAGGATTGAGAAGTTTGATGGCAGTGACTTTGGGTTCTGGAAGATACAAATAGAGGACTACCTATATCAGAAGAAGTTGTATCTACCCTTAACAGGGCAGAAGCCAACCGACATGGAGCAGTCAGAATGGGATTTGTTAGATCGGCAGACACTCGGTGTGATCCGGTTGACATTAGCCAAGAATGTTGTGTTCAACATCATGAACGAGAACACAACCATAGATTTGATGAAGGCGTTGTCAAATATGTACGAGAAGCCATCTGCAGCCAATACAGTGTATTTAATTCGCAGGCTAGTCAACCTAAAAATGGGTGAAGGTAACTCGATTACTAATCATATTAGTGAATTTAATACAATTATTGCGCAATTAACATCAGTGCAAATAACATTTGATGATGAGGTGAAAGCATTAATTTTATTATCATCTCTTCCGCAAAGTTGGAGTGCAACTGTTACTGCAATTAGTAATTCTGCAAGTAATAGTAAGTTGAAGCTCGATAACATCCGTGACTTGATCTTAAGCGAAGATGTTCGCAGGAAAAGTTCAAGGGAATCTTTCAGTTCTAGTTCCGGTTCAACATTGAGTACTAAAACTAGAGGAAGAACTAGCCAGAAAGGTTGTAATCGAGGCCGAGGTAGATCAAAGTCTAGAGAGAAATCAAAACCAAAATTTTGGAATGATATCACTTGTTGGAATTGTCAAAAAAGGGGTCACTTTACAAATCAATGTAGGGCTCTAAGGAAGAACAACAACAACAAGAGGCAAGATGATGATTAATCAGCAAATGCAGCAACTGATGAAATTGAAGATGCACTATTATGTAGTCTAGATAGTTCTATTGACTCATGGATTATGGACTCAGATGTGTCATTTCATACTACACCTTCCTTAGAATTATTATCTAACTATGTTCCAGGAAAGTTTGGGAAGGTCTACCTTGCAGATGGGATATCTCTTGATATTATAAGAAGAGGAGATATCAATATCAGAACCTCTAATGGAAGTGTGTGGACTTTGAATAATGTCAAACATATTCCCGCCTTAAAGAGAAACTTAATATCTATAGGGAAGTTGGATGATGAGGGGCATTACACCACCTTTGGAGATGGACACTGGAAGGTAATGAAAGGTAATCTTGTTGTTGCTCATGGAAAGAAGCAAGGATCTCTTTACATGATTGCAGATGAGGATATGATATCAGTTGCAGAAGTTGACAACAGTTCCTCTTTGTGGCATCAGAGGCTTGGGCATATGAGTGAGAAAGGAATGAAGCTCATGGTCTCAAAAGGTCAAATACCTAACTTGAAGCATGTTGACGTTGGACCTTGCGAATATTGTATCTTTGGAAAGCAGAAAAAGGTTAGCTTCTCCAAAAAACGTAAGTCGTCTAAAGTTGAAAGACTAGCACTAGTGCATACAGATGTTTGGGGACCAGCTTTAGTGAAATCTCTTAGAGGTTCACAGTATTATGTAACCTTCATTGATGACTCTACAAGAAAGGTATGGGTTTATTTTCTTAAAAATAAATCTGATGTGTTTTCCGTGTTTTAAAGGTGGAAACAAGAGGTTGAGACTAAAAAATGTTTAAAGATTAAATGTTTGAAGTCTGATAATGGTGGAGAATATGACAATAGTCAATTCAAGGAGTTTTGTTCAGAGAACGGGATCAGAATGATCAAGACGGTTCCAAGAACACTAGAACAAAACGGTGTGGCAGAAAGAATGAGCAGAACCTTGAATGAGAGAGCAAGATGTATGAGAATCCAGTCAGGATTACCCAAGGTATTTTGGGCAGATGCAATAAGCACAACAGCCTATCTCATAAACAGAGGACCATCAGTTCCTTTAGGCTATGAGTTACCTGAAGAAGTATGATCTAGAAATGAGGTAAACCTTTCACATCTGAAAGTTTTTTATTGTGCTTCATATATTTTGTTGAACTCTAATAGTAGAGATAAATTGGACCCTAAGGCAAAGCGATGTTATTTCATTGGTTATGGATCTGACATGTATGGCTATAGGTTTTGGGATGACCAAAACAAGAAAATTATCAAAAGTAGAAATATTACTTTTAATGAAAACATGTTCTATAAGGACATGACTGCAGAATTTGCAAATGCAAATAAACAGCCAGAGCAGGTATCATTAGAAGAAATTTAAGAAAGTGATGTAGTTAACAGAAGGCAGAATACAGAAATAGAGCTTGAGTTAGAGCTTGAGTCAGAATTTGGGTCAGAACCTGAACAAATAGTAGAGTCAGTAATTCCTGAATTACCGACTAGAAGGTCTAGCAGAACAATTGTAGCACCACAAAGGTATTCTCCTTCATTGCATTACTTGTTGACTGATGCTAGTGAGCCAGAGCATTTTGTTGAGGCTATGCAGGGAGATAAATCTATTAAGTGAGAGCTAGCAATGGGAGATGAGATAAAGTCTCTTCAAAAGAATAAGACATGGTCCTTAACCAAGCTTCCAGAAGGAAAGAAGGTTTTGCAAAACAAGTGGGTCTATCGGTTAAAAGAAGAACCAGATGGCAGTAAACGATATAAGGCCAGACTCGTAGTGAAAGGGTTCCAACAGAGACAAGGAATTGAATTCACAAAAATTTTCTCTCCTATTGTCAAGATGACTACCATCAAAGTTATCTTGAGTTTAGTAGCTGCAGAAAATCTTCATCTGGAGCAGTTAGATGTGAAAACAGGATTTCTACATGGAGATCTTGAGGAAGAAATCTTTATGACCAACCAAAAGGTTTTGAAGTACAAGGCAAAGAGAATCTTGTATGCAAGCTTCATAAAAGGTTGTAAGGATTGAAACAAGCACCGAGACAATGGTACAAGAAGTTTAATGAGTTTATGAAAAACTCAGGATTTCACAGATGTGAAGAAGATCATTGTTGTTACGTGAAGAAATATGTTAACAGTTATATTATTCTTGCCTTGTATGTTGATGACATGTTGATTGCTGGTGCTAATATGGCATAAATTGACAGGTTGAAGAAACAATTGTCAAAAAATTTTGAAATGAAGGATCTTGGTCTAGCCAAGTAAATTCTTGGTATGAGAATCTCCAGGGATAGATATGAAGGTATTCTGAACTTATCTCGGGAAAAATATATAGAAAAATTGCTTAGCAGGTTCAATGTTGGAAATTCTAAAACCAGAAATACACCTTTGGAAACTCACTTAAAGTTCTCAAATAGGCAATCTTTTTAGATAAAGGAAGAAGAAAATCACATGTCTAAAGTTCCATATGCATCTGCAGTAGGGAGCTTGATGTATGCTATGGTTTGCACCAGACCTGACATAGCACATGCAGTGGGATTTGTGAGCAAGTTTCTATCCAATCCCGGAAAGGAGCATTGGGAAGGCGTGAAATGGAAATTGAGATATTTGAAGGGCACTTCAAAGATGCATTTTTCTTTTAAAAGAAGTAATCTTGCTTTACAGGAGCTTTCTAATGCATATTTGGGAGGTGATTTGGATAGTAGAAAGAGCATAAAAGGTTACATTTTTACGTTGGGTGGTACAACTATCAGTTGGAAGTCTAAACTTCAAGGTAGAGTCTCCCTTTCAACCACTGAAGCTGAATATGTAGCTATCTCAGAAGCAGCAAAAGAGATGATATGGTTGAAGAATCTTCTAAAAGAATTAGGAAAAGGGCAAGATGAATCTCCATTGTTTAGTGACAGTCAAAGTGCCATTTGTCTTGCCAAAAATCCAACTCTTCATTCCAGATGCAGGCACATTGAATTGAAGTATCATTTTATCAGAAACTTGATAAATGATGGAGACTTGTTTTTATTGAAGATTCCAGGTGCAGAAAATCCATCTGATATGTTGACCAAGACTGTCACAACAACTAAGTTGAGGCTTTGCATTGCCTCAACTGACCTTCGAGAAAATTGATGATGAAGGCACTACACTAGGTGGTAATGTAAATCAAACCCCAAGTGGGAGAATTATTAGTATTATGGTGCTTGATTTAGTCTCATATCGCTTAGAATTGTGAGATGTGGTTCTCTATTTTACTATATAAGAGACTCTATGTAAAGGTTTGAGATACACCAGAAATAAGCATACTTCCTAGTGTAGTCGTGGACGTAGGCATACACATTGTACACCGAACCACGTTAAATTCTTTGTGTTTGTTTTTCTCTCCTTTATTCTTTCCTTTATTGCCTTGTTCCTAACAGTTCTTTGTTTCCATTATGTCAATTCCTTTTCAAGTCAGTCTCTCTAGTTCTTTTTGGTTTATCCAGTTGTGGATGACATCCCTTTTTACTCAAACTAAAGAAAATCGATGATGGGTAAAGGAAAGCCTGGTTCATATTTGATTTACTAAAGTTTTAGTTGGATAAATCTCATTTCATATTTGAAACGTTAAATAAACTTAATAAAATTTAGTTAAAAGGATTAAATACACGCATTTAGAGAGTTGATAGATTAAATTGATCCAATATTTTCTAAGAACTAATTTATTAAAAAACAAAAACATATTTAACCATTTTTCAAAAATCTTCTGAGTTTGAAAGAGAAACTAATTTGGAACAATGGTGAATTATAGGTCACACCCAAAAAATAAAATAAAGGTAGATACTCGATCTGTCTTTATTTATAATTTGAAAAGTACTATCACGTTTAGCATAACCAATTAAGAAAGAAAAATACAGTAAAAAAGCTAATTTCATATATATATATATATATTGATGAAAGGTAGGAAAAATATACTAATTTGGTAAAATGCATAAGATCCACTGAGATATCTATCAATGCAATTATTGGAGATGTGACTGCGTACTGGAAGAGTGATGTGAACACAAACACGAAAGAAAAGTTTCGAGCTTGAGTAATCATACATAGAAAGGAAAAGGAAAGGGAGAGAGACATATACAGTTGAAAAACAAATTAGAAAAAGCATTTCATATATAGATTCCATTCCATCACAACATAGTGAATGAAATACAAGATAATTGAAGGGCCTTTATTGGTGCATAGTGCTTCTCCTTGGCAGCAGTGGAGTTATAGAATAATAATATGGCACACAGAAGAGTCCAAAAGAGGGTATAACTGTCAGGGATAAATCTCGATGAGAGACCTCAAACCCACGATTGGAGTTATCTTGTAGTCACTGAAACCAGCAGAGAAAATGATCTTAGCCCATTCTTTCTCAGTCCTCTCTTTTCCAGGATACAACACCATCACAACCATATCAACCATGAGCTGTGTTTCAGTTGATTCATAATCAAGCTTTTCACTCTCCATCACCATGTCTATCGCTATCACCTTCTTCTTTACTCCCTCCTTGCATTTCTTCAGTATTCTCACACACTGCTCGTCATTCCAGTCATGCAATATCCACTGCATCATCAATCAACGCAATCAGGGACCAATGTCCAAAACTAATACTACTTAATAATCAAATTTTACCTTCAATAGAACGGCATCTGCAGGAGGAACCCACTCAAACATGTCACCTCCAACAAATTTTAAGTTCTGAGATCCTTGTAAGTCGGCAACAACATGTGGGAGATCAAATACGGTGCAGTCTATGTGAGGGAATGCGTTGGCAATCGCCTTTGCCATGGTACCTGTGCCTCCCCCAACATCAACAACTGACTCCAAC
>Ga0214545_1012985_pt1 | contig 10577 bp, 12 predicted proteins | sample CNSS4metaG_FD_160064 | JGI IMG/M metagenome (GOLD analysis project Ga0214545, IMG submission 160064) | Root nodule microbial communities from cowpea collected in UCLA plant growth center, Los Angeles, California, USA - CNSS4 | ecosystem: Host-associated > Plants > Roots > Nodule | place: USA...
CAAAAACCACAACAATAATCAAAATAACAAACACATAAATTCATCTAACCTCAGAATCCAGTTAAGAAATTATAGTGGAATCAACCCTAAAAGCTTAGCCCTCCATGGCTTTGATGGAATACATGATGATATGAAGGCGAGAAAATAAAAGAAAGAAGGAGAGATGTGGTGGAGACGGTATCTGCCAAAACTAGAGAGTTCTAAGTGTCTAAGTTCTAAGTTGTAAGTTGTCCCGCTTCTGCTCCCTTAAGTCTCTTTATATAGGCTTCCACTGGACTTTGGGCTTTATCTGTCAGTTGCTAAAATCTTTTATTTTTACTTAATTAATTAGCAACTTAATTTCTATCTAATTTCCAATTCTGCCCCTCTTATTTAACCATTTTTGTAGTTTTGACCAGAGTTTGACCAGTTGACTACCTATCAAATGCTGACACGTCGCGCAGAATGCACTTTCTCTCTCCAAACTAGGGTTTGCTGCGTTTAGGGTTTCATGGAGGCTTGTGGATGACGGCGCGGCTGCTCTTCCTTCTTCTCCGGTGATGCTCACAGCATGGTGGTGATGGCGCCTGGTGGTGACGGAACTGTGGTGCAGATGGATTCCGACGCGGTTCCTGTTCGAAGATGGTGGTGAAGCTGCGGTTGTCGTGGCTGCCGTGGCTTGAATGGCGCTGCTGGTACGAGTCTCGCAGGTGCAGGCATGAATGAAGATGGTGGAGTTGCTGCTGCAGCAGTGGCTGACGGAGGAACTACGCTGGTCTAGAGAGAAGATGCAGGTGGTGCTCGTTGCAAAGCTGCAGGAGGTGCGCGAATGATGGTTGCACGTGCGGAGGCGCGCTGCTGCAATTGTGGTTCGTGTGCAGACGCGATGGTTGCAGGTGCGTTTACGAACGGTGGTAGAGCGTAGGCGGTGGTTGCGGAACGCAGGTGCAGGGGCGCGAGGGAGGTGCGTTGCGTCGCGATGGCTGCTGCTGTGCGAACGAAGAAGATGCTGTTGCGGCGGCTACTTGATGGTTCGCGTTCACCGGCGTGAAGGTGCAGATTCGTGGCTGCTTGTGCGAACGGTGCCCGTCGCGGTGGTCGGAGGAATAAGTGTCGGAGATGGTGTGAAACTGCTGCAGGTTGTTGGTGCATCGCGGTGGCCGGCGAGAAGATGGCGGCGGCGGCTGCCATGGTGATAGAAAGAGAGGAGAAAATTAGGGTTAGGGTTTCACTTTGGTAGATGGTGACGTGGCAAGATTTAATTGGTCAATTTGGTGAGTGGAGGATTATGACACGTGTCAGCTTATGGTTGGCCTCATTTGAAAGGTGGGGATTGCCACATGGCATAATCTGGTTGAGTGGAGTTTAAGTGGTAGGAGGGGTGCAACTTAGTGAAAATTGGGGGTGCAGAACAGGTTTTTGGTGGTCCACTTTAGAAGGAGTGTGCAAATAAAAAATGGGGGTGCATTTAGCTCCTGATTTATTCTTTACCAGAATTTCTTGATTTTGGACTTTTTTTGTAACTTTTAATATTTTAAATCCACACTATTAATTGACCAAAAATAAATTCCAGTTGCATTAACAAACGTTAGAATATCCAATAATATTTTATGCAACTAAAATCAATTTTTACGTCATTTTTACCAAACTTACTCAATAAATCCAATAATCACAAATCCTAATTAAATCAATCTTTAAGCACAGAAAATTCAATTAAATCCCCAAATTTAAATATTAAATGAGGGCAAAAATTTGAACTCATCAGTGAGTCCTGTACATGTGGTCCCCAAGAAATCTAGGATCACCGTGGTCAAGAACGAGTTGATTCCTACTCGTATTAAGAATCGTTGGAGGGTTTGCATTAATTATAGAAGACTAAACCAGGCCACCAGGAAAGACCACTTTCCCTTACCATTCATGACCAGATGTTAGATAGATTGGTAGGTAAGTCTCATTACTGTTTTCTTGATGGATTCTCTGGGTATTTTCAGATCTGTATAGCCCCGGAGGATCAATATAAGACCACCTTTACTTGTCCATTTGGTACATATGCTTATAGGAAGATGCCATTTGGCCTTTGCAATGCTCCTGGGACATTTCAGCGATGTATGATGAGTATTTTTACATATTTGTTAGAGCATTGTATTGAGGTTTTTATGGATGATTTTAGTGTATATGGTTCATCTTTTGATCATTGCTTGTCTAGTTGTGAAAGTCTTGGAAAGATGTGAGGAAACTAACCTTGTTTTAAATTTTGAAAAATGTCATTTTATGGTGGAATAAGGTATAGTTTTAGGACACGTTATTTCCAAGAATGGTATATCTGTAGATCCTGCTAAAATTGATATTATTTCACAGTTAACTTAACCCTCTTTTCTTGGACATGCAGGATTTACAGGAGTTTTATCAAGGACTTTAGCAAGATTGCCAACCCTCTTTCCAACTTGCTGCAAAAGGATGTACCATTTGACTTTGGAGAGAGGTGCAAAGATGCTTTTGACACATTGAAAAAGGCGCTGACCACCACTCCTATCATCCGGCCACCTGACTGGACATTACCATTCGAGTTCATGTGTGATGCATTAAACTTTGCAGTAGGAGCAGTGCTTGCACAAAGAGATGGGAAGCTACCACATGTGATATATTATGCTTCCAAAACATTGGACGCAGCGCAGGCTAACTACACCACAACTGAGAAGGAATTATTAACTGTTGTGTTTGCCTTGGACAAATTCAGACCTTATATACTTGGTTCCAAGGTAATTGTTTACACTGATCATGCAACATTAAAATTCCTTCTGAAGAAAGCATATTCCAAGCCAAGGTTGATTAGATGGATGCTATTGCTCCAAGATTTTGACATTGAAATTCAAGATAGAATTGGGGCACATAACTTAGTAGCTCACCATCTTAGCAGAATTGAAAATGGAGAAGATAACATTCCTATCCAAGATGACTTTCGTGATGAAGTCCTCCTAGCATTGACTGTTGTGAAAGGTATGTTTCCTGAACCTTGGTTTGCTGACATTGTTAACTATTTGGTTGTTTCTGTTATTCCTATCTAAGTCTGAAAGAACCAAGCTGAAAAGTGAGGCAAAGTACTATATATGGGAAGATCCAATCTTATGGCGCATTGGTATTGACCAAGTCATAAGGAGGTGTGTTCTAGATACTGAAATACCTTATGTGCTTGAATTTTCTCATTCGTCCCCTTGTGGTGGACATTATGGCACACAAAGAACAGGTAGGAAGGTATTGGATTGTGGATTATATTGGCCTACTATCTTTAAAGATGCACGAAGGGTGTATGAAAATTGTGAGCAGTGTTAAAGAGCAGCTAGATCCATTACAAGGAGGGACGAGATGCTTCAACAACCCTTGATTTTTTGTGAGGTATTCGATATTTGGGGTATTGATTTTATGGGTCCTTTTCCTTTTTCTTCTGGATTTTCTTATATTCTACTTCCTGTAGACTATGTCTCCAAATGGGTGGAAGTCATAGCTACAAGGACTAATGATGCTCAAGTTGTTATGAGTTTTGTCAGGTCTAATATTTTATGTAGGTTTGGGATACCACGAGCCATCATTAGTGACCAAGGGACTCATTTCTGTAATAAGCTGCTTGAGAACATGTTGAAGAAGTATGGGGTGACACATCGCGTTGCTACACCATATCACCCCCAAACTAATGGGCAAGCAAAGATCTCTAACAGGGAGATTAAAAAGATACTAGAGAAAGTAGTGAAGCCTAGTCGAAAGGATTGGGCCATAAGATTGGATGATGCACTTTGGGCACACAAGACAACCTACAAAGCACCTATAGGTATGTCACCTTTTAGGATGGTTTTTGGAAAGGCTTGTCATCTACTTATGGAGATTGAACATTGGGCCTATTGGGCTGTGAAAGCCTCCAACATGGATTTGGAAGAAGCAGGGAAAGAGCGGAAACTTCAGTTGCAAGAACTAGAGGAGATTAAGCTTGCAGCCTATGGAAACTCAAAGTTCTACAAAGAAAAGACCAAACAATTCCATGACCAAAAGCTTGCTAGGAAGGACTTTAAGGTAGGCCAAAAGGTGTTACTATATAAGTCCAGGTTAGGTCACATGAGTGGTAAGTTATGCTCCAAATAGGAAAGGCCATTTATTATTACAGAAATATTTCCTTATGGAGCAGTGGAGATCAAGGAAGAAACTTCAAACAGTGCTTTCAAAGTTAATGGACATCGTCTTCGAATATTTAATGAAAATCAAGATATGGTGAATAAGACGATGGATGGGATGAACTTGACTTCTCCCTCATACCTTCAACCTTGATGAGGTAAGTAGACTTCATACTTTTTCTTTGCATTATATATTGAATACATTGAGGACAATGCATGGATAAAGTGTAGGGGTGTGGGGAGAAAATTTATTTTCCCCCTTTTCTGATTTTGTTTTTTCTTTTCTAATTTTGTTTTCTGTCTCTGTTTTCTCTAAAAAAACAAATTCTGCTTTCAATAAAACATATTGACATTGGATTTTGGGATTTGATTCACTAATCGGAACGATCATAATTTTGGGAAAATAAGAGTCATGTGCTATGAGTGGATTGTTTCTGTGATTTACTAATTGAGTTGATTTGAGAGTTTTTGGAATAAATCTTTTATGAAAGAGTTTTGACCTTGTGAGTTTTGAGCTTTATTGTAAGGATGAACTACCATGTATCATTCCTATTTTTCTTGTGTGACTTGCTCATGTCTTGTTGGTACTCAAATGTTTAGCTTGATTCTTTTGTTTTGCATCTTAGGTGAATATGCATGATTTGATATGACTGAGACATTTCTTGTTTTTAGCTACTTGGCCAAATAAGCTAACCATGACATTGATCCATTGGTAGCCCTTTGAGCTTTAAACCTCTTTTTCTTGTTTCAAGCATATTGCTAAACCTTAAAAAGAAAAAAGACAATGTTTTTCCTTACCTTAGGAAGAAAGAAGGAGCTAGTGGATTGTGTTAAGATTGGTTGAGAAATAAAGTGTGGGGGTGAGTATTTCCCCCACAAAGTTATAAAAATAGCAAAAAGGAAAAAAATTATTGATGACAGAGTGTTGAAATGAAAAATGATTGCTTTCTAAAAAAGGAGCAATAAAGGATAAAAGAGAAAAAAAAGAGACAACAGGGATTGTTTTTGAAACTATGCTCCTTAATTCTTTCTACCTTACTATTTCAAAAACACTAAAATCCTAAAAAAATTTCCTACTTTGCCTTGGCCCCATTATAACCTGTGAAAAGTGCTCATGATTTTTGAATGCATGTTTTCTGAAAGTGGTGAATATTAGAGTCTTGCTAAGCATTGAGACTGTCTACTTGCATGGGTATTTTGAGTGGAAACACAAGCCAAAACACTTGAGCAAATTTTGGTAAGTAAATATACATTTAACTTGAGTGTTTCTCTTTCATATTTGATTATCTTGTAAACTCAAAAGATTAACTCATGTGTGAAAAATAGAATCTTTTCATTTGTATGTGCACGACAACATGATTTCTAGAAGATTGATTTGTTTCCATTTATATTCATCCCTTTAATCTAGTGAAGATATGGAACAAAATACCTCAGAATAAAGTGTTGAAATTGTTCAATTTTGCCCAGGAGTGCGAAAGGATAAGTGTGGGTGTGTGATGAAATTAAGTTGTGGATTTGTAGGCAAAAAGCACTAGAGGAGTTAGAAAAATCGCATTAAACTAAGGGCAAGAATAGGTTCTTTGAATGAATACCACAAGTTTTGCGAGAGGAATCGAATTCAAAGGTTAGAATAAGGAGAGGTGTTCAGTGCAGGCTTGTGCAGCAAAGTTGAGAAGTCAAATTGGTACTACATCCTAACATGGGTTTGAGGTCGGAGTGGAAAGTAGTGAAACGTGTGAGGCTAAGGCTAAACCAAAAGGATAGAGACAAGGAAGTGAGAATCTCAAACGGAAGGTAAAGTTGAGGTAGAGATCGAAAGATTAGGTCGACCAAGCAATGTTCCAAGAAAGGGGGGAAAACCCATCACGTTGTAAGAATACAGTATGTTCAAGGTTTTATGTCGGTTAACCTCCATGAGAGGCAGTTAAATCTTCTCGACAATAACCACAATTTAAGTAAGGAGTAGAATGGATGTCCTTTGTAAGGTGGCTCACAAGAGAGAAAGGTTTGACTTGGGACATGAGAAGAACAGTTTCAAGTATTGAAAGAAGAAGTACAATTCTTTGGACATGTAATATCAGCCCAAGGAATAGGAGTGGACCTAGTGAATATTGAAATAGTGGTGAGGTGGGAGAGTCCATAGACGGTTACTGAGGTGTGAAGCTTCCTGGGACTAGCAAGCTATTACAAAAGGTTTGTGGAGGGCTTCTCCAAGATGGTTCAACCATTGACACAACTCACTAGAAAGGATCCGCCTTTCTCTTGGACAGATGAATGTGAAGCTTGCTTTGAAGATATGAAGAGAAGGTTAACCACCGCACCAATGTTGGCTATTCCAGATACGACTAAGACGTTTGACGTGTATTGTGACGGTTCATATCAGGGTCTAGGTTATGTGTTGATGAAGGATAAGAGACTAGTGGCCTATGCATCAAGACAGTTGAAAGTGCATGAGAAGAATTACCTGACGTATGACCTAGAGCTAGCTGTGGTAGTATTTGCTCTTAAGACTTGGAGGCACTACTTGTATGGATCTTAGTTCCAGGTGTTCAATGATCTCAAGAGCTTAAAATACTTGTTTGATCAGAAGGAGCTGAATATGAGGCAGAGGCGCTGGATGGAATATTTGAAAGAATACGACATTGAGCTTTTATACCATCCTAGTAAAGTTAATGTCGTTGTAGACGCCCTGAGTAGGAAAGGGGTTCACATGTCCGCTATGATGATGAAAGAGCTAGTGTTGATTCAAAAACTGCGAGATACGAATTTGGGACTGAATATGGGTACAAGTTGCATAAGGTGCAGCATGTTGAGAATTACTAATGAGTTCTTGGACGAGATTCGGGTGGAGCAGGGAAATGATCAGCAAGACATCTTGAGGTACTCACTAGAAGACGTAGACCACAATTAACATGGTTGTGGCCATGTGGTGTGAATTCAAAGGATGGAAATTCCTTTGGTGTGATTGTGTTGTATATATAAATGTGTTATATATCTGTTTTATTCCATTAGCTCACCTTATCTGCTTGTGTTTGGCGATGATCGTGTAAGTGGTACACGGGAACAGATGATGTTGCAAGTGGATTCGGTGAGACTTAGAGACGGAGCATGGACTAGCTTGGGAGTTTTCCATAAAGTTGTTTTTATTTATTTCATGGACTTTGCATATTTGTAATCTTTGATTTTGAACATGGTTTTATTATAATAGAGTTATTAGTTGAATTTGGGATTCTTTATGAACGGAATAAAGTGGTAAATTTCCCACGTTCTAGAATTGTTATTCAATAAATGAAGTTATTTATTAATTCTCTATTCTATTATTTTAAATCCGTAATATCCGGTTGGAATGTTACAACATCTGTTTCAAGAAATTGTGAAACGAATCTCGAGATCCATTTCCTTTTTTTTTAGTTTCAATATTTTTTCTTTTTTCAGTTTCAATAATTGTTTGGGTTTATTCCTTGAACACTTGGTGCAGTGAGCATCAACTCAAAATAATAAGAGCAATAAGTATCACTTCAAACAACAACAAGATCTTCACATAGTAAAATATAAATGCAAATAGAGAATATTATTATTAGGTATAAAAATTGGAGGTAAGGGGGATTAGAAGACAACCAAAATCGCAACATGAAAATTAAGAATACAATACTGAGAACAAGAATCGGTAAACTTACGATCGATGATAAATCACCAGAATAGGGTTTTTGAGCGAGAGGAAGTAAGTGTAATTTTTCTTGAGCACAGAACATGTTTCAAAATTTTCTTTTTCAGTTTCCCACTATATTATATATATATATATATATATATATATATATATATATATATATATATATATGCATTGTTTAGGTTTGTTGTGAGAGAGGTCCGAGATGGATAGCTTTGAGAGATTTGAGAAGGTCCTTGGAATGGGGCCACGAGTCATTCCTTGAAATTTTGAATAGTGTTGTTGAGAAGGTCCCTATCATTGAACATAGTGTTGTTGAAACCAGAAATCTTCTAGCTGCATATACCCTACTTGTTTTATGATTTATCTTTGATTGTAATGTTTGAAACTTTGAATTATAGATATGGTTAGGACCACGAGGAAATTTATCTAGACGCGGTTCACAAGATGCACTCGAGACTTCTACACAGGGTGCTGAACGAGACCGATTGCTTTAGCTCGTAGAAGGGGTCAGCAAGAGGTTGATGTTGTTCAGGATGATGTTGTTAAGCATGAGGTTTTCGATGTTCCTCAGGACGAGAAACATGAGATTGATAACGATGGTGCAGGATTTCCAGGTGGTCCCTCTGATACATCTGTTTTGATATGTTTTTTTGTTTTTTGTGAAACGGACAACGAGATCCGTTTCGTTAAATTGTGAGACGAATGTCGAGATCTGTTTCGTAAATATTTTTTTTTTTGTTTTTGGTCAAATGGATGTCGACATCCATTTTAGGAAATTGCGAAACAGATCTCGACATTTGTTTCCTTTCTTTTTTTAGTTTCAATATTCTTTTTCTTTTTTCAGTTTCAATAATTGTTTGCATTTATTCCTTGAACACTTGGTGCACTAAGCATAAACCCAAAATAAGAAGACCAATATGTATCAATTCAAACAACAACAAGATCTTCCCATAGTAAAAGATAAATGCAAATGGAGAATATTATTATTAGGTATAAAAATTGGAGGGAAGCGGGATTAGAAGAGAACCAAAATCGCAACATGAACAATAAGAATACAATACTGAGAACCAGGATCGGTAAACTTACGATCGACAATAAATCACCAGAATAGGGTTTCTGAGCAAGAGGAAGTGAGTGTAATTTTGCTTAAACACAGAACATGTTTCAATATTTTTTTTCAATTTCCCACTATATTATATATATATATATATATATATATATATATATATATATGCATGGTTTAGTTTTGTTCTGAGAGAGGTCCAAGATGGATAGTTTTGAGATTTGAAAAGGTCCCTAGAATGGGGCCACGAGTCATTCCTTGAAATTTTGAATAGTGTTGTTGAGAAGGTCCCTATCGTTGAACATAGTGTTGTTGAAACCATAAATCTCTTGGCCGCATATACCCTACTTGTTTTATGATTTATGTTTGATTGTAATGTTTGAAACTTTGAATTATAGATATGGTTAGGATACGAGAAAATTTATCTAAACGCGATTCACATGATGCACCTGAGAGTTTTGCACATGGTGCTGCATGGAGGAGACCGACCGCTTAAACTCATAGAAGGGGTCAACACGTGGCTGATGTTGTTTATAGGATGATGTTGTTGAGCATGAGGTTTCCGATGTTTCGTAGGACGAGGAGCATGGTGGTTACCTGGCAGGTGGGTGAAAGTTGTAAATGGTATTTACTACGGCCAACAATTCTTTCATTTTTGTTTTGTCTTTATATGTGCAGAGCTTTGCACCCCCAAATATTTGCACACCGTTTCTTCCACATTGCTTTATGAACTCTCATCTTGTGGTGTGTGGTCCCTGCCTATGCTTCAAGGTCGTAGTGGTCCCTGCCTTGATTCAAGCTCGTCTTGTTGTCTCTTGTTCAAGCTGCCAGTAGTTGTCCTTGAAGCTGGTCCAAGCTCTCGTGCACTTCTTTTTCATTAGTTTTATTTTTCAAAGTTGTCTTCTTCTCTTTTCTTCCAGGTTAGTCTGCCTTCCATTTTAATCATAATCATATTGAATGTTGGAATTTTATTTGAATGTTGGAATGTTGTTTGTTAAGACTGAAATTTGCGGATGTCGACATCCGCTTCCGAAAATGTGTTGCGGAAGTCGACATCTGTTTTTTTATTTTTTTATTTTTTTTTGTGAAACGGATGTCGATATCCGTTTCAGGAATTTGTGAAACGGATGTCGACATCCGTTTCGTTATTTGTTTTGGTTTTTCTGTGAGACAAATGTCGAGATCCATTTCAGGAATTTGTCAAACGAATGTCGACATCCATTTCGTTATTTTTTTTTTGTTTTTCTGTTAAACGGATGTCGAGATCCGTTTACGGAATTCCTGAAACGGATGTCGACATCCATTTCATTAATGTTTTTATTTTTTATTTTTTGAAACAGATGTCGAAATCCGTTTCAGGAATTTGTGAAACGGATGTCGACATCCATTTCACAAATTCCTAAAGCAGATTTCGACATCCGTTTCACTATGTTAACTCCCCATTTTTTTCATAATTCACTTTCTTTGATATCGTTGTCGTTAGGCGATCAAATTACCACTACTTAACTTTAGCAATTTCAATATTGCCAAGTTAGTAGTGAACAAACACAGTAATAGAAAATAGGTCAATTCCACTGTTTTTTCAAAATAGGATTCTTCATCGGTTATCTAGAGATTATTGTTAAATTAATTATTGTTGTTGATTTACAAATCAATCAATGTAAAGTCTCAATTCATTTGTTGGCATTCTCACTTTTAATCAAAG
>Ga0214545_1012989_pt1 | contig 10573 bp, 6 predicted proteins | sample CNSS4metaG_FD_160064 | JGI IMG/M metagenome (GOLD analysis project Ga0214545, IMG submission 160064) | Root nodule microbial communities from cowpea collected in UCLA plant growth center, Los Angeles, California, USA - CNSS4 | ecosystem: Host-associated > Plants > Roots > Nodule | place: USA...
TGAAAGAAAACATCAACATATTTTAAATGTTACTAGAAGCTTGCTTTTCCAGTCTAATATACCTAAATGCTATTGGTCTTATGCTGTTAATCATGTTGTTCATATAATAAACAGAATACCATCTGCTATTTTGAAAAATAAATCCCCCTATGAAATGCTTTATTCAAAATCTCCTACTTATCTTGATTTGAAAACCTTTGGATGTTTAAGTTTTGCCTCTACCCCTGATATAAATAGAAATAAACTTGTTCCTAGGGCAAGAAAATGTGTTTTTATTGGGTTTAAAAATGGAATAAAGGGATACATCCTGCTTGACTTAAAATCTAGAGAGATTTTTATAGGTAGAAATGCTTTGTTCTATGAAACCATTTTTCCCTGCAGCTCTACGGAAACCACCATTGTTGAGAAAAATAATCACATGAATCAGGATTTTAGTTTCTTGAATGACTCCCATATCAATATCAGGGAGGACCATATTGCTCTTGATAATTCTGCAGGAGAAATTCAAGAAAATGACAGTACTACTGATGATGAAGAAGACAGGACAGCTGATAGCTCCAATCTACAGCAGACTGAACCTGAACAGATTATGAACCAACCTGCCCAAGCTCAGGACAACCAAGACCATGCGGCATATGAACAGAGTGACACAGAAGACAGCATTCAGGATTTGAGAAGATCCAGAAGAGACAAAAAGCTTCTTTACTATCTAAAGGACTACCAGGTTAATGGTTCCTTAACTATCAATAACTCTTGTCAGCTTAAGCCTACTAATCAAATTAAGGCCAACTACAAAACTGCTTATCCTATTGATTCTGTTGTTTCTTATGATGGTTTATCAAAGGAGCATCTTCACTACACTCTCACCATCACTGCCAACCATGAACCACAATCATATACTAAGGCTAGCAAAACTAAGGAATGGAGGGATGCTATGAACAGGGAAATACAAGCTCTAGAAAACAACAAAACCTGGTATCTCACCAATCTCCCAAATGGAAAGAAGCCCATAGGTTGCAAATGGGTTTTCAAAACCAAGTATAATTCTGATGGGAGTATTGAGAGGCATAAAGCTAGATTGGTTGCGAAGGGATATTCCCAACAAGAGGGAATAGACTACTTTGATACTTTCTCTCCTGTGGCTAAACTCACAACTGTAAGGATTATTCTAGCCTTAGCAGCTGCTAAAGACTGGTGCATATATCAACTTGATGTTGATAACGCCTTTTTACATGGAGATTTAAATGAAGAAGTCTACATGACACCTCCACCAGGGCTGAAACTTCCCAAACAAGGACAAGTTTGTCGACTAACTAAGTCTCTATATGGCCTCAAACAGGTCAGCCGTCAGTGGTTTGCTAAACTCTCCTCTTTCCTCTTAAACCTTGGTTTTGCTCAATCTAATTCTGACTACTCTCTTTTTATACATAAAACTTCTATCACTTTCACTACTTTGCTTGTGTATGTAGATGACATTATTCTAACAGGGAATTCTATGGAGATTATCAATAAGACTAAAAGTACCCTGCATCAAACCTTCAGAATCAAGGACTTGGGGAAACTAAAATATTTTTTGGGTTTTGAAATTTCAAGGACCAAGAAAGGGATCCATATGTGCCAAAGAAAGTATGCCCTGGACATACTAAATGAAACTAGAATGACTAACAGCAAACCCTGCCCAACTCCCCTCATGAGTGACACTAAACCTCTTTTTGCCACCAACAATACATCATACAATGTTGATTCCTACAGGCGATTGATAGGGAAACTACTCTATCTCACCAACTCTAGACCTGACATCAACTACTATGTCCATCTTCTCAGTCAATTTGTGCAAGCACCCACTGCTTACCACCACCAAGCTGCCCAGCATATCCTAAGATACATCAAGGCCGATCCTGGTCAGGGACTGTTTTTCCCTAGAGACACTAGTCTACAAATTAAAGGCTTCAGTGATTCTGATTGGGCCACATGTCCTGAAACGAGAAGTAGTATCACTAGTTACTGTGTATTCCTTGGAGAGTCCCTCATCTCATGGAAATCCAAGAAACAAAGCACTGTTTCTCGATCATCTTCTGAAGCCGAGTACAGGGCTCTCGCAACTACCTCTTGTGAGATTCAGTGGATTAGCTATATTCTTCATGACCTCTGCATTCAACTTGATTCGCCTCCAGTGCTCTACTGTGATAATCAGGCCGTCAGACATATTGCTCAGAATCCTTCATTCCACGAACGAACGAAACACATTGACATTGACTGTCATGTGATTCGCGAGCACCTTCAGAACAACCTCTTCCGCTTTCTTCCTATCAGCTCCAGTGACCAGCTCGCCGACATTTTTACGAAAGCACTTCACCGTACCAAGTTCAAACTCAACGTTCACAAGCTTGGGATGTTGAGCATCCACCATCCAGCTTGAGGGGAGGATATTGAAACCCTAAAACCCCTTAGGGTTTCTCGTTTTCCCTTTCTATAGAGGATTACTGATTTAATCAGTAATCTAGGGTTTCCTTTGTAAAAACCCCCTTTTCCCCTTTTTCTATAAAAACCCGCTTGGGTTTTTCCCTTCAATGTAACAATAAAACAAAACAGTAATATAAAGCTTTGCTTACCTTCTCTTGCTTCTCTCACAAGCACTGGATCTGTCTCTCGCTGCAGATCCACTTTCTCTTTCGTCACCCACCATCTTCTCTTCCATTCCTTCTCCTCTCGCGCTCTCAGCCATGGCCACTATCTTCTCTCTCATGGATACAATAAAAGGAGTGGTTGTGGTACTTCAACAATATCATCCGACTTTTCCCTCTTTTATCTCATAGTCCTTCCAATTCTACTCCCACTCTACTGTCGGCTACACGTTCAACAACAACACCAACAAAATATTATAATTTAATTTGTAATATTAAAATAGGGAGCACTAGAATTTGATGAATGTGTGTGAAAAATTACAACCTCCAGTTTAGAATTCTACGTCCAAATAAACAGAAAAACATAGGGTTACCTTTGGAAGGTGGAAACATCCAATGAAATATAACCTTTGTTCTATCTCAAAGGAACTCAATGCAAGAGCTAACACAGTCAATCACTTCCGAGACTTCCGAAGGAGCAACAATCAGAAGTACCACTCCATATTTTGCCATTGTAGCGCAACTACTCTTAAAATCAGAATTGCTTCATTCACCAATTACTCCATTTCACCTGAAATTGAACCATAAATGTTATGGCAACTATGAACACGCAAAGCATGAAGAAACCACAATCAACCAAACCCACAACAGAGATGCAAAGCCACTGAACGAGCAACGAAGATGCACTATAAATTTTAGAAAATGCAGAACCTATAATTGGATTCCTTAATAGAAACAAACATCAAAGATTTCAAAGTTAGAATTTAACAACAAATCGATAAAATTTGAAAACCTAAAGAAAAGAAAGGGAAACCATTACCGTTTGGAAGCAAGGTGAAAATTCGAACGAAATCGTGAGCTGCAACGTGGATGAAAATGATTTTACTGAGATTGAGATTGAGATTGAGATTGAGAGTGAGCTACAACTGCATAATGAAAGCAAAGTGAAGTTTGAGGAAAGTTAGTTTGGGTGAGTTTTTCGAACGTTGAAATTATGTTTGTTTTGTCAAACATACGAACAAATTGGTCAAAATGTTTTTTGGAAAAAAAAAATAAAAGCATCTGTAAAAAAAGATGTGGAGGGAAGAAAAGTTTTCTTGGAGTTCTTCAAAAAAACCCCTAGTACTTACCCTAGGTTCTAAAAACCTCTACTATATGTATAAATTACTGGAGGTTTGTTCTAAAAACCTCTACTATATGTATAAATTACTGGAGGTTTGATAACCTCTATTAATAAATCTCTGTTAAAATTAATTTTTTGTAGTGAATAATCAATATATACAAATGATTAATTATAAATATATATTTTTATATATATATATATATATATATATATATATATATATATAATTAAAGTGATATACTTTATTTTAAAAAGTTTATAACAAAAATTAAGTCATCAAATTAGTAAAAATAAAATAAAAAAAACTTAGGATACTTGCAATTTATCAAAATTTATTAAAATCGATAACTATGAAGAAAATATTATATATTATGTTATGGATAACCTCTTGTTAGGATTTGATTGATAAGAAATTAGAAAACCAAATCAAACAAAAAATTTCAATGTTTTAATATTTGAAAGGGTTTTTGAGATTAAAATGGAGTTAATGAGGAGAGACACTTTGAAGATAAAATTTATCTAATAATCTTATCTTTTCTAAAAATCATTGACAATCTCAATTAATTCATTACTAGATATTATTGAGTTTATTTAACCATCGTATCTTCACCACCAGTGTTTAAACTCGCTGCTCGAAAAATCGATGTTAAATTTTCAATTTGAATTTTTCTAACCCAACACAGTCATCTGATTTAACAACTGTTGACTATTTCTTGAACCTTCAATAAATTTAAATAAAAATGAAATATAATATATTTTGTAACCGTTTTTAATTATAAAAATATGATATTTTATTATAAAGTAAAGTATATTTTTTTATAATTTTGAATTACAGAAAATATTAAACGAAAATATAATAGAAATATACTTTGTGGAGATTTTCAATTGTTATTGATTTTTTTTCTTTTTTAATAAAATTTTCCAACATTTAAAATATATTTGTAAGATATTTTTTGCTTTTATTAACAGTTAGAATCTTGAATTCTAACCATCACAAATATCATATTTTTTTTGGTGATCATGAATAATTTGAATTGCATAAGATAAATGATCATTTTTAAATTTGATATGATAATATGAGGAGATAATTATTTTAAATTTAAGTTAAATACACCATACTTAAAATTTGTATCTTCCACTTTAAAATTCTAGTAAGTTTGAATTAAAAACAAGATAATTTAAAAGGTTTTTATATAAATTAAAATGTATCTAACAAAATTCTGACCTAACATGAATATAGTATCAGTGCATAATAAGAGAAATTGTCATACTATATCAATTTTAATGCAACATAAAATAATAAATATGTACAACGATACTTATATTTCCTCTATTGTACGTAGGGATGTCAAAATGGGCCGGGCCCGACGGGCCGGCCCGCCAGCCCGACCAAAAAAGCATGGGCCGGGTCACAAAATTCAGCCCGCCAATCCAAGACAGCCCGGTCCGTCAAGCCCGATAACCCGTCGGGCCAGCCCGCGGGCCAAAACGGGCCAGCCCGCGGGCCAAACGAGTTACTAATGATACAAAAAAAACACGTGCAGTGCCAGTGTGCAGCGTTTTGGGAAACCAGAAAAGACTCTTTTCTTCTCTTCTCCTCCACTCCACTCTACTCCACCCGCGGCCAAACATCACACTCTCTTCTCTTCTCCTCCACTCCACTCCACTCCTCTCCACTCCACTCCACCCGCGTTTTGGGAAACCAGAAACCACCCACTTTTCTTTCTCCTCCACACCCACGTCGCTGGCGAGGAAAGACGAAGGCAGAGTGCAGTGCAGGCCATTCACGACGCCACCATCGGACTGCGATTCACGACGATTCCGACGGCCACCACCACCGCGAAGATAGGTTTGTTCGTAATTTGAGTTCTGGTTTTTTTTTCGATTTGTGACCTAAATTTATGATTTTCGTAACCCTAAAATTGGTTTCCCTAAATTGGAGGTTATGGTGTATGTGTGGTTGTTGTTGCTGCGATTTGCCCTTGTTTGATTGGACCCATTCTGGAAATGCAGTGGTTAGAGGAAAAGAGAAGAAGAAAGTGAAGAAGATAAAGAGGAGAGAAAAAGGAAAGCATGATTACTTTCATGGCCGCCCAAGAGTTGAACGACATGGACGAAGCGAGCATGGAGTGCAGTGGTCCAACGCATCCGAGGAGAGGAAGGTTGAGTTGTTGAGGAAAGGGGTTGAGGAAGTGGGTGTGTATGAGAAAGGAGGGTTTTGGTACAGTGGGATTCCTCTTATGGGTGTGTATGATTGGGCCAAAAATTATAGAGATCAGAAAAAACTGGCGGGCCAGCCCGCCAGCCCGCCAGCCCGCGGGCCGGGTCCAAAAATGTAGCCCGTTTTACCATGTCGGGCCAGCCCGGCCCGGCCCGTTTAATACGGGCCAAAATCGGGCCGGGTCAAAACGGGTCGGGCTGGCCCGTTTTGACACCCCTAATTGTACGAAATACAAGATAAAAATAAACTTCAAAGATATAATTAATAGTAATAGAATAAAAAGTCGTGATTTGATTTTGAATGTATTTACATTAATTAAAGTGTTGTAAATGAAAATGGTCAATTTTGTGTTTTATTTTGTCTGTTAGGAGTTTTAGTAATTTTTTCTAAAACTATTGTCAATATAAAAATTTAAATCCTGTTTAATAATCAAATTTAGTAAAAGTTCAATTTGCAATTAGTTACTAAAATTAATTGATTTCAGAATCTTTCATTATAAAATCAATGGTTCAAAATTGCGATAAAATCAAATACATTATCTTATGCATTACCTTTCTTGGTAGGATTTATTTGATAAGTAATTAAAAACCCAAATCAAAGAAAAATCACAATCTTTTCAAGATTTGAAAAGGTATTTAGATTGAAATGGTATACTTTGAATTATGATAAGATTTATCTAATGCGTAGACAACAAACCTTATCTTTTCTAAAAATCATTCATATTTATAATCTCAATTAATTCATTATTAGATATTATTGAATTTATCAAATTATATCTTGGAATCAAAATAAAAGTGATCATAGGTTGTTCTTTTAAATAGTGTTGTTTCACACTTCATCTCTCTGTCACTTATTCACAACTTCTTTTCTTGCAATATCATCCTTATTTTTGTTTCAACCAAATTCGTGGATTGATTCAACCACCGAGTCTTCACCATTTGCAATAAACTCTGTTCTTCACAAAGTTCACGTACGATCCAACTCTTTTCTTTTAAAGATTCTCAATATCTGTTTGATTTTTGTTTTTGGTGAAGAATAATTTCATATTTGCTATTGTTATGATTTTGTGAAACAATTTTTTTTCTCGTTTTTCTTTTTTTGTCCTTTTAAAGAAATTGATTCAAAACAAATATAACCATATTTTAGAGAAAAAACATGTATTTTATAACAAAAACAAGCTACAATAGATTAAATTAAAAATTTTGTTAGTAATAACTGTTTTCTGATTATAATTTACATGATCTAATAATTACAGGTTATGTCTCGTAGTTTTCAACCAAGAAATTTCAAGAGAACTCGAGTTGATTTAGAATCGACCAAGCCCGGTGGAGACAAATGTTGTGTACCTCACTCCAGTTTTGAAAATATCAATTTACCACTTGCTAAGAATTTTTCAAAGACTAACATATCAACTCCTCATGATGAATGGTCTCAAAATAGACAATGTTGGAGAAAAAAACCTGATTCTGTCAACAAACCTTATAATAGAAACATCAAATCAAACTATGTTGCAATTGGTGGTCAAAAGTTGGATTCTTCAGTTAACAAGCCAGAGTTCAGACCATATGACATTTGCTTTTTTGGAAAGAGAAATCATGGTTTTATAGGAGCTACTTTTCATGGGGAAAACCAAGAAAGTAGAATTGAGATTCAGAAGGAATGGACAAAAGGGTCAGTTTTGAGACCTGGGATGGTTCTATTAAAAAATTTCATAAGCCATGATGAACAGGTACTTCAATCTCACTTGTGATTGTTTTTTTAATTCTTTATAACTTTACTACATCAGCTGAACAATTATTCTGATACTTTTAGGTGGAAATAGTGAAAGTGTGTCGTGAACTTGGTCTTGGTCTTGGCGGATTCTATCAACCAGGATATGCAAATGGAGCAAAACTTCGATTGAAGATGATGTGTCTTGGTATGGATTGGGATCCTCAAAGCTATAAATATGGAAATAAACGAGTATTTGATGGTAGCACCCCACCTAGTATTCCCAATCACTTCAGTAAACTAGTTACAAGAGCAATCCTAGAATCTCAATCTCTGACTGAAAAGGAATATGGAGCATGTAATGTGGCGAATGTTCTTCCTTCTATGACTCCTGATATTTGCATTGTCAATTTTTACACAGAAAATGGAAAGCTTGGTCTTCATCAGGTTAAGCTCTTACACTTCCTAAACTTTGCATTTTCATTATCAGAATGATGGAAAATTTTCAAATGTGTGATACTAGGAATAATATGAGATATTCACTTGGTCAATTATACGACTATAGTAATTATTTCAGTCTCTCTTATCTGATTGTTCTATTTTCAGATTTCTAAATGCTAAAACATTGTGTAGTGTCTTATACTTTTGGTATAAATGAATCAAACTTTATTGAGTGGCTCATGATTTGCATTTACCAAAGTCAAGTTTATTGTGTTATACATTTTCTATTCTATAAAACGGACAAACTCTATCAAGCCTTTAACTTGAAGCTGTTTGATGCAGGATCGTGATGAAAGCAAAGAAAGTCTTCAGAAGGGGTTGCCTGTTGTGTCCTTCTCTATTGGTGATTCTGCAGATTTTCTTTATGGGGATAAAAGGAATGTAGAGGAGGCAAAGAGGGTAGTGCTAGAATCTGGAGATGTGCTCATATTTGGTGGTGAATCTCGACATGTTTTCCATGGTGTGCCATCGATTTTTCCAAATTCAGCTCCAAAGGAATTGCTCAGAGATTCTGGGCTTTCTCCTGGTCGACTCAATCTTACATTTAGACAATATTAATAAAGACTATAATCTATGTACTCCAAAGAAATGCAATTTATGTTATATACATTTTTTTTACATTCCTAGTTATCATTGTCCAAGTGAATCTTTTAATGTTACAGTGCTGGTATGAATATCACTTGTTCATAATCATTATGTAGAGTTACATATGAAGTTAGCTAGTTGAATTTAGTTAACTATTTTCAATAGTGAGCGACAATATAAATGTTGATAAGTTAATTCCAATGCCATGTTCCAGCAAAATTATATAAGTCTTCTGTGGTTTTCTTCCTTGTCCAAGACCATGGATGAAGGTTCTCTTAATATGAACTGTTAGTAGCGACTTGATTCACCTCATGGAATCACAACAGATTATAGAACTTTGTTTAAATGTTCATACAGAGATTAAAGTTTACAAACTACATTTTGTAACATTGAATTCAATGAATTTTAAGCAATTATCAAACTTATTACACTAAATATTTTATGTGGTTCACTCCTCACTAGACTTGACCTTGTAATTTGTAAATTCAGTTTTACAAGAAATTAGTAATTTTTTATATAAATATAAATTATCTTTCTAAAGTTTATATATTAGATATCACTATCATTATATTATATGAATATTTTATGAAAAAAAATAATAGGACATCATACCATACCCATAAAAAATTATATTATATACATAGACAAATAATACGGTTCCCTATGGTTTTCTTCACATAAAAAACCTTCCAAGTCAAGCTTTAAACTTCATATCCCAAAAACAAACCTTTATTAAGAGATTTATCATCTCTGACATTCCAAAAAGGCCTTTAAAATTCCTTATTGTTTTTTAAAAGTCTTATCTTGGAAAGGTTTAATGCTAACTTTTCTTTGTCTACCCTATCGGATTTCCTTATATTTTGAAATGTTTTCTTATCTCTTCAATATTAGATTTTTTCTTCTCATAAAATGTATAAACTATTTTAATTCTTCTTCAAAACAAATAAAATAGCTTTACTTTTGATTATTTTTTTTTTATGATCGACCTCATATGATCTATTGGGACAATTTCACAAAAGTATTGTTGTTATGTTTCACTCCAAAACCAATTTTGTTCCAAAAATAAAATAAGGAAGAAAATATCTTGATCCACCGTCAATGTTGTCGATGGTGAGTATTTCTGTGTGAGGGATGGTAGATGTTTGGATGGATTGTCACAAACAAACATTCTCCCTATCTACACAAAAAAAAAAAAAATACTATTTTAGTTTTTCTACCACTTCGTAGAATAAAATCTCAATGTCATGTTGTAAATCTATATGATATGTATATTTGATGTAGAACATGTTAAATTATAATTGATATAAGAAAATGTAATAATATATGCTTTTAGGAACTAATTTCAACTTAAATTATTACTATGTTTGTTTGTGAAATATATTTTAACATTTGATAGTGAAAATGATTTTAGATTTTTTATTTCAGCAAAAAACGTATAATAGATTTTAACTATTATATTTTGGGTTAAATATGTCTTTGGTCCCTTAACTTTCAATGAAAATTGAAATAAGTTTCTTTTTGAAACTTTGACCCAATTTAGTCCACAACTTTATAACAATGTGAATTTAGTCTTTTTAACCAAATTTTCTTAAATTTATTTAACGTTTGATTATAGTTTCTTAGCTAACATTGAAACAAATATGTCTCAAATGGTGTAAACAACACATATACCGTGACAATAAAAAAAATTCTAATTATTTATTTATTATTATTATTTTCTACAATATACTTTATAAAATTTAAAAGTAAAATTATACAATGATATCTAATTATACTACACACACACACACACACACACATATATATATA
>Ga0214545_1012993_pt1 | contig 10571 bp, 7 predicted proteins | sample CNSS4metaG_FD_160064 | JGI IMG/M metagenome (GOLD analysis project Ga0214545, IMG submission 160064) | Root nodule microbial communities from cowpea collected in UCLA plant growth center, Los Angeles, California, USA - CNSS4 | ecosystem: Host-associated > Plants > Roots > Nodule | place: USA...
ATTTTATAAAAAAATTTTTAATTATAATTTAAAATTTATATTTTTAAATATATATATATATATATATATATATATATATATATATATATATATATATATATATATATATAAAATTTTTGTGTTTATGACTAATCCTATAATTCATGTATACTGGGTTAATCATTCGAATGGTGTCCACTTTGGTAGGGGTGTCTCAATTTGGTACTCGCTCTTAAAAAAGTGTCAATTATGTTCCAACTTTTGAAAAGTGCCCCAATTAGGTTCTTTTCAGACAAATATAATTAACACCGTTAGTGGCGCGCCACATGTCACTCTCTAATTTTTTTTATTTCTTTTTTAATTTTTAATTTTTTTTTTGCAAATTTTTTTTGTTGCCACGTGTCAAATCCTTAGTGTGACACGTGACAATGTGAGTGCCACATGGCAGGATAGTGCCACATTTGTTAAATGTTATTGTTGTGATTTCAATTTAGTCCTCATATATGTCTTATTGTTTTAATTTAGTCCCCACTTTTGTGCCTTTGATTTAATTTTATCCCAATTTTTTTTAATGATTGAAAAATATTTTTATAATCCATTTTTTATAAGATTAAAACTAATTAAATATAAATATTTTTACAAAATTAAGTACTGATATTTATATTTTAAAATTTAGTGGTCAAAGAATACATTAACAAAATATGGGTTAATAATATACAATAGTGTAATATGTTAAAAAGTCATTTTTAATATAAAAAATATTAGTATAACATTTATACAAATAATAAATTTGGTCTGAAATTGGAGAGAGACAATATTATTCTATTTTGAAAAAAAAAATGGGTAATTATATTTTTCTATTAGTATAATATTTTTGTACCACTAAATTTTAATGTAAATATCAGTACTTAATTTTGTAAAAATATTTATACTTAATTAGTTTAATCTTATAAAAAATAGATTAAAAAATATATTTCAATTATTACAAAAATTAGGACAAAATTGAATCAAAGACACAAAAGTTGTGACATCCCATTTAATAGAATAAATCTACTCAATAAAGCATCACAAAATTATAATACTAAAGGAGCAATCAGATGAACAGGGAACATAAGAAAGTTAACTGTTACAGTCATCCAAGAGGGTACAGGAATAGAAACTTAGGCATACCACAATGGTCTAGCCAAAAACGTAATCTAAAATGGTTCAACAGTTTTGCAAAAGGGGTTGCCACTAAGGCAACTATTACAAAAGGCCTCATGGCCGTGAAACTGCTCCTAAGAGCCATCGAGATAGAATAATCTAAGCTGCACCGCTGCTACTCCCAGATCCACCTTGAACATCCCTCTCATCTACCCCACCGAAAGGTGATCATCGCAAGAAGGAAATAACATGAAATGAAAGGGTAAGCTAGTGTAATTTAAATTTAACATATTATAGCAAATAAGTACGTAAAACAGTCCAAGCATGCAAATCAGTAGGGCCAAAGAATCATGTTATAACAAACGAGCAAGACACTATGACTCAATTATCCAGATACATATACTAAGATCAGATTCACTGGACGCGTGCACTTGTGGTGGCCTTTATTGCTCTACAGAGCCATTGCCAATGGGTTTCACCCTACCACACACAATGTTAGCCTTTAAGCGTCTAAGGCCATTATCCTGCCAAAGACTAGGGCCTCCCGCTACTCTCACCACTTAGGTCAGTTTGCTCTACTTGAGACTCACTGACCTTTTAGAGTTTCAGGATGTGATCTTTACTTGAATCCTTATCTTAATATATACACTACACACCAACATGAGATCTCCCCACGAGACTCATGGAATTACGCCTATCTCACAATCAGAATCATGTTTCTCATACAATTCCCACCTCATTTATTTCATTCATCCACTTCTCATGTTAAAACATCACAAATCCACAATTTCATGATCAATCTCATACCAAGCATGCCAATTTTGTTCATAAAATTCAAACACCCAAGCATATTCACGTACATCCTTTTTAGGAAGAATAATCTAGACAAGACATGCAACAAATCATCCAAACAGTCAAGAAAACAGTGACAGCACGCACCACTGCACCAGTCTCGCTCAAGCCAGGAGCCTTGCTCAGGCGAGGAAGCTTGCCTCGCTCAAGCTGTGGGCTCTCGCTTAGGCGAGACTGCAACGGTGGCCCCTGGGAGATTTCACGAGCTCTTGCTTGGGTGAGGCCTTCTCGCCTGAGCGAGACAAGGCGTTGCTCAAAACGTGAACTGGTCGCCTGAGCAAGCGCTCGAGGCAGAATCTTGGGCGAGCTTATGCTATTCGCCTAGGCGAGACGAGCTCGCTTGGGCGAGAATACCAGTTCTCCCCCACTGTTCCACGCATGCAACCCAGAAACAATCAAACCAAACATCTTACTTTTGATCTCACACAAGCACAAACATTTTCAAATCATTTTAAGCATAAAACAGTAGTGAAACAAGCAACATACCCCAAAAACGAAAAACCTAGTTTCCCTTACCTTGCTTAGATGCTAACAAGACGCAACAGACCCACAACTAAGGAGTACATCAGCTCCAAGGGCTAGAGCAGTGAGCTGAAACATAGAACGAAGACAAACCAGGGTATGAGACAAAACCCTAACCAGACCAACACACTTAAACGGTGTAAAGAGGAGGAAAATAGACACAAAACCTTAAGGTTCAACTTACTTGAAGGTGAAAAGGATTTTGCTAGCTCGGAGATGAAAGAATATTGTTCCCTAGTAGAGCACTTTGCTGGATATATGAGAAGGAGAGGAAGGAGTTGTTTCTGAAAAGGTGACAAGGGAACAATGAGTCAGCTCGAAGGGGTATTGGGTCCTCTGAAGGGCTGGTCTTGGGCCTACGAAAAGGCCAGGCCCAAACCTTTATAAGCTGAAAAAGGGGCTTACAAACGTGGGGACTAAATTGAAACAATGAAACATATATGGAAACTAAATTGGAATAAGGACAATGACATTTGACACACATGACATTATCCTGCCATGTGGCACTAACATTGCCACGTGTCATACCAGGGACTTGACATATGACAACAAAAACTTTTTGCAAAAAAAAATTAAAAAACAATTTAAAAATTAGAAAAACCAAAAAGTGACATGTAGCGTGCTGTTAACCGCGTTAATTATTTTTTTTAAAAGAACTTAATTGAGGCACTTTTTAAAAGTTGGGACATAATTGACATTTTTTTAACAACGGGTACCAAATTGACACATTCCTACAAAAGTAGGTACCATATAATTAATTAAACCTATACATAATGAACTAAAGAGAAAATGGGAAACTCAAAAGTTGCTTTTCCATAAGTTTTAAACTTAGATATTCAAATAACAAAATACCTCTTAAAATCCTTAAACCTAATTCTGAAAGTAAAAATTAAGTTTCAATTGGTACTTATGATTATGATCCAAGTTAATCACTATCACTAAATTAATATATTAAAGTTGTTTACCGTAGCTATGTGGTATAAAATAAAATACATACCCTATATTACTTTTATTAATCACTTAATACATTAAAAGTATGAAAAAGGTGTATATGATAAATACATGTGTTTTGTCTGACAAACAATAACAATATGACAACATGGAGATCATTCCATTATATCTAATAAGTGATTAATGATGACCAAATTATAAGTACAAGATTTTATTTAAGCTGACATCAACTTAAAGAATATTCTTGAAACTTAAGTCTAATGTAAGAAATGTATTCTCCACCGGTTATTAAAGAGATTCACACCAAAATCAAGTTTCATTCAAATATTTATTAAAATTCAAAATAAAACTGAAATATTCGGCAACTATATGTCTAGTGCCGGTACTTAGTAATGACAAAGGGGGTCATGGCCCCCAAATTCTTTTACATTTATATATTGATATATAATTTAAATATGTTTTTTAAAAATAAAATATTTTTAATATATTTTATGTAATTAATATTTTCAATTTTTTTATATATTTATATCTATATATAAGGAAAAGTCTTTTTCTTTTTATATCTATTTTTTAATTTTATCTTTTAAATATCTTTTAAATAAAATTAATTATTTTATTAATATTATATTTTAAGTTAGTATTTATTTAATTTAACTATTTTTTATTTGATTATTTTTTTAAACTTAATTGTTATAAATAAAAATTAATTATAATAAAATTATAAAAATTATTTATATTTAATTTTATAATTATAATTATAATAATAATTATTATTATAATTTTATTATTTTTTATCATCATAAAAAAAGTAAATACAATATTTTTACTAGTTTATATAAAAATTATGAGATTATGTTTTTGGTTCTTATTTTTGTTTAAAAATATCAAATTGGTCCTCAAATATTTTTTTAGTTTCAATATGGTCCAATTTTTGAAAAAAATGATGCAATTTATTATTATTATTTTTGTTAAATTTCTTGAACCGGATCAAGGTTTTTCATTAGGATTGAAGTTGTGAATAAGGATGATTTCTTTTGTTGGTGTAATTGACATAATCCTAGTGTCTATTTTGATGAAAAATTATTGTTCCGCTTCAAGAAATTTAACGGAAAGGATTAAATTGCATCAATTTTTAAAAAATCGAAACCAAATTAAGACTAAAAAAAATTAGAGGACCAACTTGACATTTTTGGACGAAAAAAATATACCAAGAGGATAATTCAACCAAAATTTTGACACCCTTAAAATATTGGCCAAAGATTTGTCACTGTTATGTCAACTCAGACACAACTATCTACCTAGTACCTTGTAGGACGTTAGTAGGATGTTTGTAGGATGTGTGATTTTATTACTCTTTAAGTAAAAAACTATAAACTATATAACCTAGAGAGATAAATACTTCCATTTATCACGAAAGTTGAATGTTATATTTGTTAAATTTACTTAAAGAAGGAAAAATGTAACATCCCGTTTTGATAGTTTTTATGCTATCAAACAAAACATTATATTATGATAATTCAAGCAAATGATAGGAATAAGCCGAATTAAAGTATCAATACCATACATGTACTGCCTATACATACAGCCTTAACCAAAAAGGGGTTACAAAACACCTAACCATCTAAGGCAAAATAAAGGGTGAAAGCTACTACTGGAAGCGTCCAAACACTACTCAACTCCTATCCAGGAGGGGTGTATCATCACCTGCACTTTTAGCTGCTCACGCCAATCATTAAGGGCGATCATTGCAAAAGAGAAAGACACACAGAACAAACATATGCAAGAAGGGTAAGCTAACTTAAATAAAGAGAAATCATGCAATTTAATAATTAAGCATCAATCAAGGTCTATCACAATTATCAAAATTGTTCATATCGCCGCCATCATAACACACAATCACAATTCTAGACTCGATATCCAGATTATGTAAGTGACATTGGAGCTCTTGGTGGCTTGCACTTGTGACGGTTCCCAAACTCTGCAGAGTTTTGGGCACAAGGGGTATTTACCCAACCACTCCTAAGGTAAGTCCCCTTCATGTCTATGACAGATTGGGTCCATAGACTAGGACCTCCTGCTACTCCTCCCGACATAATCCATTATACTCTATATGAGTCTTAATGGTTATAGGAGCGTCAGGTTGCCATCAATATGAGTCCTCATGTCCTTACATTCACTAAAACCATCATCCTTAGAATTTCCCTTGAAATCCTAATTCCATCACATTCTCAAGTACACCAAACTCACACAATTCCACCAAATAGACTATTATTCATAAAACTCAAGTACAAAACAGGCAATCATCACTTCAGTCTACTTAGCATAGCTTCATTTAATCTAAAACAAAGAAGATAATCCAATTCTGTAGTGAATCTCGCTCAAGCTAGAGGATCTCGCCTGAACTAGAGAGTTATCTCGCTTAGGCGAGTCACTCTCGCTTGGGCGAGACTCCAAACAGATAGCAACCCCAAAATCTGAGCGAATTCTTGCTCAGGCTAAGCTGTTTCGCCTAGACGAGATTGACTCTCGCTCAGGCGAAACCAGCTCGCCTAGGTGAGACCTCGCGCAACATTAGGGGTGAATTTCTGGTATTTTCGCTTAGGCGAGAGCTGCTCGCCTGGGCGAAACCATCAGAATTTCAATATGTTTTCACATGCAATCCACACAGTTCATGCCAAACTCGAAATTCACCACACACAATTGTTTACACTCATCAATCAACACCCAATTCATGCAATTCTAACCCTAATCAGCGATTTCTTTGCGAAATTAGAGTGAGAGGTTAGCTTCCCTTACCTTTTTATGATTTTTGGACTTAGTAAGATACTACCTCAACAGGGAGAGCTCAGAACCTCAATCCAACCTAAGAAAATGCAACACAGTGTTGCAAGAGAAGGGTTAGACCTAATTAACCCAGAAATTGAAGATGAATTCTGTGGGGAGAGTCAGAAGGAGCTGTAGTTGGTTTAACTCACTATGAAGAGGGAAACGAAGGTTGTAAATTCACAGAGGGTCCAGCAGGGGCTTCACTTCCAAGACCTGAATGCAAGAGTAAGAAACTGTGACTGAGGGAAGAGAGAATTATGAAGGAGGAGAGGCTGATGAAGTATTCAGTGTGTGAGGAGAGTGTAGGGAAGAAGAGTTAGTGTTCTGTGTTTGGTAAGAAGCATGGGTCTCACAAAAAATCTACAAAGCTAAGATTACAAAAATAATTATCAGATTAATTGATTTTCATATTGTGTTTTCATTATTTTTCACACTATGCGATAAAAAAATTTCTCACTAATCAATACCAGCCACTAATAAATGATATAAATTAATTAAATTATTATAAAAAGATTAAGTTAATAAATCATATGAATTTTTAATTTTATTTAATTTATTTTCTGAACTATAATTCCATCTCTAGCAAAACAATAACTTAACAATATAATTTTGCCAACTAATTATCAAATCGCATGTCAAGAAAGGAAAATAACTCCTTCCTTTCTTCCATATAAAATGACATAAGGTACAACTCTTCAAAGCATATCACAAGGTTGTTGTTGAAGCTTTTTATACCATTCTCCTATAAATAATTAGCTAAGTTAGTTTTTTCCTCCAAAACTTAAATTATCTTTAGATTGATCTATCACGCCTATAAGGTACACATACTCACTTTGCTTTTATTTTATGAAGTAATTTGTTGATTTGTTTCATTTATCTAACAATATCCACGTGCATGTCAGGACGACAGACACGGCACATTAGCACATACTGTCAACGTGAATGGAACACCGAGAGAACCTTCCATTCAAGATTACTACGGGACATGACAGTTAACGAATTTAACATTGAACATTAGTTTTCTCGCGAAGTTTCTCCTTGAATACGCGCACAAATACATCTATAAAACCTAAGATCGCATCAAATTTTAATTCCAACGTTAAAATTTTTCTAAACCCCAAAAAATCACGAAACAATGGAACCTGAACAAAGATCCATAGAGGTGAAACTCATCTCGTGCAAGGACCTCAGAGCCTTCAATTTTTTCCAAAAGCTCACAGTTTACGCCACCGTCTTCATCGACAGCGAGGATCCGAAGAGGGAAATGACGGAGGAACGGAGGCAGCGACAGCGAACCCTAACGCACAGAGAAAGCGACGGCGATGGCAGCAACCCCGAATGGAACAACTACGCGCGTTTCGATTTGGGGAAGCTTTCGCGCTCGCCGTGCCACTCCGATTACGATGATCTCTTCCTCTGCTTTGAGTTCCGCCACGACGGCGTCATCCTCGGCGATAAAATCGTCGGCGAGTGCCGCGTGGCGTTCTCCGATATGATCCGCGACGGAGCCGCCGGCGCAGCGAGGATCGTGAGCTACGAGGTTCGATCCCCCGAGGGAAAGCCGAATGGTGTCTTCAATTTTTCGTACAAATTGATTGGGTTTGGGATTGGGATTGGAAATTGGGGTGGGATTGTTAGCGGAATGCACTCGTCGCAGATTCTCCAAGGGAGAATCTCCGGGTACCCTGTTCTGGCACCGGAGGATTGCGCGTGCGCTCCCAATAGGGTACAATATCCCACGTGCGAAATTGATAACACGTGCTGCTACCCAACGGTCGCGTTGCCGGTGGGGTGTCCCGTCTATCCGGCAGCTGCTCCACCGCCGCCGGTTATGCTTCCGTCGTATGGAGAGTTTCATTTCAATTACCCACAATCGTCGTCACCGCCGCCGCCGGTTGCGTATCCATATCCTCCCCCGCCTCCTCCGGCGGTGCATGCTTATCCTCATTTTGGGCCGGAGGCCCATCCATGGCTACCAGGCCCGTATAGTGAACGCAGGTGGTAATGGACTAATGAAGGGTTCAAAGGCCATAATTTTTCTGAAGTGTTTATTTTGACAACGTGTAGTTGTATAGTTTTTTTTTTTTTTTTTTTGATATTTTCTCTTTTTTGTAGGGTTTTCCATATTTTATATACGGAAATTTTGTTGTAAACTTTGTCGTTAATATTTTAATTTTATTTATTGTTGTTTTGTTGGCCGAGGGAAAAGGAGTTTTTACCTAATTGACCTAACTTAAAATTACTAACTTTAAGCACTTCTTAATCAATATAAATCCAAATGAAAATGTTAGGTGTGGGACCCAAAATTTTCAGCCCTAATCTCTTCTCTCTCTCTGCCACCCACTCCACTGAACTTCATTACTCTTTACAGCACCCCTTCTCTCTTCTTTTCCTCTACCTTCTCTCTACCAAAAAGAGAATTCTGAACTTACTCTTCATCCATTTCAGAGCCCAGACCTGAGACTAGCTCATGATCCCCTATCTCAACTACAATTCCCCTCCTCCATGTAAGTTGTACCTAACCTGTACATTTTTCTTCTTCAATTCGAAAATTGTAAAGATTTTCTTATTGTTGAGTCAATTTTGAGAACCAACAATCATTCTCATTCTCTGAACTTGCATTTCCAGCTCATTAGGTTGTACAATTGAGGAGCTCTTGGTTGAAAGGATTCTAACTAGTTAAAAACCCTATAGAGGTAAGGGAAGCTAACCCCTTTCTTTAAATTTTCTAGATGATCCGTGAATAAGCTTGAATTGCTTGTTTAATTTATTAATTGACGCTTGAATTGTGTGATTTTGGTGAGTAATTGAATGATGTTAAAAGGAAACTGACTTGCTGCATGAAAGAACATATTCGTGTCCTGATATTTTCGCCTAGGCGTGTAACGCTCGCCTGAGCGAAAATACCATGAAACGCCCTTCTGTTTCTGCGCGAAGTCTCGCCTAGGCGAGCTGGGGTCGCCTGAGCGAGATTATGATCTCGTCTGGGCGAACCAGCTTAGCCTGAGCGAGGGTTCGCCCAGTTTTTCTCTTTTTGCCACTATTAGTGCCTCGCCTAGGCGAGACTAACTCGTCTGAGCGAGATGACCCCTCGCCTAAGCTAGACTTTCTAGTCTGAGCGAGAGGTACTGCAGTAGTAGTGTTTCAAATCTGTTTTTCTTAGTAAAAATATATGTTTTAAAGCATCTTTTTGCAATTTAGACTTTGTATGATTAGAATGCTACCATTGATGTGTTGAATGATTTAATTGGATGAATATAAATATGAAGAGAGGAAGTTGAATGGAATTTCAAGGGAAATTCAAGTGGAGTAGTAGTGTGTGTAAGGATGTGAGGAATCTAAATGGTTGGTATCCTGAAACTCCAATAATCATTCAAGCTCAGATAGAGTAGAATGGATTATGTCGTGAGGAGTAGCAGGAGGTCCTCGTCGTCGGACTTGATCAAGTCTTAGACGTGGAGGGGACTTACCCTGGAAACGGTCGGGTGAATACTCCATGTGTCCAGACTCTGCAGAGTCTGGGAACCGTTACAAGTGCAAGCCACCAAGAGCTCCAACGTCACTTACACGATCCGGATATCGAGTCTATAAATTAGGATTGAACTTTATGCTATAAATAATATCTCTAATTGCAAAGTGTATTGATATTGTTTCCTTCAGTTAGCTTACCCTTTTCGTTCGTGTTGTTTGCTTTTGCATATTATCTCTTTTGCAATGATCACCTATGTTTGGTGGGAGCAGAGCAGAAACCAGATGGAGATGCCCCCTCTTGAGTAGGAGTTGGAGCTTGACAAGCAGTACCACTATAGTTTAGACTTCTACTGTATATTTTGAGGTTTTGGGTGTAGTTTAGCATCCTTTCTACCTACTCTTACCCTGTGTATCCGTGTTTATAGATGTAGAAGTGTGGAGGACTGTACTAGATATATATACTATGTGTGTATGACTGTTACCCCTACTGCCTGCCATGTTTTATCATGATATAATGTTTTGTTTGATAGTATGAAAAAGCTATTAAATGGGATGTTACATTTTTGGTATCAGAGCAGTAGTTCCTTTAGGGTCTGTAGGTGTGAGCTTGCCTAGTTTCTGTTGTGTGTTTCTTATAGTAATTTGGCACAATTGTGGAGTTTGCTCGATAAACTGATGTTTCTCTTTATGTGGTCAGAGCTATGGCACCTAGACCTCCTCCTCCTCCTATTCCTAACCCGGATAGCTCTCACTTGGTGGGGACTATTGAGGCGATGTTGGCAGCCATGCAGCAGCAAAATGCTAACATGGTGAACCAGCACAACTTG
>Ga0214545_1012996_pt1 | contig 10570 bp, 5 predicted proteins | sample CNSS4metaG_FD_160064 | JGI IMG/M metagenome (GOLD analysis project Ga0214545, IMG submission 160064) | Root nodule microbial communities from cowpea collected in UCLA plant growth center, Los Angeles, California, USA - CNSS4 | ecosystem: Host-associated > Plants > Roots > Nodule | place: USA...
TTGAAAATTATTTTTATAATTAAAATAATTGGTGCCTATTATTAAATGTGTAGTGTATATATATATATATATATATATATATATATATATATATATATATATATATATATATATATATATATATATATATATATATATATATATATATATATATAATGTTACTTTATCTTTGGATGTTACATACTCAATAAATACGGCGATTTTCTGTCGAAACGAAGATCGATTTAATCAATACCTATGAAGACGAGTTTATTTGTCATTCCTACTTTCTCACATTATTTTTTTAAATTTCGAAACAGTTCATTGAAAACATATGTATATTTTTTATTTTATTTATTCTGAATTAGGTAGTTTCAAATAAATTATAAAAATGCCAAAAAAAAAGAGATGAAAATAAATAACGAATAAAAATATTAAAAAATTAACACATGTATGTCTTATAAACAATTCGAGAAACTATTAAAAGAAATCGCACAAAGTAAAACGAATGTGTATTTAAGGATATAATAAGATGAAAAATACCTTAGACATCTAAGAACACTTTTCAAATATCAACATATATACTCAATGGTTGAGAAATAATTGTTTTAGCGAAACAAATGAGTTCTTCAAATGAAACAAAAATTAATAAAAATAAGTAAATAATTTTTTTTATATTACCTAGTAAATGAAATGTTTATGCTATTAAACACTTAAATTGAGAGTATTAAACATACTCATGTGAAAGAAAAATATACAATAAATAAAAATATTAAAAAATAATAGAAATATTCAAATATGAGATATAAATTTTTTTTAATTGACATACATCATTTTAACATAATTACATAAATGTTATGATAAGATGAAAAATATATTGGAGATGCAAATAAGTTTCATGACAAACCAATTAATTAGAAAAAAAAAAAAATAGAAAAAAAGAATTATATATATATATATATATATATATATATGATTACTTAATTAATTGTGAATATTTTAATAATTTAAATGATGACAGAAATATGGCGGAGACGGATATTATGGCGGAGATATGTACATCCCCATAACCATCCCCATATCCAATTGAAAAAGTCGGGGATTTCCCATACCCATATCCATACCCAGTCAATGCAGGGATTTTTCGGTCAAAACAGGGACGAATTCGGGCAATTCGCACGGGACAGGTTTATTTGTCGTCTCTACTCTTATATGATAATATTTAGCAACTTATATATTTAGTGAAAAATAAAATAATAATCTCGACTAACATTTAAATGTATGTGGTATATTACCAGTATCTAATACTTTGAAAGATAAATTCTAGATCCTTAAAGATTAAATATTATCATTTACTTAACATGAATTTTAAAGAAAAATAATAATTCAAAATTTTAGAAAGAGTATACATAAATTTTAAGAAAGATTAAAACTCAAACATTTATAGTTATGAAAATTACAATTTACTCATTTTATAAGATTGAAAATTAGCAATTTTAATGTTTAAAAGCGTCGATGATTTCAAACTCTTATACTTGGGAAAAAAAAATATTTAAATTCTACAATTTAAAACAATATATTTTAAAGTTACATATCCAAATAATATATTTAACTATAAAACATTTTATTTTTTTCTATAAAAATGAAGTACTCTCTGAAAAACCGTCTTCCAAACGTAACAACGTAATTTTATTTTTAAATACTCACACCTTTTTAAATACTTATACGTTTTTTCAACCACTTACTCTTTTTCAACACAACTATCAATATTTTTTATACCAAAAACAAGTTTGAAGAGTGGTTTTTTTAGACCGATGGAACATTTATTTTAGAACTAAAATGTTAAAAATTACTTATTTTATATTTTTATGTAAATTATTTCATAAAATAATTCCTCTTATTTTTCTTTTTAAGAATACGCAATTTTCTTAACACCACTAATGACCCAACGAAAGAAAAAAGCACTAATGTTTCATGATAGAATTAACTATTAGCTTCGCAAGAAAGAAGCCTGGGTTAAAAAGATGTTATTGCCGCTACATTGCTTATAGTTAAGAATGAAGAAATTGAAGATTTCTAAATTCGTTTTAGTTACCATGCAGTACCTACAATGAGTCATTGAAGGGTGCACAATTTTTTTACTTCATATTACTTCCTAGCAGCATGATCCAATCCAATCACACAGAGGGGAAGAACTTGTTTAGATTGAAAGGAAGTGAGTAAAACTCTTCACTTCTTGTATCAGTCTTGAACGAGCTGAATCTGTCCCACCAATGCATGCCTCTGTCTTTACGAGTTTGATTGTCTCTGTTGTGCAATGTGGCATCCAAGAACAGTGCCAATGAACCGGCAACAAATGCTTTTGATGAAAATGGGACATTGATCATGTCGTTGAACTGCAAAAAAGGAGATGACTTTAAGTTGGTAAGTACTATGATGTTTGAATAAAAATGCAAACTCAACAGTGAAAAATGAGAGAATGAGAGAAGCTGAATACCCATCTGGCATGGGTGTGCACTGGACCATAGTTCTTAAATGCTGTGTACTCGTTGAAGTATTGTGGTATAGAGAGGCCCATGAAAATAGAGAATCCCAAGATGAATTTAGTTCTGAAGCTGTTTAAATTGCAAAACTGAAGGAAACTGAGGCCTGCAGAACCTGTGTTGAAGGAAAAATATTTGATGATGATGATGATGATAATAGGAATTTGGATTCTCTGTTGGGTTTTTCTGTGTTATTTATCTGATAATAGCAAGTACTTAATGAAAATATGACAGAAAAACCAGATTCTTGAGTTGATCATACATACCCACATAGGCAAAGAAAAGGCAATATAAAGCTGCAACTATTGGTGCTGGGATTGAAGCAAACACAGCTCCAAATTTTCCTGTGCACTCACAAATACATTTAGTACTTACATTGGTTTATCAGGGAGAGAGAACATCAAAATTGCAAGCCTAACTAACCAAGTATGGAGAAAAAGATCATGAATCCTGCTGATATTTGAACAACCCTTCGGCTACCAACTCTTGTCAAAGCTAAGAGTCCAGCATTTTCTCTGGGAAAAAGCCAAGAATAATTCTTATAAGGATTCAGGAATAATATATATTCCTACAGTGAAAATGATACCTCCAGCACATGTAAGTTTGAATAAGAATCTTACACAGAAACTGATGATCCATTCCCTGTTCCGAATATGCCAGATAACAAAATTCCTACCCCCTAATTCATAAGAAGTAGCAACTAGTGATGATGGACAAACAATGAGAAAAAAGGTACATGAAAAATCTAGAGCAAACAGAAAACCAACAAGCCATGATCATGATACATGATAACATTCATTTTAAAACATGATTTTATAATTCATGTATTACATAAAGACAAGCTAACAAATTAGGCCGGGGGAAAATTTGGAATTCATAAACCGTGTTTACCTGCCAACCAACACCACGGCTAAGAACTGACGGTGGCAATGGAGTTGCACTTGCATACCTTGAAACAGCAATAAAAGCACCGGTTGACTGCAGAAAATTGAAATGCATGAGCAACCAACAAACATTATGTAAGTACGCAACATACTGCATAGCATGATTACATTAGTTTATTTTTTTGTTTATGCCAATTTGGATGAAGTGATGGCAAATTTCTTGAAGTAAAGCTCCTAATATCTTTGAATATCTACTTATGTTTTTACAATGTTAAACTGAGGATAGCAGATAGTCTAGAAGTCATTCAATTGTTAATTACAATAACAAAAAATATAAGTAGATTATTGAGAAAATGTGAAGGCATTGCTGTCTCAACATAAGTGCTATGAATATTATAAGATTAATGAGTCAAGTGCAACAGATTGCATGCAAAATAATTGCAGGAAAGTAGGCTAATCAAATCTAAACTACAGGCTTCTGCAGAAGGGTCAAAGTTTAAGATTTCCACTGCACTTGTTCAACAGCAACAAATGTAGTTCACATGCATAAAAATAAACGAACCTCTACTAGTGCAACAAATGAAGCAGCCATCGTAGCAAAAGCTTCCCCAGCATCAAATGTAGGAGCTCCCCATTGGAATGGATATGGGATTCTTATCCTGAATTTTTTATTTTAACAGCACCAAAACTTATGAGTTAGCCAAATTAAATCCATTTTTCCTCGTCATATTTACCCCAATAAGAAAACCTTAAAACAAGTCTCAAGCATTATCAGGGGATCCAAAATATAGAGCTAGATGAAGAAGAAACTGTTTATATTGTTAAAAATCACAACACCCTTACCAAGGTGCACCAGTTATAATGCCAGCACGATCAGTTCTGCAAGTATCCTGAGTTGCCTGTGGTACATGTTTATATGCTCCACCCACAGTTAGAAGATGAGCATAAATCCACACAATTGCTACTGAGAATATAACTGCAAATCGATCACAGATAGGCTTTTGTCCTTTCATCACATGAGGAATGTACTGGACAAAGGAACACCACCACTTTAGAATATAACACTTAAATTAGAGAAAACAAAGTAAAGCAAGAAATACCATAATTTCATCTTTGGTGTGTGTTAAGTACTCAAGGTTTTTTTAAATATGTTCCAAATGATGCAAGCTAATTTAACATCATGACAATTATAGATCACCTGTGAAAATACTAATAAGATTACAATTTCTGGCAGCCCAATCTCCACACATTTTGCAAGCTAGAATTCAAGAAGAAATAACCAAGAAAGTGTAAATCATACCAATTATATAATTCATAGATGAAGGAAAGAAATTAGAAATAGTTCTTGTTGCAAATATCAGTACCACAGGAAAGCCCAACTCATAAAGTCCAAAGCCTGACAGAGTAACCAGGGGAACTGCAGAGAGAGGGCTTAAGAACCTACAAAAGTACAGCAAATTGCTCACCAAAATTATTTGCAGAATGGAAAAATTCCTATCTATCAGTGTAATTGGAATTAATCATGATCACTAACTGGGAGTTATCAAATGAAGGAGGGATTAGTACACTTCTAAAAGAATTAGAGCTAGCCCTGGTCCCATACAAGTAAAATGGAAAAATCTTTTAACATCTGAAAGTATAGTATTGCATGGATAATCTCAAAAAGTTCAATGTGACCACAAGATGGAGGGAAAAACAATTCAAGGATCTAGACAGGAACCAACCTCACTACATTGCGCCAAAGTCCACTGAATCCAACAACAATTTGGAGGGTCGAAGCAACAATAAGCGCACCCTGCGTCCCACGCATTATCCTCTCAAATCTCTGCACATTTATCACTAATCAGATAAACATGGATGATTGATGACACAGCAAAAAGGGCATAACAGTGTACTGAACCAACCTCCTGAGGATTCAGAATGTCACTGTAGCGATTAGCCAAAATTATTGAAATGGTAGTAGGCACAAAGGTGTAGGATCCTCCAATAACTACAGGTAGACGAGTCCCAAACAGTGTTTGGAACAATGTGTTCACGCCAGCTACAAACAACAGAGTCTGGATCATTTTTGCTTTGTCTTCCTGTTGAAGCACAATTGAGAACTTAGTTAGACTCAGCAACCACACAACATCATTCAAAACCATTTACTTTTTACTCTTTCTTTCTTGTCAAGACTTACGTTTCCTCCTCCCATCTGAGTAACTAGAGAGCTTGGTATCAGAACAGTTGTGCCAAGCATCACCAGATAATGTTGAAAACCAAGCAGAATCGCCTCCGCTTCATTAACATCAAAATTAATCATCTCAATGACAATGAAGGCACACTCCATATCCCAGGAAACAAAAAGGTTTTAAAAAGTGTTTTTCCAAAATAATAAAATAAAAAGCCCCACCATCAACCTCATTAGCAATGTCCCCCCATAAAAAAATGAAGAAAAAAAAAAGATCAAGTTTTTACAAAACAAAAACAAAAAGGGTCAAAGAAACAGTGAACTCACGCCAAGGAGGAGGACTAGTGATGCAGTAAGAAACATTTGGAAGTTGATCTTTCACAGGGTGTGGCTGAAGCTCTTCCGGTTTGGGTGGTGGTGCAACTCCTGCCATGCTACTGCTGGAAAAAAAATTCACAACCAAAAGGAATAAAAAAAAGGCTCTAACAAAGTAACAAACTATACCAGTTAGCAGAAAACCAGAACTTTTTTCTCCCACAGACACACATATGCAAGATAATAAATGCTAATGGTGTGGAAAACAAGATGAACACTTTCCTCTAGGGAGTGGGGGAAATGCAGGAAAGGACAATGAACAAGTTCAGCGGTGACAGACACACCTTGTCAGAAACGTTATGCAATGCAGAAAATGCAGGGAGATTTCTTGGCCCAACAAATGCAGAATGTGGAAAAAAGCAAAATGAGTCAGACTCCTCCTTCACCCCTCCTAAAGCAACAACAACCAAAACCAAATTGCTCTCTCACCAAGTGACCATTGCTTTATATTTGTAATTATATTCCAATATTCTAATCTCAATTTTTTAAAAATTATTACTACTATTGCCAGTGTTTGCATTTAACAAGTGATGAAGTTTTGGAAAAAGCATAAGCAGCTTCCACCACCTTAACCTTTAATAACCCCTGATTTAATTTTTGTATTTATTGTTTGACCACAGCAGTTAATATTTTTTTGAAAGCTTTAACTAATTAATCAGAAACTCCTAAAAACAGTCTATCTCACGCGCTTCAGTAATATAATATAACCTTTTAAAGATGTTACTAGTCTAATCTTTTAATACCAATTTTCAACATTAAAAGCAAACTTTTATAATTTCATTCATTCAATGAACTGGGGCCAGTTCAGGAAGAAAAAAAAAAAAAACTCAACAAAACACGGTGAAAATATATATATTTTTGTACTGAGACTGTTACCACAAATTTTTATATATAATATGTATTTTTCATTAAATAAATTACATAAGAAATTTTCCCATTTGACCATACTTTTTGCTTCTCTCAGCCTATTGTACCATAGTTCTGACTAGTGACGCAAATGATCAAAAGCATTGTCTTTTTCCTTGACCCAGAATTTGAAACTTAAAGTTACTACTACCCTTTTGAAGAGAGTCATGAAAATTTTTAATTTTTATGAAAAAATATAAATAATTTAAGCTGAATTTTAACTTCTAAATGTAGATAAAGAAAGGGTGAAATGTTTTCTTTAAAAACTAAAAATGAACTGGAAGGTGCAGACTGAGTGTAAATTGTGACTTTTCATTGAGGTTGCAGGTTTTGTGCAACAGTTTAGTCCATTAATTTTTAGCATATTTTCAGATATTGGCACAGACCTCTCCGACATGTCTCTTTTGTTTGTTCATTGATGGTTTTTCATGTCACTTGCCTCTGAGTTGTCATTATTGGATGCTTTCCCTTCTTCTGCTCAATTAGGAAATCCTTTCTAATGTGACAGTGATCACACGCAGAATGCATCTGTGCCAACAAAAACGTACACAAAGTATAAAATCAGCATCATTCCAACCTCAATATTTGTCTCTCATATCAAATCTAAACACTATCAAGAGATAGCAAGTACTTTTTTGAGTTTGATTTTGTCAGATCATTAGAAATTGTTTTTGTTTATCTGTTCTTAATTTTTGCTGATTAGCTTATATCTTTTCTCTTCAATTTTCTTCAAAAATGTCATCCTGTTAAAGAAGTTCTTTCTTTAGATAATCTGATTTTTAGTTGTGCTTCAATATATTCAACTTTTTATGCATATCTATTTGTGAAGAGAACTTAGTTCAGTAACACAGACAAATTCTCCACCTTGGAATGAATATAGGGATTTGGTTTTTATTTTTGCATGATCACGGGAACAGGTATATATCCCAAGTTACAAGGATCACTGAAAGAACATTGATAGTACAGAGTTTTTCAGTGAGGAATAAATTCTGGCATCTTTTTATGTCAATGGCAATGGTTGCTTTTCATTTATTTGAAATTTCACTTTGCTTAAAAATTATACATTCATCAAAGTTAATGAGGGATTTTTTTTTTTACTGAAGTATTTTTTCCATTTTAAATTTCTATAATTTAAAATATATGAAATACACTTTGGTGCATGAATTATATCATTTTTATAATATTGGTAACTGTTTGCATCAATAGAGTATTCAATCTGCCACTTCATTGCTACATTTTCAGTAACTTTGAAACTTGAACTGTGAATTTTTATATTGTGAAAAACAAATTAACATGAGACTTGAAATTTGTAGAATATATTCTTGTCTTGAAACAAGCAGTGTTTTTTTTTTATATTATATTTTATTAGAAAGTTATTAACAGTTAGTTTTTTTTCTTTTCACAGTTTCACGCGCTGTATGAGATTGAAGTCAAAAACTTTTGCCAATCCTATTAAAGGGTTGACACGGTTTCTTCTAGTATTTATAAACACTTATTGTCTGAGTTATTGCTATAATTTAAATCAATTAACACAACAATAACATTTAATTAATTACGCTCCAACCCCACCAATCTCCTTTGCAATGAATGTATTAAGGATACTAAAAGAAATACAAAATATTTTCTTTGTCCTTAACTTTCTTTTCTTTCTGTTATTTAATTATTTATTGTAAATAAAAATATAATAAAACTTCTCAATTTTAATAAAATGTTTATTAATTCTTTTATTTCTAATTAAAATTAGGTAAAACTTAAAAGTATAAATGAGAAAAAAGTAATTAATATCACGGTGAACTTCAAAAATAACAAATATTTAGTAATCATAATAATTCTTTTAAAAAATGTATTTTTTGAAATGTTATTTTTTAGTTTAATTTTAGACTTTAAAATATAGTTTAGTAACTATAGTATTAGATAATTAAAGTAGCTTAATTTATTTTTAAATATAAAAGTAGACTAGTAAACTTAAATAAGTTAGTTCACTTGCACTTGGTGATCAAGTTTACTTGTTTAGTTTCATAGAATTATTTTATATATTTTTTTTATCAAATCAAACTACCAACAACCCATTTAGCATAGATACCATTAACATGTAATGTAAAATTTATAAATTACCAATTAAGAAATCCTTAAAAAAAAGGTCTTGATATATACTAATAAAATTATCCCTCTCTTAAAATAAATCAACAAAAGGCACACAAAAAATTAACAAACAAAATTAATATTGAGAGGAAATATAAACCAATGGCTAAAAGAATAAAATATTTTAACACTATAAAGTAATTATATTGTTAAAAGAATTTTTGTGATCAAAATTTAGTTGTCATATGATATTTTTTTCATGAGATTTAATGTGACTAACAACTACATCATTAAAAAGAATTTAAGGAGTATTAGTACTTGAATATAATGATGGCAATACTACAGAGTAGGTCATAAATTATATGAAAACCAATATGGTTAAGCATAAATAAGATGGAACATAATGGTACAAATTTATTATACTTATTTATGTGTCGATGTAAAAGTTATACAAATCTATATACACGTTTGAATGTATAAATTTTCATATTTTTTCTTTTAAAATGACACATATGACAATGTTTGTTGCTCTTGTAGTAATTTGGTAAGTGTACATTTGTTTTTTTTTTTATTGACATTTTTAGTCAATAGTTTTTATTCAGTCTCTATGATATAATTCTTATTATCATGAAATATAACATATTCATGTAACATGATTCAAAGAATGTAACATGTAACATTTTTTTTCTTGTATATTCAAGTCCTTTGAAGTATGATTTATGTAAGAGTGGGAAAAAAGATTGGTTTACCCGATCTAGTCCAATTTTAAACTAAACCGGTTCATTTTAAAACTATTTTATAGATTCTACTTTCTACTTTATATCTATTTTTTATATATTTTTTAGATCAGATTTTTATTTTATTTTTATAGATTTTAAAATATGGGAATTTTAAATTTTAACGTTGGATCAAACTTTTATCCAAACTTATCTGAACCGTATCCTTTATTCCACGATTTCAATTCTCGGAACCCTAAATTTTTTCTCTTTTCTTTTGTTACTCTTGATTGATTCAAGGTATTTGAATCTCTTCTCTCTTCTCCATTCCAACAATGTTGCTCGTTTCTCCTCTGTTTTATCTAGTTTTAAATTTGATTCATTCATTTGTTTGATTTGGTTTTAGAGAACGAACCATACCGTTGTGTTTTGATTGACACTACTACGATTTGATCGAGATCGATACCAACATTGACGGGAACGTTGCTATCCCAGGTTTGTTTTCTCTTCCTTTCTTTCTGCACTTTCACGACTTAAGTTTGGTAGGACAACTTGGTCTAGACAAAACTTACTGAAAATAGGTAGAGCAATACTCTTTGCTTTATAATAAAAAAAAATTGAACATTTTTTAAATTGTTAAGTTGTGAGTTTGCAAGTGTAATGTACTTTCACCCTGTTCAAGAATAGTAAGGAGGCTATGATGATTCTGGTATTGTTAGGTTATCTCTATGAGAACGGGATAGACAAGTTTGTAGGGGATTTTGAAGAATGTTATAGGAAGTGTGTTGAAAGACAAAAGATTAAATATAAAGGTCATATTTGCTTGGATGTTGAAACAAGGTGGAATTCAACATATTTGATGTTAGATGCTGCTTTCAAGCATAAAATGGCATTTGTTGAGCTTGAGTTTTATGA
>Ga0214545_1013000_pt1 | contig 10566 bp, 3 predicted proteins | sample CNSS4metaG_FD_160064 | JGI IMG/M metagenome (GOLD analysis project Ga0214545, IMG submission 160064) | Root nodule microbial communities from cowpea collected in UCLA plant growth center, Los Angeles, California, USA - CNSS4 | ecosystem: Host-associated > Plants > Roots > Nodule | place: USA...
TATATAAATAAAAGAATTTTATATATATATATATATATATATATATATATATATATATATTTAGCTTCTCGTTTTCTGATTATCTTGTCTATATGTTGAAAAAGAGAACTGTAGAATGTTTCAACAAGAAATACTAATTTCTTCAGCATAATGTTAAGGTAAAAGCAACTGAACACAGGAAAAACTGAAAAGTACAGCGAAAAAATGAAAGCAGAGGGTTGGCTAATCTTAAAACAACTCAGTGCACAATGTTTAATACCGTGTAAGAGCATATCACCAAAGTCAGAGCAACAATTTAAGCCATGGTTTCAGTCAGAGCACACTGTTTAATACCCATGGTTTCTCACAATTTCACTACTGTCAGTTTGTTACTGCAATAAATGTCATATTTATTAATGATTTGTTACGAAATTTAAAATACTTAGTCATGACTTTTTAATTACGTATTCAGTTATATTATGTTGAAGAAGACGAAAAATATATATTTTATGTTAATTATATCAAATATTTTTATTTTATAAGTATATTAGAAAATTAGTTTTAACTTACTCAGAATGGGAACCGCTCCAATGGACTACACCCCTGAGATTTTTTCTTTTAATTAACAGATTGAAGTTGCAATGATTTCAAAAATTGGCTACCATTTGATAAATTTAAGACATTAAGTTAATTGCCAAAAAGAATTTACAGATCTTAAAATAAACACAAGGAGTTGAATCCCTCAGCTTACGAATTAAAAGATCAATTTGATATCAAAGGTAAAATTCTTCATTAAATAAATAATTAGCTTAAAAAATCACGTTATTTTACATAGAAGTTTAAAAGGCAATTTTTTTGAACACAAAACCTAAACAGCCAAATAAATAAAATAAAATAAAATAAAAAACCTACACTAACTTGTCAAAGAAAAGATAAAAGAGGAGGTTTGTCCTCACAAAGCAGGGGAAAGCGAAAGATGATCCCCCATGTTAGCTGAAGAGCATCTTTATATTGATGCTGTAAATATGGTGGCATGAAATCTATGTGCTGTTCAATGTATAAGTAACAGAAAATCCTTCAAGAGGAGACTGCAAATAACTGAACGGTAATAAAAGGAAAACATGCAAGTGGTCCACACAAGCGTTTGCTTCCTTGAACATGATGCTGTCTCTATCTATCCTATGACAGTATGAGATCTTCCGCAGGATTTGACTAATGGACATATCATTATATATATGCATATTATATGACAAGGTAAAAAAACAAGAAAGATGTCTTTGTTCATTTAAAAGCATGGTGTCATTTTAAGAGCATAAACTCTTGAGAAACCAGATGACAGGCCAGTCGCCAGGAATAGATTAAGATGAAAAATGGTTGAATTGATGGATTAAATAATCTCAATTTGTCTTCAAATAAATTTAATAATCTCGATTCTTCTTTAAACTTTTCGCTCTCCCTCTCTGTTCCTTTCTTCTAATAATACTAGCTCATATTATAATGTATCTCCATCCAGTCTCAAGGTAGGATATTTTAAGGTAAAGCACTAAGCCAGACATGAAATTCATAGACCTGTGTGATAGGCAGGTCATATACAAAAGTTGTACTTTCTGGGCGACAAAGCATGCATCACTCTGTACAAAATGACAACAAATGATGGGGTGGGTTGAAAACTAAATAGCACAGTTGGCTACCATACTTCAGAGTATCTGCATGTTTGTCTACAGTTAAGATTTGAAAAATATAGCCTCTAGCAGTAATTGTCACGAGATCTGAAAGTAGAGAGAAATCACAGAAATACAAATGTTCCTAAAATCTCGTCGGTAACTGCTTTTATAAAACCTGCCAACAGGATGTTTTCTTATCACAGAAATACAACTCAATGCTAAAGCCAGGAATATGAAAGAGCCCAGCCATTTTTTCAAGACCAAAGCAGCTGTTACAAGAGGTTGAAAACCAGGGGCAGAAAAGTTGTGGAAGCTGGAAACCCGTTGTCCCACATTATCCTAATCCAATTTCAAAAATTCCAACAAGAATAAACAGCATTGTCTACTCACTGTTCCTTCTCAGCTTTGGATCTAGCAGGCCTTCCAGGTTTGATTACTTTACCAAGAAGAATCGTAACAACAGGAACAATGGTCCCAACGTAATACACACTTCCATATGAGGCAAGAGTTTCATTCAGACTTAACACCTATTCAAATATAATTAAACAATAGAAACATGTAAAAACCTTGAAATCCATATTAGCATGTTTAAGGCTGAAAATAGAAGTTGTAAATGTGGGCGTTAGTGTTTTTGCGGGTTACGAGGGAGAGAAAGAGGACGAACCATGAAACCAACGCAGGAGTAATTTAGAACCAAAAGCGTATACGCAAAATTCATAATCACAAGGACATTCTTAGCCAGAGCCTTTGTCGGAGGCACAGCTTGCTGCCATCTATAAATGACTGTTTCAATAGAAACACAGCAACTCAAGTTAACTAACCGAATAAAAGATAACAAATGTGCAAAAATCAGCATATACCTCTGGAACCAGCAATCATCAATGCTGATTGAACAAAGAATATTATGTATCCAGGGTACAGGCCCTACAACGATAAAGTCAAATTGTTAGAAAAAAACTGTCACAAATCCTTACATAGAGCATAGGTAGACCATATTAAAACCAGCACACAAAGTTGTTTCACGCAGCAGTTTCTTTTTCGCTGTCCAAAATGGATCATATGTCCCAAATAACGTAGTAGAAAAAATTAATAGATATATTTGTACATCACCTCATCTATCTCATACTGCTTATTAATAAGTGTAATGATTATTTGTCTAAGAATTAGTTTTTCCTAAAAAACTATACATACATTTGCAAATATAGTAAGCCTGAAGCAATAATAATGCAAATATCAATGTACAGTACAATAGAAACAATTAATGTAAAATGCTGCTAAAATTTTACTCACATGCCAAACAGCACTAACGGTCTGGGTGGCAAGTAGCTGAAAGAAACCTGGTTTCTTCCCACTCTGAATAAGCCTCTCATAAACATCTACCAAAACCCAAACAATAGCAACATTAATATTTTATATTTCATTGTCAACCTTTACGAATGACATATAAATAGGTAATTTACATCAACTTTAATTTTGTATCTAGCAAAGCCTACAAGATGAACAAAAAAATGAAAATCAATTGGTCGAGGGTTGATAGCTTGATCATGCTATAATTTGCTGTGAACAAAAGCCATGTTCTAATTCACGAAGAGGGATTATTAATCTGACCCAAGTAATCCATGATACAAAGTTCCAACTAAGTCCCTCTTTTGATAAACATCTTAATAAATAAAGTTATACGAGAAGAATGTAATAAAGTTAAAATTAATTAAGCTTTCTTCATCAATCAAAATCATCTTATGTAACTCTCTATAAGTTCTTTCATTTAACATCTTCAAAACTGACTTTTAACTCAAGAAGAGATATTATTAATATGACCCAACTAATGCATGATACAAAGTTCACTTAAGGCCATGTTTTGATAAACACCTTAATAATTACTTGAAGGGAAACTATTTATGTTTCCTTCATAAATCAAAATCAACTTATGTACTTCAACTTTATAGAAGTTCTTTCATTCAACATCTTCAAAACTGATAATTAGCTCACAGGAAAAACATAATGCATTTTACCTTTTCTTTATTTTCTTATTGGAAAGTTTATCCAAATTCAGAAGTAAACACAAAATATAATATAGCCAAATTGTAACCAAAACTTAAAAATGATGCAGCTAGGACCATTAACTAAACTTTGTGCCTAAACCTGAACAGTGTCTATATCCTACTGAGATAACTAATCAAACCCCGCAATAAAAGCATTCAATCTCATGGCAAGAAACTCACAGTGACGAAGCCAGGTGCTGACTTGAATATTCCAAACAGTTGGTATTGTAACTGCACTCTTTGCAAACTCAACACCTATTATATCTACATTTTTGGCCCGGTCCCATCGTGGTTTTGGTGGGGACGAATCAGTCCAGCCACTGAAACCCAAGCCAGAGATAATTATAGAAGCTTCTGATATTGACCAAATGAAATAATACTTCCAGCGTGCAGTGAAGCCAGACATATACTGGTAACTTAATTTTTTCCAGAAACACCATTCATGGTAGGTAGGATCAGTAAACTTGGACAGAGGAAAATGCGGCACGAGGTTTAAATACATGGCCATACAAAACCCAGCTTGGAGGAGAGCCCGGATGGTTGCCCCATAAGGTGATGGCGATGGCCCTTTTGCTTCAGGGCTCCAAATCTGGGATTACAACAATAATAAATACTAGGGTTGAAATAACAAATAGGAGAACAGTAATTCATAACGTATCAGCATAGAAAATGAGAAACTGCCCCTGAATTTTTATTTAAATTTCAGGAGAATTGGGCATTCAATGCTAATGTACTATTTATTTTTACAGCAGGGTATGACCACTAATCCCTGATTACAGGCCTAGATATGAGATATCCTGAAAAAAAAAATTCCATACACACGGGTTTAGAAATCAAAGCCTGACTACATTAGGAGCAAGCAAGGTTATCCACTAACATAATACACCATGCCTCAGTTTAATCATCATTATCCAAAATCAAAATGAACAATAAAAAATACCCCTTTTTCTTCTGTCCAATCAAGATAATCCTTCATTTCGTAAACCGGACCAGCAAAGTGACTGCCACAGCAGAGACAATAACCAATGTACTCAAGAAGCGAAGGCAACTTCACCAAACGGTATTTCTTCTGAGCCTCGCGCAAGCCTTCCTCTTTCAACAAACCATCGTTGTAATTAACCGCGCAGGATATAACCTTGAGCGTCAAAACCATCAAGGCCCCTATTTCCAAACCAACCACACAATTAATGATCAAACCAACCAACCATCACCAGAAATAACGTTACTACCACAGTAATAATAACAGTCAGTTAAACCCCTCATTCCTGAATCCAAAAATTAAATAAACAAAATAAGAAATCATAAATTTGCGCTCACCAGTGGCATCGATGCCACCTTCCTTCCATGCATCGCCGCTCATGTAATAAACGTGGCTGCAGAAGAGACAGTCAGAAATGCGGTGCTAGGTCAAAGAGAGGAACAATTGAATCGCAATGAGAAAATAGATCGATCATACCAGCCAATGAGGTAACCAAATCCGAGGAAGAAAGTGAGGATGCCGCATCGGGGGCGAAAGAGGAGCATGGAGGCGTAGCCAAGGAACATAGGTACGAGGAAGTGAAGGTTGGAGGAGACGCCGAAGGAGAGGTAGGAGAGGACGACGCCAACGGCGGCGGAGTAAAGGTGCTTGGGTAGGCCGCGGGGTAGGAAGCGGCAGATAAAACTAAGGGGAACGGTAGCGGCAAAGCAAAGGAGGAAGCGGAGCACCGGTACGGAGACTCCGATGGAAGCGGCCATGGAATCCATGGCCATGGCTTTGAATGGAAATAGAAGAATAGTTGGTGGAAGTGATATTTGGCTTCTTGTTGTACTCCTCTTCTCTTCTATCTTCAACAAACACAATCTTGGAGATTGAACTTCTTAATCGATCAGAATATTCGTGAAATGACATGTGTACCCCTCACAACACAACACCTTCCAAGTACCACACGCTCTACACATGACGCCAGCCCCTTTGCGTGACCGCAATTTCGCACAGATCTTCGTTCTTCTATGTTCTTAGGAAACTCCGTCAATGTTTTTTTTTTTACTCACGTTTATGTTTTCCTCAGTAAAACAAAACAATAAATATAATTCAATTATTACTTTTTCTTGGTGAAACCAAACAACCTCGATTCAATTTATCCTGCTATAATATTTTATCCTCGTATTATACAATACGTATATACTGTGAGGTTATGAGCATCTACTGTATCAATCTGTTTACCTTCTTCATTCGTGAAAAACATTTAATAACATTTAATATCGTTTTAAAAATTTGCTCTTTTAAAACTTTATTTTATATATAAACGAATTTTCCATTTAATCTGTTATTTTAATAAATTTCCACTTTTCGTGTTAGATCTTTTTATTTTATTTTTCTTATAAATATATTTTGAAAAATATTATTAACATTGTTATTCAACGATAAATATTACATTTATATATTATTATGAATTAAACTTTATAACGATTATATTAATATTAATGAAAACACATGTATATACTTAATTTTATAATTTTGTTGTAAATAGGTTTTATTTATTGTATAAATAGTTTTATAATTAAAAAATTGTTAACTTAAGGAAAACAGTTAAATTAGAAAAATATAAAATTGATAATATAATTATTTTAATTTAAAAATATGTTTAATGATTTTGGAAAACAAAATCTAGACAGTAAAAAAGAAATCTCTTTTATTACAGGTATAAATATTAGTAATAATTTTTATTATGTTTATATGATTCTATAATTATTATATATATAACAGATTGGTGATAGATATTGTTTTGTTATAAGAAAACGCGCAAAATTATTTCCTTTGTATCCTCTACCAAATTGTAGGTATAGTACTAATAAATAATTATTTTACATTAAAGAAGTAAGAATAATTAATTGGTAACTGCCCATATTTAGAGAGTTTATTTATTATGTACTTGATAACTACTTTAATTATATCCGTGTTATTTGTTGTTGATAGTACCTATGACTAAGGAAAATTATTTGCATTCAGAAGTTCTTTCATTTATATTAATCTTCTTGACACCGGGGCAGTTTTCGTATATTATATTTAATTTTAGAGATAAATTTTATCTTTTTCATATTTGAATTTAATAAATATCAAAATTTTATTTTGTTTTCATTTCCATTAGAATAGTTACGTACTCGCAATCGTACCTGTACTATTTTCTTTTACGGTTTTAACATTAGTTAATTAATTTTTATGAAATAATACAAAATCATAAAAAATGAAATATAATATCAAATATTTAAAATTAAAATGATGTTTGTTTCTTAATATTAAATATTTATAAATAAATTATAATTGTATATATTTTACATTATAATTTTATGAATACAAACATTTATTAAATTTAAAAATATTAATAAATATATTTAATAAAATTTAAAAATATTTTTAAAAAAGTATAAAAAGAAAAAAAAATCAAATTAAAAAAATATTATAAATGTTTGTTTACTTCAACTTTTTAAATTCTAATGAAATCACTCTTTTACATACTAATAAAAGTTATAATGCACTCGATTAAAATTATACAAAGAAAAAAAAAACTAATAATAATATAATGTTAACATAGGTCTTTTATCTTTTGAACTTTAATATTTATAACAATATATAAAGAGAATTTTCTCTTTTGAACTTCAATATCTATAATCTATAAATATATATAAAGAGAATTTTCTCTTTTGTGTACACATTTCATAATGTCAATTATACCCTTTATAATATAATTATTTATTAAATATTTTAAAATTAATGGTTATTTTAAAATTAATACCAGTTCTACCTCTTTTATGTTTTTCTTTATTTCTTAAAACAATATATAAAGAGGATTCCCTTTTGTGTGTCCACATTTCATAAGATCAATTATACCCTTTACAATATAATTATTTATTAAATATTTAAAATTAATGGTTATTTTAAAAGTAATACCAATTCTACCTCTTTTGTGTTTTTTTTATTCATCAACAATTAATTTCTCTATTTATTTCCCTTTATTTTTAATAAATATAAATTTTTTTATATATTAACTTAATAACATTACACTATTATCACCTACCAACATACTATCATTCATAATTAAAAAATGCGTACACACAGACGCAATATATTGAATGATGATAAAAAAAATCAATGACAATAACATTAAATTATTATATATAGTAAACAAAATTTATTTATATAATTAGAGTGATAAAATTATGTGTAAGATAATGAGTTAAAAATAAAAATAATTACATAAAATATAAAAATAATATTCTACATGATAAAAAAAATATTTTAAAAAAATGATCAAATGTGTCTTAAAATCAATTTGAGAGACCATTAGATGAAATCGCACAAAGAAAAACAAATGTATAGTTAAAGATATGATAAAATAAAAAATACTTTAGATATTTAAGAAAAGTTTTCAAATATCAGCCTAGTCGATTTTTTTAATGAAAATTGTTTTAGCAAAAAAAAAATAATTCTTCAGATAAAACAAAAATTAATAATGATATAATAAAAAAGAAAATTATATAACCTAGGAAATGAAAAGTTTGTGTTATTAAACACTTAAATTAAAAGTATTAAACATTTTCATGTATAAAAAAAATATACGATAAGTGAAAATATTAAAAAAAGAGTTAAAATGTTCAAATGTGAAATATAAAAAAAATATTTAATTAACTTATTTGAACATAATTGCATGAAGATTGTGATAAGATCAAAACTATTTTGAAGATACAAATAAATTTTATTACAAACCAACAATTTAAAAAAATAAAAAATAAAAAGTGTGTATTCTTTCTTTTATTCATTATTAGTTGATTTTCCTTCCTAATTTTGACACAATAAGAAGGAAGTTCTGATACTCACTCTCTCATTTCATAAGAACCCACCTAGATACAAATGGAGAATTTTCGGTAACCTCTATTATAACATTTTGGTTGATTATTTAAATTTAAGTTAAATAAAGTATATACTTATGTTTAGTATGTCTATCCTCTCCACGTGTCAAATAAATTAAATGTCATTTTACGATCATATCAAATTTAATTATTAAATATAGAAAACTTGTACTATTATTAAGAGGGTGTAATCAAAACCTATCATTAACACGTTGGATTAGGTCAATAGATTTTTTTTTATATGTATATGTCAATAACGTATTCAAAAATCTTATCTTGACTGATCAACACGTGCCAGCCAGCTATACATTTTTGAATAAAATATAATTTTAGTACTGTATCAACTTTAAGATTACTATTAGGGATGGTAAAAATATTTGTGCCCGCAGATATCTGCGGATAAAATTCATGACGAATAGTTACTATCCGCGGATATTTATTATTTGTGGGTAGCGGGTAACGGGTATTTTAATACTCATAAATGGGTCGGGTACGTGTATCATACTATCCGTACCCGCGGGTACTTGTTACCCGGAAAAAATTAAAATTAAAATTTAATTTATATTTTATTAAGTTAAATTTAATTAAAATTAAAATTAACAGTATATTTTATTATGTCAAATTTAATTATAATTATAATTTTATTTTATTTATATTTTATTTTTATAATTTTATATTAAAAAATTTATAAAATATATTTTTTTTAAATATTTGTGGATATCAGGCATCCACGGGTACTCGCGAATTTTAAAATTATCCATAAATATTTTTTAAGCGGATACCCAACAGATAAATAGACGGATAGCGGACAAATTTTTTTTTTGCAAATCAGGTTACGAGTAGGCACTATCCATGCCCGACCCGACCTGACCCGTTGCCATCCTACCGCATATGGCTATGAAAGTAATATATGTATTTATTTGTACACAATCTAAAAGAATAAAATAAGACCATTAATGATATCAAGGGAGAAATAAAGGTAAAATTTTAAAAAGGTAAAATTAAAAAAGTTAATGATGTGAGTGGGCGGTGAAAGCATTGAATGCAATGTCAATTTGTTGAAAATAATTATCCATCTCTATATGATAGAAGGTCTTGTTTTGTTTTAGATAATTAGTTTTATTAATAAATTATATGTTCTTCAATAAAAACATTTTTTTTTATTAAACTCTTATCTTTCTTGTGGCGACTCCAAGATTATTTAGATGGGTGTCTTAAGTTCCAAATGATTTAACATCTCATAAAACTTATATACTCTTTTTAAAATTATTTACAATAGATTGATAATTTCAAAAAATTTAAAATATTTAAATAAATTAAATTTGACTTGATCTAATTTGAAATTATTTTATTTTTTAAATATTTTACTTAATAAGTTAATTCAAATTTACTATTTTTTGGATCAATTTCAATCACATTTTCGTATATATCCATCCCTTTTATATCCCATTCCAATAATTGTATCGAGTATCGTTTTATTTATTTGTTGTATTTTATTTTGGGGAATGGTTTATTGAAACACCTCAGGCAGAAGAAGATGGAACAGTAAATGGGCCGAAGCCCAAACCTGTCACTCATCTCGATTCAACAATACGGGCCAACATATTATGGTAATGGTACCATTATATTGTGCACTTCCGTGTTTTATCGTTTAATTGGGTTGGGATTTAGATATAGCTCTTTAGGTGTTTTTTTTGTGGTTGTTCTTATTCTCTACCTGAGATCAGAGTTTTGCTTGTAAAACTTAATTAAGGATCTTTAAGATTTATGATTCTCACTCGATAAAACATAATAGAGCACTAATGAGAGATCCTGTGAATATGCGTTCTTCAAATTTATAATCTTGTGTGCTCTTCAACCACCTTTTCCCAATCTATCTCTTTGCCTTTCTTTCTCTTCTCACACGTACTTGATGGGTTACAGTGAAAAGAACCTTATGGCCAGAGACAGAACCCCAATTCCTTTTATAAACCAACGTCCATCAAGTTGGT
>Ga0214545_1013005_pt1 | contig 10563 bp, 3 predicted proteins | sample CNSS4metaG_FD_160064 | JGI IMG/M metagenome (GOLD analysis project Ga0214545, IMG submission 160064) | Root nodule microbial communities from cowpea collected in UCLA plant growth center, Los Angeles, California, USA - CNSS4 | ecosystem: Host-associated > Plants > Roots > Nodule | place: USA...
ACCTAGTATAATATAAACCATATAATTAGTTTTTAATAGGCAACAAAAAAAGTCAAAATATTTTTGGCATCTACATTATTGTAGTGAGATACCTATAAAACCTTAGCCTAGCATATAATCTTAGCCTAGCATGTCCATTGGCTCACCAATAAGTCAAAACTTAGTTAAGATACATATAAAACCTTCCACAAATGTCTATTCGAAATCATTAATGAGCCTCAAAGTTTAGTTAAGAAACAACTCTTCCTTTTCTTCAGAGTCTACATCAGAATAAGACAAACCAATTGAATAATGTAACCCTAACATGAAGTGATTTTAATAGCATGTCTTCAAAATTTTGACTCAGTTCAACTTTTCAAAATTATACAACAATGAAAGCAGTCTAAATATTATTCAAAAATTGAAAAAATGAAATGAATGTAATTCCATCAGAAACTAAAATTTTCTGGAAAAGTAAAGATCAACATAAAACAGCTCTATATAGAAATGTTATGTTGGTCTGGATTCGTGTATGCATTATACATCTCAATAAAGAATTTGATGGATATAGTCAGTTTCAGTGTCACTGCCAGTGTTGCTGTGGAGTTCACACACAACTTCCATAACAAGATAAGTTCTAGATAATTGTCTCAACTCAAACCATTTCTACTCTAGCTTTGCTTTTCTTCCAATTAAAGTGTATTCATTAAATGTGTTCTTTAACCATGATCTATGGATTAATACTTGTCATGTTCCATCTATGCTATTAGACTCTTCTCATGCAATGTTAAGGCAAAGCTAATAAATATATTAATAGTAAATAAGATTAAATGAATAAAAACTACTACAAATATTTTAAAAATAGAAATACCTCTCATTAATATTAGGAATTGTTTGAAAAAATAATAATAATAATTTAGCATAAATATGATATTATAACTGAACTTTCTCTTCTTTTTTTATCACAATGAATTATTTTAATGTACGCCAATAAGTTTTCTAGAAATGATTTGTTATTTTTCTATGGCTCTTGTTATCATAGTTAATTAATTTTTAAGTATTAATGTTTGAGGCTTTTAAAGATGAGTATATAACTTTGCATGAAGTTATAAAATTGTGCGTTTTAAAAAATTATTTCATCTTTAAATCTAAATAATGATAATGAAAGGCTAAAAAAAGTCATCTTTTAGCAAAATATAAATTGCAAAGAGCGAAAAAAGAAAAACACTTCTAAAATTCAACAATACTTTTTCAATTGCATTAACTCTCAAATCTTTGGTCTTTGTTTCATGATTGTGGGATGGAGCTATTATGTATCAGAGTGAAAAAAACAAAACCTATACACCTTTGTTTATGAAACTAGATTTTTTCCCCTGTTTTTTAAGGAAGACACAACAAACATTTTTATAAGTCAATAATCCTTGTAGACTTTATAACTTCACAGATCCAACAGTTTCATAAATAGGCACAGTCTAAAATATTAAAAAAGCATAAAACAAAGAATCAACTCTAATCAGCAACTAATTATCACCGAAACCCAAAATTTCAAGTTAGGGTTAAGAGAATTGAAAGTAGGTTTATAACAAGGTGAAACTGAAATTTGCAGTGATAAGAAAAACAAACAAAGAAAAACAACTGTTATAACGGGGGGAAACACTTACGAAAAGGATTTTCATGATGAAATGAGTGTAGATGATGGCTCTAACAAAAGAGAAAATGATTTGAACAATGAGAAGAGATGATGGTTCGTGCGTGGAGAGGATGAGCGGGGAGATGATGGCTCTGCAACATTTTCATTTTGGTTCAGCGAGAAGCTCGTGCACAGGATTCAGTAAAAAAGAAGCATATCAATTGTGGAAGAAGAGAGTGGGTTGCGGAAGGGAAAGATGGAAAGATGGAGCGGGAAGAAAATTAAATGTGGAAGAAGAGAGTGGGTTGCTGAAGGGAAAGATGGAAAGATGGAGCGGGAAGAAAAATAAAGTAAGAAAAAAAAGAAGTAAACTTACCGCCAGTTTGAAACTGACCACAAATATTTATGTAAATTTAAATTTTTTTAATTAAGTAAAGTCAGTTTTTATAACCGCCAGAGAACTATTGACGCTATTAAATATTTTTGTTATAGTGTCTAGAATAGTTTAACCTAAAATCCACTTTCCACTTCTCAAGATTCACCAAACGTAGGTAGCTAATTGAGGTAAAACAGACGCACAACATCAAAATTCACTTTTGTTAGCAATTATTTTACATTTTAATCGCAATATGAATAGTCACTAAAATATTTATTGACCATTAAGTAATGATTAGTATATTCATGGTTTAGATGTATTAATGATAATTACAGCGAGTGCTAAACCTATTTCTTTTTAGCTGCATTCCTATAGTAATAATTTAAGTAACCATTAAAAATAATTTTCTAATTCACACTTGGGCTTTTGAATGATCAATTATTATTGTCATAAAACTTCTTGATAAAAGACTAAACTTAAAGTGTACGAATTTGAGGACAAATTCTCCTAGAAGGAGAGAATGATAGAGGACTATCCTAGGAAGCTCTCCCTTCTCGTCCTTCGGCTTTAATCTTCATTAATGGTGATTTTGCCCTTTTTGGGTTAAGGAGGAAGGTGGTATATGAAATTGAAGGTGGAAATGCAAATGGGAAGCGCAATTGGAGGATGAAGGAATTGCCAAGAACCTTGAGAAAGGGATTGCTTCTACTCTTTGGTTCCAATTTCTTCCCTAACTCTTCACTTTTGTAAAACCCTAAGTTCTCCACCATGGAGAGCTAACCTTTCTTGTTGAGATTAGATGCAATGAACTGTATTCTTGTGTAATTTGTGTTGTTAATACATATGTTTTTCCATTTTAATGTTATTATTTGATTTCCATGCTTAATGCTTGCTTTGGTTTGGCCATCCATTCATGATTTGTGGTTTTTGAGGTGTTAGAAAATGTCTTTTGAACCTAGAACTGAAATGGAATCTCTAATGGAGCTTGTATATAGGGATATAACATGATTCATTAATAATCCTAAGACTCTTGAACTTAATGTATGTTGTCAACATCCAATTTTGTCTAGGTGAATAAAAATTATTTTCCAAAAAGATAAAAATAAGTGTTAAATAAAAAGAAGTAAAAATAAATTAGTTTAAAAAGTAATAAAAATTCATTAAAAATAAGTTTCTTTAATTTATGTTTTAAAAATTAAATGAAAAGAGAATTTTGTTTCTAGATAAAAAAAAAATTATAAAAAAATATACACACACACATATATATATATATATATATATATATATATATAAATTAAATTTTTTTTTCATTTTTATTTTATTAATTAATTTAATTTTAAAAATTAAAAAAAGACTTTTGGCAGGAAGGGAATGATTTCTTATCATATTTATATATACTAGTGTAAATACAAACACGATTTTAAAAAGGGTGTAAACATTTTTTAAATATGTATGATATTATATTAGTAAGTGATAATATTGTAATACAAACATGATTTTAAAAAGGGTGTAAACAATGACTGGTCATCGGTCTTTGGATTATGCCTCTCACCGTTCTCCATGTGTGTTTGAAGCACAAGGTAATAAACATCGTTCTCCCTACTTTCAATTTCGTCTCCCTACTTTCAATTTCTTCTCCTTTGCGTTCAATTTCGTGTCACTGCTCTTTCGATTTCATCTCATGCTTTCATTTTGTCTCATTCAATATCGTTTTCCCTTTCTCACCAAGAAAAATGCGTGCTTCCAGCAATACAGAGCTCCTATCTCTTCTCATTCTCCGTTACTGGTGCCGGAGGTGAGTTGTAATGTTAGATTATCACACTTTGGGTAAAGCATTATCCTAAAACACTCGATTGATTAGTTGTAAATGTAAAGCCTTTGTGAACACTAACCTAAACAGAGAATTTGTGTGGTTCAAAGACGAAAAACGAGTAAAGGTTGGTGAAGCTAAAGATTGATCGATGATTTTGTGAAGATGGTCTCGTAAGGTGAGTTTATTGAATAATTATTTTCATATTTTAAGTACTTTGAACTATAATTGCTATCTAGTAGTTGGGTTCTGCTTCTTGCTTCTAGATTTAGATTGTAATCTACTTGTGGATTTTGTTGTTGATTTACACTCCTGGATTTAACTTTCAAATTATTTGATTTTCGTAGGCAGTCGATTCTTTTGTCAATTTTCTGATTGGAATTTTACCATTTTTTATTTAATATTCTTCTAGTTTTCTCTTGTTGCTATGTTGATATGTGCTTTGTTGAATGGTGTAATAAATAGTTACTTATAATGGCAATCCTTGTTTGACCAGTTATTGCCATGTTTCATGGATTCTACTAAATATATATTGGCCATATAAATTATGAATGTTAATATAGCTGATTAGGTAAATGCAGAAACATTATATGGTGTAGCTCAAATTTTGAATATCTTAATTTATTTCATTGGTTGAGTGCTACAGGTTGAGTGAAGAAGACTACCCTGTAGATTGCTACCTGCATATTGTCTATTTCAACTGGTATGTGTCTCTGTGTCCAAACTGTAGGAAATACACATACATAAATGATAAATGCTACATGCCACTTCAAGTTTAATAATAATTGATTATCTTGACTTGTATACTTTGCTAAAAGTCACGTGATTGATAATCCATTGTTGTATATGATGTTTATTACGTTGCTACTCATTTTATTTGATATCTTGCTGTCATTTTCACGTAGAATTCCTTAAATGCAAAGCTTAGTGGAACAAAAATTGAAAACCCTTGGTTCGTTTTTGGTGGCTCATACGTTGGAACAAGAATTCCCTATTTTAAAGCTTTAAAGAGATGGAGACTTCATGTATTTAGTGGTTGATCTACTTTAGCAGTAAGCTCTGTGACTTTAGCTGTAACTCTTGGTCATTTCCATCTCTTGTATTCAATTAATTATGATGTCTTCTATTTTTCTGGATTTTTGAATGCTACAGATTCAAAATGAAACTCCTGAAAAATTATGCAATCCTATGGTTAAATCAAAAAGCAAAGAAGGCAGGAGAGGACTTGGTGGTAACCTTTTTTCATCTAGATCATTTTTCATTATACTATAAAAGTGTCAATTAAACTTGGGGAAGGAGGGGGTTGCTAATATAACTTACAAACCAACTGATTTTTCCCCTCATTAATTTTGTTTCTCAATGAGATTCATGATGTAACAAATAATGTTTGTGCCTTAATCTTCTCATAGTGTTGTTTTCATGGGGTGTAACAAAGGAGAGCTTGGTTTCTTAAATATGTCTCACGTAAGAAACTATTTGTGACTACTCTCCTCTATTTACATTATTCTCCTTTGAGGTAGTATGTGACTACTCTCCTGTTAATTCTGAGGTAGTATGTTAGTTTTTCTTGTTAATTTCATGTTTGATAGTCAATGAATATCATTTGTTTGAATGTCATTGTATAATTTTGTTTCTAGCAATTGAATGTGACAATTTTAGTGCTTCCTTTTAGGAATTTCATGGGAGAAGAGCTTGATAGCTTAAATATTTAGAGGACTTCAGAGTTTAGAACAACAACTTGATTCTGCCCTTGAACACATTAGATCACGAAAGGTGAAATAAAACTACAAATAAATATACATGAAACCTACACTCATTTCCCCATCCTAATATGTGTTCACTAAATATCCACAAATGCATAATTACATATCATTATTTGTGTGTTAATGTGCATAACCAAGCCATGCATGAATCTATTTTAGAGGTTTTTTCTTTGGCATAATGTTGAATATAGTAAACTAGGGGTTTTCATATAACGTGAAAGATAGTGAACAATTTTTATTTCTATCCTTCCCTTACATGACATATTTAATTGACCAAAACTTTTGGACATGTTACCCATTTATGAATCATTATTTGATTGATGTGACATAGGTAGTACTATTCTGTGATACCCGACAAGGCACTTTGGCATCCTTTTCTTAATATTCTCTGCATTGGATTAAAGTTTGTCTTGCAAACTCTCCACTGATATTTCCAACATTATTAGCAATTATGATTTATGAAATATTGGTGAAATTATCTCTTCTCCTTGAGATAGTAAGTAAGCACAAAGCCTTAGATTTCTCAAATAATAAACTTTTATCTAGAAACTTGACAGAATTGGTATATAATGTTGTTTTGTTGTTTGGTTCTACTGTATCAAATAGTATTTTTTTTTTTCATAATGCTGTTTTTGTTGGATGTTAAGAATATAATGGAAATTTGAGCACTTAATTTGTTCTAGACTTAAATAAAACTTATTCCCTTCTTTAGTTTTCTATTTGGATATTATTTCTTTATTTTGGTGGCAGGATAAAGTTTAATATGATAAGCTAGTCATTCTCTCATATTTTTGGGTGGAGGAAAAGATGCTTATGGTTGTAGAAAAGGCATCGAAGAAGAAAGAGATTGTGGAACATGATCAACAACAACTACAGCAAGATGAGAAGAAGAATAGGGATGGTCATTAAAGAGTTATGGCATGATCATCATGATTGAAAATAAAAAAGCATGACCATCATGATTGATTAACATCAAGCACTGCATTACGAGGGTGTTATTTAATTTTTTATTATGTCTATTTTTCTTATTTAAAACAAATAATATTGTAATGATTTGTTATTTTTAACTTTTACGCTTTGTCATTTATATTGTTTGATATTAACATTGTAGACTTTGTTCTTTATTCCTTTTATAATGGTTATATTCATGAATTATAAATACCAAAATTCTAAAATCTTTGTCTTTTATAATTTTTCTTTTATTTTTGGATTTATGTATTATTAAAACATACGAAACAAATAAACATGCAATATCAGGTTTTTAAACTATAGGCAGTAGCAAGGGTTTTGAGAACCTCAGACAATAGCGAGGGTTTTGAGAACCCTAGGTAGTAGTGGGGGTTTTCAGAACCCCATGCAAGTTGTGCTTTTCCAGGGATTGCTAAAAATCCCTAGTACTACCTGCAAACCCTTAGAAGAACCCTAGGTAGTAGTGGGGGTTTTCAGAACCCCATGCACGTTGGTTCTTCTAAGGGAATTGCAAACCCTGGGTAAACCCATTAATGTGGGTTAAAACCTTTGGAAACGCTAAATATAACCCCCCACTAAAAATAATTATTTTTGTAGTGTCTCCTTTTCCAAACCATTTTTTTATGGTTTGCCACCTCATCGCAATTTAGGTTGCAACACATGGTTGCTTGCTAAGGATTCAAGGAATTAGAACTTGATAAGTTATTAGAGGCTCATAGTCACTAGGAATAGGATTTGAGTATTCTTTTGAGTTGATTTTGACATGAAATTAGAATTGAGATGTTTGTGAATACATGAGAATGAAGTGAATGAAATATAGTCTTGACAATATAGGGGAATTGCAAACCCTAGGTAAACCCATAAATTGGGGTTAAAACCTCTGGAAACACTAAATATAGCCCCCACTAAAAATAATTATTTTTATAGGTACTCCTTTTCCAAACCATTTTTTATGGTTTGCCACCTCATCGCAATTTAGGTTGCAACACATGGTTGCTTGCTAAGGATTCAAGGAATTAGAACTTGATAAGTTATTAGAGGCTCATAGTCATTAGGAATAGGATTTGAGTATTCTTGTGAGTTGATTTTGACATGAAATTAGAATTGAGATGTTTGCGAATACATGAAAATGAAGTGAATGAAATATAGTCTTGACAATTATATATAATCTGTGTTATAAAATTTTTTTGCACACTAACTATTTGATAAAATACCAAAAAGAGTTCATTTGTGTTTTTGAGATCTTTGTTATCTATTTGAGTTGCGAATTGAGAAAGTTATCATGTATTGCACAAGTTCCTGTGGAAAGAACAATATTTATTATTTTCTACCTACGACGAATGCACTTGTTGTTTCCCACTAACAAGTTTTTGGTGCCATTGTAGGGGACTTGTGCTTTGACATAAGGCAATTTGACTATTTGTGACTCTTTTAGACTTTGTCGTGTATTTTCTTTTCTTGTGTTTCCTTTTATGCAATTTTTATATAGATGTTATATTTTCCATTGGTTTGGTTTGTGCTTAAAGCTTGTCTTGGGGTACGCCTTAGAGCTTGATCTAGTTGTTGGAAGGTCCTAGGAATGAGATTTCAACAACTTAACTAACCCAATCAAACCAAATAATGCAAGTAATTAGGATCAGATTGTGTGTTTGTCCCCCATTGTTTTGGTTCTTAATGCAAGCCTTGATACATGCTTAGTCCAAGGAATTGGATAAGGTTTGAGAGGCTTAGATAGACATAGGAAGAGGAATTTGAGTGTTCTTACCTTAGAGAACAGGGAAAGTAGTATTCATCACCTTAGGAAAGTACTAAGTAATCTTGCAATAAGAGGAATCTGAGTGAGGTTGTTTGGCAAATTTGTTGCAATCACTATGCGTATTACATTCGTTGTTTGGTTGGTGTGTTTGTGTTTATGTTTTTGCATTTCTATTTTCTCTTTGTTATTTTTATGTTTTTCCCCTTTGAATTCTCTTCCTTGTTTTTATGTTTTTCAATTTTCGATTCTAGAATGTGTGTTTCTATAAAAATTGGGCTAACGTGTTTGTTTGAGTCTCTTGGTGTTCTTGTGAGTGATAGGTACGTGTGTTGATGAAGAAGAATGCACAAGAAGCCGATGAATTTGAGCAGCAAGTTGGTTTGACCAAAAATATTTTGATTTCCTTCCCTTTCCATTTTCATGTCTTTCTTTCAATAATCCAAAGTGTGACGTGGATGGTTTGATAAATATGAATGCATTGGTTTCATGAATTTGAGTGAGTTTTGCTCATAAATTAATTTTGGATTACACTGAAAGTATGTTGTGATCATGTCAAAATTAGTGTTTGTGGTTGTCCTCATGTTTGTATTCTAAGAATGTTGTCATTGTTTTTACTGCGGTTAATGATTGTGGAAAATTTTATGACAATTTTAAGAAACCAAAGAACAAAACCGGGTGAGATCGTGTGCGTCAAAGTTTACACTATTGAGTGCCACCACTTTTTACTTACAATTAACTTTTCTTGATTTTCATGGCTAGTTGTTTTTCATTTGAACAAGCCCATTCTCCATTCCTTGCATAATTTTTTGACCGAAAAAGCCAACTTGTTTTTCTACTTTACAATCTTTGTGCAAACCTCTTGAGCATTAAAAGCACATTTCCTTCATCTTTAAACCATTGAGCCTTGCTAAAAATGATTGACCACCATACCTTAAGTGGAGAGAGAAAACAATTAATTGTCTTTAGGATGATTCAAGTGTGGGGGAAGTTATCAAAAGAGGGGAAGCATGAAACAAAGTAGAATTGGTTGTAGTTAAGGTAATGCGTTGTTGTAAATATGTCATCTTTAAAAGAAAAAGCAAAAAGATAAAAAGCGAAAAAGAAAGAAATGGATAATGTGGTTGCAATGTGGTAATTGGTTGTGTTCTAGTACAAATAAAAGAGGGTTGAATGCAAAATTTGTCAAGTTGATGTGATTTCTCTCTTTACTCATTCGTGCTGCCTAGAAACATCATTCCTCTTCCTAGCATTGTCATAATTCACCAAATAAAGTCCTTATTGGTGTTTGCATGTTTTGATAACTCTTGACTATTGAAATGAAAAAAACAAATTGAAATTGTGTGCAATTAATGGTGGAAGAGAGAATAACACATACCCTTATACACTAGTGTGCTTGACTAAAACACTTTCTTCTAGTGAGGATTGAATTCTTGGGTTGATCAATGGAACATTTATGTTATAGTTATTAATCTCTTTTAAAACATGTATATTCATTCTTGTGATGTTTACATTGTGAGCATCACAACTAGGGATTTGCAAGGTTGCACATATTCTCTTTGGATTGGTGTTGAAATGAAAGGAGCATTAATGAATGTTATCCGAATTGGTTGTGTGAACTTGCATCTTAGTTGTTTGACCTTTGTTGAGTAGTCGTACTCCTAAGCCAAGTTAGCTTTTGCTTGAGCACAAGCAAGGTTGTAATTGTGAGAGAGTTGATAACATCCATTTTTACCATTTTTTTGTGTCTATTGTTTGAATAAATAAACTTTTTTCCTACCTTTTTATCTTATTTTAACCCCGAGTATATTGTGTCTTGTATTGGTTTATGTTTTAGTTGTTTTATGCTTGTTTTAATTCTAATCTCTTTGTTTAAATGTGTGAAATAAATATATAAACAACAATTCTAGTGGAGGAAAACAAGTAAGAACTTAAAAGAGCATGTTTTGGAGAAGAAAAGATCAATTTAAAGTAAATACTTGCGTCGGGTGCCACTGTGATGGAGCTTGGTGGAGACATGAAGCTCCAAGTGCAGCGGAAATGATGGAGGAAGCATGGAAGAGTGGAAGGCAAGTTTGTAGGCTCTTGCTTGCAATGGATAGGTGAAAGGAATAAATGATTTAGAGGTGGTTCTAGCCTAGGAAGGGGGCTAGAGCTAAAGAGAGTAAGCTCTCTAAAAGATGACTCTCAAGTGGCAATAGTGAGGAGTGTTCTCAACTCAAAGTGTCTATTGCACAAAAATTCAAGAGTGAGTACAATGCTGAAAAATTAAGGCTTTTATAC
>Ga0214545_1013006_pt1 | contig 10562 bp, 5 predicted proteins | sample CNSS4metaG_FD_160064 | JGI IMG/M metagenome (GOLD analysis project Ga0214545, IMG submission 160064) | Root nodule microbial communities from cowpea collected in UCLA plant growth center, Los Angeles, California, USA - CNSS4 | ecosystem: Host-associated > Plants > Roots > Nodule | place: USA...
AATAAAAAACAAATTAGATATTTTTTTATAAAGTAAATCATTTAATTTTAATAAATAGTGCAATATAAAATTAAATATAATAAAGAAAAAAATTGTTAAGATCATTTTTATTTTTTTTCACATTATTTTTTATGTTTTTTCACGTGTTGTATTCATTTCTTACTTTTACTTGATTTCTTTTGTTACTGAAAAAAAAAATTAAACAGAAACTCATTATTTTTGTTCTCATCTTTTTCATATCTTCTCTTATTCTTAAAGGAAAAAAAATTTCTCTTGTCTCACTAGTGCAATACTTGTTTAATATTTAGTCCTATTTTTTTTATCTCATTACTCTTTTGTATATTCATTTTTTATGAAAAGAGAAGAACAAATAATGTATTATGTGATTTTTTATAGAGGATTTTTACATGTAACTTGATTATCATAATTATTTTTAGTAATTATGTCTCTCAGTTTTTTATTAAATTATAATAAATTATTTTTTTAGTCTTAAACTTGTTTTATAGACAGGTATATTGATAAAAAGAATTAAAGAATAAATTTATTTTTTAAAAATTGATAAAAAAGAAGTGAAGATGAGAACAAAATATTGTGATGACTTTTGAATCGATATATGCATATTAGTAAAATGGAAAATCAATATTTTGCAGATAATATGGTTATTTACATTGAAAAAAAATAGCTAAAAAATGTAGGTATGATTCAATTATTTGATAAGTTCAAGAATATGAAAAAACGAATGATGACAATATTATTTAGATATATGTATTTTCTGTTATAATTATAGCTATATTAAATTATGTATTAATTTTTCCTGAATTAGTGACAAAATCTTAAATATATAAATTGAGTATATTATTTTGGCTCCCCCATAAATTTTGGCCAAAATCTGCCACTGGCAAGCTCCCCTTTCAACATGGCTATCACATTTGATTCAAATATGATTTACAATTCTGTATTTTTTTTATAGAATTTTATAATAAATATAAATATTAACACCCACAAAGTTTATGAACCTCTAACAAAATTATTATTTTTATCGATAATAACAGTATATTAAAAAAGTATTTACTTGAATTGTCAAAAGACAATTAGAAGAAAATTGTCAAAAGAATTCTGAGTAATAAACTTTCATAAACACAGAGAATTTGCTTTATTTAAACAATATGTGTCAAATTATCTATAAATAACATAATAATGTAATATTATATTATAAATATTTTTTTTATATGTTTTACTATTAGTTAACCATATTATATGATGTAAAATATTTATTGGCTATAAATTTTTAATCAAGGTCGACTAGTAGAAAAATATAATTAACAAAACTATATATTAGTCTGTTATATATTCATGTGTAATAAAAAATATTTAAAAAAAATACAATTTCACTTTTATGTTCTAATTAGAAATAGATACAATTATCTTTTAGTTAAAAAGTTGATTTAGAAGAAATTAGTTAATTAACACGAGACTTATAAGCCAAAGAACATAGCTATTTCTTTGATTAACACATGTACTTGTCCACCTAAAGATTTAATTTTAACACTTCTTACTATTAAACAAAAATACAAAATTTAAAATCATTACTTTACCACATTATTTATTTTACATGGTTTGTCTTCGACAAACTCGGTAAGAAATGAATGGTTAAATGTGAGCATGTACAAACTTTGCCTTAACATTAAAATTAATTGAGATACATTTACCTAACTTTAGGTATACAACTTTATGGTTTCCATTGACAATTCAAACCATAAATAGTGGTTCTAAATAAAGGAACATAATATCACATCACATGTTTCTAAGTATATACGTTGCGGAATATAAATGAATTCTTTTCGGTTTTGTTTTCTAATTCTTCTAGAAGTTGAACTTTTTTTTTTTTAAGTTTATTTGTTTGATATATATCAAACTAACACAAAAATAAATACAATTAACATTTCATAAATAAATGTTATTTTTTCTTTAAAATCGTATCTGGCCAAAATATTTTATTTGAATCTCGTCTGTTTTGATAAAACGAAATTAATGAAAAATAAATTTTATTTAATACAAGATACTTAACGTTTTGTAAGAAATGTGTATAAATATCACTACTTATACCAATATTATACACTAACATTCTTACATTTTTAACTTATAAGCTAGCATTTGATCGGCAGAAATGGCTTCTCATTCTTGCAATCTTTTTATCTTTGGAATGTTATTTGCGACTTTGCTTCTACTGTCAGGTAATTAGCAGAATAGTTTTACTTTTTCATTATGTTCACTTGTAACATACAAGTTGAATGAACAAAATATCTCTTTTATATTATTATTGTTGTAGTATACACATCAATTGAAATATAATAAATACGAAATAAGTTGATAGTATTGAATTTTGTGTGAAAATTAAAATAATTGAAATATAAAAGTTTTGAATTTTGATTTTACACGGTAATGGGAGAAACAGTATTTGCAGAAGCAGTAGCTGTGGAAGATAGTCCAGTACCATCCTGTGATGGATTGAAGTGCAGTTTAGGCACTGCAGTTTGTAATATATGTTGCATTGGACAGGGATACACGAGTGGTACCTGTGTGAAACAAGGCTTTTATTATATTTGTCAATGTAAAATATAGATGTATATTATTTAGATTTTATCATCAAAAGTATAATAAAATAAATGCTTAATTACTCTTTTAATTCATTCAAAATTTTCGTGTATCGATAATTATTTCGTGTACAAAATTGAATTTGATTTAATTTTAGAAGACAATTTATTGATTTCCAATTTTAGGAAGTGAGAGAAAAAAAAAACAAAAATTTATTAAAGTAATGACTTCACTTTTGTTTCGGATGATTGGAAAAAAGAGTAGAGAACATATGGAGATGAAGTTAGAAAGGGATGGAATATAAGTGATATTGTTTAATTATTAAAAAGTTATAATTAAAAATATATTTATTTATAATAACATATCTAACTAATATTGCAATAATATTGCAATTAACATTTCATAAATGAATGTTATTTTTTCTTTAAAATCTTATCTTGACCAAAATATTTTATTTGAATTGAGTCGAAATCCGATGTTACGCTTGAGTAACGTTGGGACGTTGGGGCGTGAGAAAATTAATGATAAGTAACGGCTTCACATATGTTAATTTAATTTTTTATTTACAAAAATGTTACCGATTATTTCTTATGTGTGTACTTTCTCCACAAGACATTAATTAAACGACTTATGTGTGTACTTTCTCCACAAGACATTAACTAAACGACCTTATAGACATTTTTTTATGTCAATGTAATCGCTGCTTATAGCTTGATTTTTAAATAGAAAGAATGAATTTCTCATTAACTTTAAAACACAAAAATAGAACAGACACAGGAAAAGATGGAAGAATTCACAAAGGGGAAAAAAAGGAAAAAGCGGGACGCACCAACGGTGGTGCATAGGTTTTTGTATCACCCATTTCAAAATAAGATTTTTAAAATATCAAAATGTACTTGTGATGAATATAACTTTATTTTTCTCAAGATTTAAAAGTTATTTTATAATTTTTATACGCATATAACTTAATTATCTGATGTTATCTTTTATTATACATATCAACTTAAAATTAATTTTACTGTAGCCTCTTCATGTTTTCTAAATACTGAGACAGATGCGTGTTGATAACTTACCTATGTAAGAATGTGCTTTCAGTCTTTAGTTTTATGTTAATGTAAAAAAATCATACTAATATGACTTACTAATATAAAACAATTTTTTTATATTTAATTGTTTAAAGTGTAATAAAAATTATAGAAAAACACTTCTTATTTACTAACATCGATTTTTTCTTTTCACAACATTTTTATTATTCCATCATAGACAATATTTAACTTTATTCTATTGTGCATAATATGTAATACACATGTACGAACATCTGGACACATGAATGAACGCACACACGCACATGACACATGCTGATCACCGAATGGTCGTATCCAATAATAATAATAATAATAATAATTATTATTATTATTATTATTATTATAATATTTCCCTTTCTAACTCCATCTAATATATAACTTTTTTTGTTGTTTTTATCTTATTTTGTTAGAGAATAAATGGATGCTTTTGTCCGTCATCAAAGTATACATTATCATAATGATTACATCTCTACCATTGTTCCCAATATTGGCGTAAGACCATTATAGTTCAGAAAAGTCTAATGACAATATCTAAAATCTAAAATATATAAAAAAAAAAATATGAAATGAATATACTAATAAGTTAAAACTTAGAATTATACGAATATGATCATTAAAAGATTTATAATGAGGATTTTGATATCTAGATTCAAAACATACAAAAATAATTTTGTAATACAAATGCAAGAACACCTGCCCGAACACGGACACACATACTAACGTACGAATGCACGCATACACACAAACATGTTAATCACAAAAGATATAGTTTAAAGTGTGCACTTGTTTAATTAGTTAGAGTCACCAACTGGTGTTGGGTTTTCGTACACCAACAATACAAAGAATTGAAATAAACTTGGTGACCAAGTTGTTTCATCATATAATTATGCTTTTCTATTTTCACCTACCTCTTTACCTCTTCAAATGGGTTAACACACCAATGTTATTCACACTTCCTCTTTTTAATATTTTCACCCGTGTACATTTCTTTACACAACCCTCAATCCTTCCCCTCTCTCACACTGTCACGTGGCTTACTTATTCTCTATGCCTTTTTGTTTGCCTACCCTCTACACTCTAATACAGTACTTAAAATCCTTCCGTTTCTTAGAGTTTGAAGAAGAAAGATATGCTAACTCCACGTTTACCTATTTTGCTTGCAGTAGCCACACCCCAACATTTTACGAGTTAGCACACTCTTTTTACTGTTTGCACCTCCTTCTTTTTCCTTATTCCCACCTCATCTCCTTCACCTTTAGTATCTCTCATATCTTCACCAACTTTTTATTATTTTTTTTAACAGCACCAATTTTTATTAGATGTAAAAATTAAATATGTTTTAAAGTAATTGTGAATGATTTTAAGACAACTAAACTACAAACATTGAAACGCGATTGTATTTATTACTGAGAAACTTCTACCAGATCTTACTGTTATAAAACTAGTAATTCAAACATTTATATTTTATTTTTATTTTATCATAATCATGGATATAACAAATCAAACCCTAATCTTACATTGTCAGACATAAGAAGTGTGTGAGATAACACACACGCAAATTATACAGAATTCAACACCTAAATTACATTTTAACCCATTACAATCGGGTGCTGGTGTTCCGGCGGTGACATTGATAAAGAAGCAGGAAATGAGTAGAAGAAAAATAACTCCAAACATCATGTTTGCAGACTTTGGTGACATAGAAACAGACATATTCAGAAGTGACAGAGAAGAGAATTGTGTAAGTTACAGAGAAGAAAGAAGGAGCCCTTGGTTGAGATTGGTGCTCTTCTAAGGCTAATCAATCCACCTTATATAGAGGAGAAACCATTTTATTATTATTACAATTTTTCTTACTTTTCTGGCGTGATTAATATACTACACCAGGTTAGTCATGAGTGAGGGAGAAAATAAAGAGACAGTGACACAAGTAAAAAAAGAGCACACACATCACCAGGAACTGTCCTTATAACACTAAATAAGATATTACAATCGGGTGCTGGTGTTTCGGCGGTAACATTGATAAAGAAGCAGGAAACGAGTAGAACAAAAATAACTCCAAACATCATGTTTGCAGATCTTGGTGACATAGAAACAGACATATTCAGAAGTGACAGAGAAGAGAAGATAATTGTGTAAGTTACAAAGAAGAGAGAATGAGTCCTTGGTTGAGATGGTGCTCTTCCAAGGCTAATTACTCCATCTTATATAGAGGTGAAGCTTACACGAAAGGATTGAGGGTTGTAATATGCAGTAAAATGCCATGAAAGAATTTTTTTTTCTTTCAAAAACCTAAAAGTAATAATGTTTGGTGACTCACTCATGAGTGGGAACATTAGTGGAACGGTGACAAGGGAAAGTTTCTACTTCTATCTAAAGTTCCCAAATGGAATTATGAAACATTGTGTATATTTTTGCATGTGATAAATCACACTGTACAATCAAAGTTTTTGTTATCATTTTGGGCTAAACCAACCATAAAACTGCATTAAAACTCTTAGATAAAAACTTTCTATATTTAGTAGAACATGATTAAATGTTGGAAGGAGAAAGAACGTTTATGTAATAGGTAAAGAATATATTGTGGTGCAATAATTGAGAGAAAAATGAACGGAGAAAGAAGATCAAAGTGGAGACATTATGTAAAAATAAGAGGTATACGAAGGGTTAAAGGAACCTTATGTATCAAATTAAATGGAATAGGAATACGAAGGGAAGAGGATAAACTCTTTTATGAAAGAAAAAAAAATTATTTTTTTAAAAATGGTTAGTTTATTAAATTTGAAGTTTTAATGATTTAAAAATGTTGGTTTAAAATGTGTGGTTTGAGTTTTTAATAATTTAAAAATTATAACTTACAAATAAAAATAAAATGTTGATAATATACAATTTTTTAAATATGCGTGATATTATATTAGTAGGTGATAATATTGTAATGTTATTAAGTTAATATATAAACTAAAATTATATTTATTAAAAATAGAGTAAAATATATCTAAACAGATGAAAAAATAACCATTTATAAATAAAAAATAAGGGAAGAAGCAGATGTAGTCCATTTTATAAAAAGCTTGTAGAAGAAACGGTCAATTTCTAAAAATTTAATAAATTATTATATTTAAAAGGTAAAATTGGTATTTTGAAATGTTGACACAAAAAGATAAATTCCCTTTATATATTGTTATAGTTTAAAACTTATTTTGTTTTTGTTTTTTTTATATTAAAAAAAATAATTTATTTTTATTATATTCGAAAAATAAATTGTATTTTTTATTTATTATTTTAACTTGTATTAAAAATTAAAATAATTATTCTTCTCTTTATTTATATGATATAATTAAGTTTTATATTTATATATAGTTATTAATATAAAATTTTTATAAAAATTTAATGATATGAGAAAAAATAAATAATTAATTATGATTATTTTTAATATAAAAAATAAAATAAAATAAAATAAAATTATTTTAATATTGATTTTATTATATTAAAATAATATATTATTAAAAGAGTATAACTAATAACATCAATAATAGTACAAATAATTAAAATTATATTAAAAAATAATATTTGGATATGAATTTATTTATTTCAAATTATAAAATTAATATAATAATTAGTCTCTCATGAGTAGATGACATGAATACACGAATTTGAGATTAAAATGTTTAAATTAAAATAGATGCAATTGTTATCATTAATGCTCACATTGACATTATGATAATCAATTATTGTTGCATATGTATGATTTCTTCAGGAAAATTATGCATTTAGATTTTTTTTGTTAAATTATAAAATTAACATAATAATCAACGAGTGATGTATAGTAAAATTAATATTATTGTTTGAATAAAATTTATAATTAAACATTTAAGTTTTATATTAAAGTAAAAAGTGTATACCATTAAACTAAAATATAAACATATTTTGTATTATGAATTTTGTACGAAATAAATACAACGAAGTTGATATTAAAATTTATCAATGATATGCAGATATGAGCAGTTTAAAAAATATAAAATTAAAAAATTAAAGAATATATTAACCATATGAAATTAAAGAATAAATGAAATTAAACTTAAAATATCATAAACAATAAATTTAACAAACACGTCACTGCCTTTAAAACACAAAAATAGAACAGAGACAGAAAAAGATGGAGGAATTCACAGAGAAAAAAAAGAAAAAGAAAAAGCGGGACGCACCAACGGTGGTGCATAGGTTTTTGTATCACCCATTTCAAAATAAGATTTTTAAAATATCAAAAATGTACTTGAGATGAATAAAACTTTATTTTTCTCAAGATTTAAAAGTTATTTTATAATTTTATAGGCATATAACTTAATTATCTGATGTTATATTTTATTATACATATCAACTTAAAATTAATTTTGCTGTAGCCTTTTGATATTTTCTAAATACTCAGACAGATGCGTGTTGATAACTTATCTATGTAAGAAACGTGCTTTTAGTCTTTAGTTTTATGTTAATGTAAAAAAAGATTAACAGTACAATTCTTTTTATTATTTTCTTTGTATTGTTGTAATCGGTGCTTACTAGTAATATTGTTTCTTGCTTAGTGGAATGTATAGTGGACAGAGTTAGGTAACCTAATGTTACTAGTAAAATATCATTAAAGAAAAAATAAATAAAAAACCTAAAAGTTATTACTAAAGTAATTAATTGAACTCGACAAATTTTTGAATGCAAAAAGAGAACAGACAAATAAAAAAGAAGAGCGGGATGGAGTGAAAATGCACATTGACATCAATAATTTGGATTTATAGTGAAAACTTTGTGTTTTCTTTCTAACTTAAACTAAACACTGCTCTTCTATCATTCTTTCATTTTAAAAATATTTGCCATTACAACGTTGTGGTTGGTGATGGTAAGTCGAAGAAGTAGTAACATTAGTGGAAGACGATAAAATATTCATAATTAATGGTAAGAAAAATCCTACACTATAAAAGAAAGATTAATATAAATATTTTTCTATAATTAAAATTATTTTTATCAATAAAATTTAAATGCATTTATTAATTAATTAACACATAAATAAAATGAATAATATCTGGTGAGAAAAATCTTACACAAGAAAATTTTGAATAAATATATTTTTATAATTAAAATTATTTTTATCCAGTCATTTATTGACGAAAATTTTTATTGATTATTTAAATTTGTCTTACTGACAAATTTCTTGATTGATTTTGTCGTTCAAAATAAATCCTTCGATAAAATCCACTAATATTTTTTTTTAATTTATCGGTTAAATCTGTCAAAAAAATAAATTTACCGATAGATACAAATTTGCGATAAAATTTTATCCGCAATTTCAAAAATTCAAATAAGTCAAATCAAAATTTGGCTATTAATTAATAATTAACACGAAAATTAAAAACATAATAAAATATTAATAATTATTGATGAAAAAAATCTTATACTATAAAACAGAAAGGAAATTTGGAATAAATAGTTCTCCATAATTAAAATTACTTTTATAAATAAAATGTAAATAAATGAATTGATTAACTAACACAAAAGGTAAAAGAATAATAAAATAACAATAATTATTGGTGTGAAAAATCTTATAATATATAAGAATTTTTTTGGGATAAATATTTTTCTATAATTAAAATTATTTTAATCAATAAATTTTAAATAAATGATAAGAAAATTTACAATAAATGCTTTCCTATAATTAAAATTATTACTATTATTAAAATTTAAATGAATTAATTAATTAATTAACGCAAAAGTAAATAAATAATAAAATATTAATAATTAATGGTAAGAAAAATCCTATACTATAAAAGAGAGAAAATTTTGGATAAATATTTTCTTATAATTAAAATAATTTTTTATCAATAAAATATAAGTGGTTGAATTAATTAATTAACACAAAAATTAAAAGTAGTAAAATATCAATAATTAATCGTGAGAAAAATCTTATACTATAAAACAAAGAAATTTTGGGATAAATGTTTCTGTATAATTAAATTATTTTTATAATAAAATTTAAATGAATTAATTAATTAAAACAAAAATTAAAAGAATAATTTGATTTTGTCTTACTGACATATGTTTTGTCAAATTTTATTGTTAAAAATACATATATCGGTAAAATTTATTGATAATATATTTTTTGAATTTATCGATAGATATAAATTCATCAATAAAATTTCGTACTAATTTCAAATTTTTTGTAGTGAACTTCACTAAGATTTTCCACAAATCCATGGCTGATTCTTTGGTGTTTTTTTTTCTTCTAAAAGTAAAAAACGTTGTTGTATAATTTTGTCAAATTCAAAAATCTCTCTTTTGTTTTCTTTGAGATAAAACATCCAAAATTTCATTTACCGTGATTATGATGTGATTAAAATATATTATTTTTAATATATTATTTTATTTTTTAATTAAAACATATATTTATAGATAAAAATATAATAGTTATTAAATTCAAATTTTTAATAATATATCTCACCCACATGTTGTTTTAGATGAGTAATCAAATTCCATGATACTAAAAAAGGTTTGTTTTAAAAATAATAAAGTAACATAATATCACATCACATGTTTCTAAGTATATACGTTGTGGAATATAAATGAATTCTTTTCGGTTTTGTTTTCTAATTCTTCTAGAAAGTTGAACTTGTTTTTTGAAGTTTATTTGTTTGATATATATCAAACTAACACAAAAATAAATACAATTAACATTTCATAAATAAATGTTATTTTTTCTTTAAAATCGTATCCTGGCCAAAATATTTTATTTGAATCTCGTCTGTTTTGATAAAACGAAATTAATGAAAAATAAATTTTATTTAATACAAGATACTTAACGTTTTGTAAGAAATGTGTATAAATATCACTACTTATACC